>Ga0082212_10000659_pt1 | contig 50251 bp, 53 predicted proteins | sample TergutNt197P3_FD_71548 | JGI IMG/M metagenome (GOLD analysis project Ga0082212, IMG submission 71548) | Neocapritermes taracua P3 segment gut microbial communities from Petit-Saut dam, French Guiana - Nt197 P3 | ecosystem: Host-associated > Arthropoda: Insects > Digestive system > Gut ...
ATCCATACCAAGTGGTATTTTATATCGTATGTGCAATGCGCCGACTTTCTGTAGTTCTCCAATTGTTTTCACCTCTTCGATTTAGTATTACTAAATCGGCTGAAAACAATTCATCTTGCAAGTCGACCTAAAGGTTTCGCCTGGAAGGCGAGGGTTTTAGACCCATTATACAGACAATAAAATACGCCGAGAGTAAAAAAGCAAACCGCGCATTACAGATAAAATTGTTTAGTTTTAATGATTTCTTTGGGCGAGTATTGCCGCTTTATGTTAATCGCTTGAACAGACACATAACCTTTTGGTATATATCCTTGCGGCGGGTTTGTGATGATATGGGAACATAATCCGCAAACAACCAAAAAAGTTGCCCCGAAAGCCATAAATGTATGGTTCTCCTAATCCACTTAGCATGGATTTTGCCAGCGGTGCAAATAACACAAGTGAAAAACCGAACGCGCATACAATCATTCCCGACGCGAAACCCCGCCTGTCGGGAAACTATTTTTGCACTGCCGTAATGGTAGACATACCGCGATTTTAGACATTTAAACTGTCCCAACACCAAAGCCTCCGACGATGGCGTAAGTAACATACACAAGCCAAGGCGTGTTGCTGGTAACAAAAGCCGTGCACACTATACCAGCTCCTATAGGTACACTTCTTGTCAGCGTGACTTTTTTGGTCCTAGCTTATCCTGTGCGCGACCTTGCATAATAATGCCCAAAACAAACATGGACAGCATTATGGAAGATGTACGCGATGCTGAATTGGCATCCCAATTCAAATGAGCGGCAACCGGCTCACTGAACACGCTCACATATATATGATGCCACGCAAAACTGTATAGCCATTCCTGCGGCTAAAATGCAATATCTATTTTGTTTTGCCATATAAACAATCCTTCTTTCTTTGCGGAATTTATTTGATTTGAGTGCTGTGCCGCAAAGGTCCGGGAAATGCCATGTTTCCCCATATTATTACCTCCGTTTCCAACAAAAATTAAAAAGCGCCCGTAGCAACCATACCGATTGCCATTGGCGCGCTTTTGCCACTAGTTTTACAGGCTTTGGCGCTCCTATGAACAATCGACCACATAAAAAAGAAAAAGCCAAAAAACGAAGTAAAGAATACTTCGCGAAGAGAAATGCAGTAATTGTCAAGCATGTTTTTTCTTCTGTGTTCACATGCCGCATTTGGCTTGTTTGTGTTTGCATCGCCACGGCAGCAATGCCCATCATTTTCCACTAACATAAATTGTAATTAGTCTCAAATTTTTCAATGGGTAATTTTATATTTACTAGCAAATTTTTATGCTTGCCCACAATCCGCATATTAAGCCATTCCAAGGGAAAAATGAAAGCATGAAACCTGGGAGGCTATTGACTACATGCTCAACAAAGTTGAGATCTGCGGAATATCGACAGCCACTTTGCCTAAATTAAGGCACCAAGAAGTGGAAGAGATGCTTGTCAGGCTGAAGAACGGCGAAGAAGACTTGAAAGACGAATTTGTGCGATGTAATCTAAGGCTTGTACTCAGTGTTGTCCAAAAATTCACGCACAAACGCGAAAATTTGGATGATATATTTCAAATCGGGTGCATTGGGCTGATAAAAGCCATCGACAACTTTGATTTCACATACAATGTCAAGTTTTCAACTTACGCTGTTCCTATGATTATCGGTGAGATAAGGAGATACTTGCGGGACAACAGTGTTCTGCGTGTGTCACGGTCATTGAAAGACATTGCGTACAAGGCGCTCAAGCTCAAGGAAATGAGCGGAAATGAGCAAATGACCAACGAGCAGATCGCCCTCGCTTTGGGGATCGATAAAAAGGATGTCGATATCGCTATTGATGCGACTGTCGAGCCATACTCATTGTTTGAGAGTGTGTACAACGAGTCCGGCGAGAATGTCGTCCTCCTTGACCAGATCAAGGATGAGAAAAGCAATGAGGAAAGCTGGTTGGAAAAAATCGCTCTTGTAGAAGCTGTTTCCCAATTGAATGAAAAAGAAAAATCTGTCGTCAACATGCGCTACTACCAAGGCAAGACCCAAATTGAAGTTGCCGAAGAAGTCGGCATTAGCCAAGCGCAGGTGTCTAGAATTGAAAAAAACGCCATTGAGCGCCTTAAAAAGCACATAGCGGTCTGCGATTAAACAGGCCGCTATGCTGTTGCAACTAAAGCGCTTGCAATAATTTGATCTTTTCTTCGATTGGCCCATCAAAAATGTATGATCCAGACACAAGGGCATCCGCTCCGGCTTTTGCTGCCAAAGGGGCGCTTTTGCCATTGATGCCGCCGTCAACCTGCAGGATGACAGGCCTTTTGCGCTTGTCGATTTCTGCCCTGATTGCAGCAATTTTCGCCAAGGATGAGGGAATGAAAGACTGCCCTGCAAAACCTGGCTCTACGCTCATCACGAGTATCATATCAACAAGTCCATAAACCTCATCTAGCATCGAGACTGGAGTCGCTGGATTCAAAGCTACCCCTGCCTTTGATCCAAGGCTCTTTATCAATTCCAAGGTTCTGTACAAGTGCCTGTCTGCTTCGAAATGCACTGTGATATAGCCGCTTCCAGCCTCGGCGAATTGTGGGATAAAACATTCCACGTTTTCAATCATCAAGTGGGTGTCAAAAACTAGGCTGGTTTTTTTTCTAAGCTGGCTCACAAGTGCAAACCCGAAGGTCAAATTAGGGACAAAGTGGCCATCCATCACATCTAAATGGAGCATGTCCGCGCCAGCAGCCTCTAAGCGGGCTACATCCCTTTCTATGTTCGTGAAATCGCATGAGAGAAGAGATGGTGATACAAGCATAAAGAATTCCTCCGTTTTTCAATTATAGCACATCTCGTTTCCCGGCAAGGGAAAAACAGTAGCGCTCTAAATAGCATGCAAGTGTGCTATAATTTCCATATGAGAAATAATCTGATGAATGTAGCACTTTGCCCAATAAATTCGTCATTCGCACAGAGTTGCCTTCCCAGCGTGATTATTGAGACTGAGCTGCAAAAAGTCTGTAAAACAAGCATTGTCAGCTTCAATATCAACATGCGCCCCATGGAGATAGTGCAACAGCTTGCAGATCTTGACGCGGAGTTATATTTGTTTTCTTGTTATATATGGAATGTAGAAACCATAGCCCACGTGGTAAGCGATTTAAAAAAGATCAAGAAGTGCATTATTGCTGTTGGGGGGCCGGAAATCACAGCCTCGCCTAGAAGGGCCCTTGCAAAGATGCCAGAAGTCGACTTTGTTATTGCAGGGGAAGCTGAGTTGGTGATCAGGAATTTCGTTTGCTGCTTGATTGCTGGGGAAAACCCTGCCTACCTCCCAAATGTCTTCACCCACAGCGCCCCCAACAAGCCGGTGCTCGAACAGATATCCTTTTTCCCTGACCGGCTATTCCCATACAACCCAGAAAATGTCGCTGGCCATCTTGACACAGTGATCTATTACGAAACAATGAGAGGCTGCCCACACAATTGTACTTATTGCACTTCAAGCAAAGATAGAAGGCTTTGGTTTGTGCCAATTAGCAAGGTCAAAAATGAGCTGTCTTTTTTTATCCAGCATAGGGCCAAGCTGGTCAAATTCGTCGACCGGACATTCAATACTGACCTTGAAAGGGCTAAAGACATCATCTCCTTTATATTGGAAAATAACATTTCTACGTGTTTCCACTTGGAGCTGCGGCTGGATGAATGCGACAATGAATTGGTTGAGATGTTGGCCAGCTCCCCATATGGCTGGATCCAAGTCGAAGCTGGATTGCAGTCGATAAACCCGCACGCCCTTAGGGCTGTCAAGCGCTTCCACAAATACAGCATATTTACCAACAACATGGCTAAGCTGTGCAGAAACTCGAATATACGTGTCCACTCAGACATAATCGCTATGCTGCCTAACGAGACTTTCTCATCAACACTTGCAGCTATCGATTATTTAGTAGGGCTTGGAACCCACATTATCCAACTTGGATTTCTTAAAATTTTGCCCGGAACCCCGCTGTCAAGGGAAACAGAGCGGTTTGGCATTGTTTGTTCAGAGTATCCGCCATATGAGGTTTTTTCGACAAAAAGCACATCCTATGATGAGTACTCCCAGTTAAAAAAGATTGCTTTTATTATCAACAAATACTACAACTCTGGATCCTTTACAGAAACCCTTGCACGCATCTTTGCCCTTTACAATATTCTGCCTCAGTCATTCTTTGCAGGTTTGGCTAGCTATTTTGATGAGAATGGGTTGATTGGCAGAGACCTGTCTAAAAAGTCTCTTTATGAGCATTTGTTTGATTTTATGTACACAAAAGGGTTTGAATGTTATGAGGAGCTTGCATACGACTATTTAAGAAGCGTCTCGCTTGTTTTGCCGCCGTATCTTGAGCACGCCGTGCAACCTGCCAGCAAGGAAGATGCCTTCGATTTTATAAAGGACAACTCTAATGCCCTGACAGCATTTGGGTCTCTTGAAGGGCTGGCTGCCAAGGAAAAATACAAGAAGATCGCAATTGTGTGCTTTCCAAAAATGTTTGGCGAAGAAATGATCGTATTTGTGGACGAGCCGGAAGAGAAAGTCTACAGCAAACGCAAGTGCGTGCCGGCAAGCCAGCTGACAGCCCCTGCAAACTGATGGCACAACGCCAACATAACCTAGGATTTGCTGGCAAAGCCGCCAGTATTTTTTGCTATCCTCTTGGCGTTCGCCTGCAATTGTCCCAAGCCTCGCCAAGCGAGTGCGGTGTTTCCGAAGCGGCTGTCGAACTCCTCCTTGCTTGCATTTAGAACCCATTCAATATCCAGGAACGCCGAGTCAACACTTCCTATGAATACGGAGTTGTCCTGGGCAAGCGGCAAAGGATTGTTGTATGGGCAAGCAAGGTTGCACAAATCACAGCCCCATATATATCCTTGGGTGTCGATATTGTCCGCATCCAACGCTTGGGTCGCATAGGAAATGCATTTTTTGTAATCAAGATGCGCTTGGCCAAGGGCTCCAGTAGGGCATGCCTTCAAGCAGTTGCAGCAATCCATGCAACTTGCTCTGGAAGGGTCCAATATCGGCATGTTGATGTCAGCATCAAACAAAGCAATGCCTATATAACAAAAGCTGCCTAGTTTTTCATTAATGAGCATTCTGTTCTTCCCAATAAACCCTGACCCGGCGCTATAGGCAACAGCGCGTTCAGAAAGCGGCGAAGTATCGACAAAAATCTTTGCATCGATTCCTTTTGCGCCGTCCCAAAGAGACAAAAACTTGCTTATGCGCTCTTTAACCACAATATGGTAGTCTTCTCCCCGTGCGAAGCGGGCAACCTGCCCAAAGTTGCCTAAAGGGCGTGGCATTTCGCTTCCATAGCTGACAAGGAAAGCGGCTATGGATTTGGCATTTGGCCATAATGCCAGGTAATCTGTCTTCAACGCCGGCCTTTTATCGCTAAAGGCGATCTGGCCATCACCTAAATCCTCGAAATGGCTAGACAAAGAGCGCAGCAATCCCAAATCGCACTTTGCTACTTGGTCTATGCCGCATAACTGCGCAACTGTCTCATAGCTACTCCCATTCATAATCAGCAACCATTTTGGCAAATTCATCTACTTGGGATTCCAAGTTCTCAAAACTTGAAGTGTTGTCTATTATCCAAGTAGCGCGCCCCCTTTTTTCTTCGATGGGAATTTGCGCAGCGATTCTCCCATTTGCGTCTTCAAGGCTAAAACCTTTAGCTAAAAGCCTCTGGATCTGGACAACCTCAGTAGCGTATACAAGAAGCACCGCATCAATTGGCGATGTATCCAAGCTTTTTTCAAACAACAAAGGGCAATCGTAGAAAAGCAGCCCGACTCCCGACGAGGCGGCTACTTGTGCTTGGCGCTTGAACTCAGACGAGATCAGCGGATGTAAAATCTTCTCTAGCTCCTCGAGCCTGCTTGTGTCGGAGAATACAATGCTCGCCAATTTTTTCCGGTCAAATCTTCCGTCTTCACCGGCACAATTCTCAAAAGACGACAAAATCGCTTCTTGGGCATATGGCAGTTCAGACACTTCCCTGGATATTTGGTCCGCGTCAACCACAATATGCCCATATTTTTGTGCTAGAATTCTGCATACTGTGCTTTTGCCAGTCGCAATCCCCCCCGTCACACCGATTATCTTCATATGAACCAACAGCGCACAGCCAAACAAAGACGGCTATACGCCTTTTCCTCTCTAGCTAATTGTATTGCTTTTATTACCCTATTTGGCGCCATACCAATCTTTTGAAATGCCGACTTCAGCTACAAGGGGCACAGCCATTTCTGCAGCCGCCTCCATTTGCTCCTTGACAAGGGCAGCCACTTGGCTAGCTTCTTGGAGTGGGCAATCCAACAACAGCTCGTCGTGGACTTGCAGGATCAACCGGGCTTTGAATCCGCCTTTCTCCAATGCGCTTGCCACCTTTGCCATGGCAATTTTCATGATATCTGCAGCGCTGCCTTGTATTGGGGCATTAAGCGCGACACGCTCCGCAAAGGAGCGGATAGTATGGTTTCGCGAATTGATGTCTGGCAAATAGCAGCGCCTGCCATACATTGTCTCCACAAATCCTTGTGCTTTGGCTACCAGGACAATGCTGTCCATATACTCGCGAACACCCGGGAAGCGCTTGAAATAGGCTTGGATGTAGCTTGCTGCGGCTTTCTTTGTGATCCCCAGGTTTTTTGCGAGCCCAAAGTCAGAAATCCCATAAACAATGCCAAAGTTCACAGCTTTTGCGTCAGAGCGCATTTCCTTGGTCACTTCATCCAAGCTTACCGAAAACACTTCGGAGGCTGTCCTTTGATGTATATCCTCGTTGTTCCTGAAAGCTTCGACCATATTTGCGTCCCCTGAGATATGGCTTAGCACCCTTAGCTCAATTTGTGAATAGTCAGCGTCTATTAAAACATTCCCTTCCCCAGAAGCCACAAACGCCCGCCTGATCTGCCTGCCTTCCTCTGTCCTGGCAGGGATGTTTTGCAAGTTAGGGTTTGAAGAGGACAGCCTGCCGGTTACTGTCGCCATTTGGTTGAAGCTTGTGTGGATTCTGCTTGTCCTTGGATCAACCAATTTCATCAACCCCTTGAGGTAAGTGGAGCTGAGTTTGGCAATTGAACGAAGTTCGATCAGCAGGGGGATGATTGGATGGGCATGGGCTATAGATTCCAAGGTCTCTATGTCAGTGGAATAGCCTGTTTTTGTCTTCTTTAGGAAAGGAAGCCCAAGCTCCTCAAACAGAAGGACACCAAGCTGTTTGGGGGAATTAAGGTTGAAATCGGGCCCTTTGTTAGCCAGGCAGAGAATCTGCTGTGAAATTGATGCGATCCTTTCGTCGCTCTCTTCATCAAGGGCAGCAAGCACACTTGTGTCCAGAGCCACCCCATAGGCTTCCATGTCAGATAGGATTTTAACAAGGGGGACTTCTATTTCTTCAAAGACATCTTTTAGCCTGTTTTCACTAATTTGCCCGTACGACTGTTTATATATGCGCCATGTTGCGCTTGCATATTGCTCAAGGGCTTGGGCCGTTAGCTCGCTCTCCCCTCCATCATCAAAGAGAGTCAACTGTTTGGGCTCTTGCTTTGGCGCCAATGAGATGCCAAGGATGCGCATAGATAGATCCTCAATGCCATACTTTCCTAAAGAGGAGTTGGCCACATAAGCTACAAGGGGGGCGTCCACACAATTTATTGCATCTATGCCACGATGGGAAAGCTCTTTTATGTCCTCTTTTAGAAAAGGGGAAATCTTGCGAATAGAGCCATCCTCAAAAAAGGCTTTGATTGCCTCCCATCCAGCGTTTAAAACCAAGATAGCCTGGCCATCAGAGCACAAAGCGATGCTGCCTCTTTCAAAGTCCAGAAAGTATGCGAGCTCGCTATCGAGCCCGGCTGGAAATGAATCCAGGAGCGTATACTCGAAATCCGGGATTTGGCCAACGCCTGCGTAAACAGGCTCTTCAAAGCCGATGGTTTTGATAATGGAGTTTAGCTTGTATTTCCCTAGCTCTTCGAGAATTTCAGGTTTTTTGAATGTGAAGAGACCTGCGCTGGAATAATCGACCTGCTCGGGATGCGAGCGCCTTATCGTCGCAAGGTCTTTTGACAAGTAGGCGATAGCTTTGCCGTTTTCGAGCCTCTCGAGCAGCTTGCCTTTTTGGCTGCCCAAGTTTTCGTAAACACCGTCCAATGATCCGAATTTCTGGATCAGCGACAAGGCTGTCTTCTCCCCTATACCGGAAATACCGGGGATGTTGTCCGATGTGTCGCCCATAAGGGCCTTGACATCAATCAACTGGCTTGGCTCCAAGCCATAAGCCTGCTTGACATATGCTTCATCAACCTTGATCGTGTCGGAAACTCCGCGTTTTGAATAAGCTATACGAGTGTATGGACCTGCCAGCTGGAATGAATCCCTGTCTCCAGTAACAACCACGCACTCATAACCTAATTCCTCAGAGACGAGGCTGACACGGCCTATAACATCGTCTGCTTCGAATCCTTCCTCGCTTGCCACGCATACGCCTGCCATTTCCAACAGCCCCTTGATCACAGGCAGCTGGGCTCGGAGGTCTTCAGGCATAGCTTCCCTATGCTCCTTATAGCCCTCATAGTCGCTTTTGCGGAAAACAGGAGAGATAGAGTCAAAAGCGGCAAACAGGTAGTCAGGCTTTTCGTCTTCCAATAGTTTTAGAAGCATTGACAAAAAACCATGCACTGCGTTGGTTGGCGTGCCGTCAGGGGCTGACATGCCTTTGATCGCATAAAAAGACTTGTAGATTAGCGAAAAAGAATCTATGATAACTACTTTTTTTCCCAATATAACCACCTTGATGCGGGTTTGAAGGATAACAAACCAGCTTGTATTATGTGACATACGCCCACCACTAAGCGCCGCGCTCGTTTATCAAGCGCTTTGGCTTGAAGCAGGGTTTCTCGTTCGAGGCCGTTGTTTACCAACCAGCAAGCACCGTAGCCTGGTTTCCTTTGTATTTTGCACCTGTCGCTATAGCCAGCCAACAGCCATTTATTATCTCAGGGAGCCTACAAACTCGGCTATCCTCTCCATGCCTTCCATAATTTCATCGAAAGATGAGGAATACGAGAGCCTGACATGGTCAGCGGCTCCAAAAAACTCTCCAGGCACACATGCCACATGCGATTGCTCAAGCAGCATGTTGGCGAATGATATGCCGCCTGTGATTTGCCCGCCTTTTGCAATTTTGCCCACTAGGCCTTTTATATCAACGAAGAAGTAAAAAGCCCCCTGTGGCCAGGAAAAACCTAGGCCAGGAATTTTTGAAAGCGCATCACCCATCGCTTTTCTTCGTCTTGCATATTCGGTTTTTGTCCCTTCGAGGAAATCCTCTCCATGCGCAAGTGCTTTTGCCGCGGCATACATGCTGACAACAGACGGATGGGAGACCGTGTGGCTTTGGATAATGCCCATAGCATCAATAATATGCTGCGGGGCGGCAGCATATCCTACACGCCAACCTGGCATCGCATATGATTTTGAAAAGCCGTTGACCAACACCACAGCATCTTTTGCGCCAGCATGGCTGGCAGCCATTGACACAAATTGCGAGTTTCCGTATACGAACTCGCTATATATTTCATCACTAATGATGTAAATGCCTTCCTCAAGACACGTCTCCAAAAGCGCACCCAGCTGCTCTTTTGTATATACTGCGCCTGTGGGGTTTGAAGGGTTGTTAAGGACAAGCGCCTTTGTCTTAGGAGTGAGAGCCATCCTCAAATCGTCCGGGTCTAACACAAACCCTTTTTCTTTCTTAGTGGGCGCCAACAGCGGGACAATACCAGCGATCTTTGCCATCTCGGAGTAAGAGACCCATGCCGGCACAGGTATAATTATCTCATCGCCCTCTGAGCATAATGCTTGCAACGTTATGAAAAGCGCTTGTTTTGCCCCCGATGTAACTATAGTTTCCGATGGGCTGTAGCTAACCCCAAAACGCCTTTCCAGATACACTGACAGCTCGCTGCGGAGCTCAGGCAAGCCCTCTGCAAAGGTGTATTTTGAGTAGTTCAGATTGATAGCTTCTATCGCTGCTTGCTTAATATGGCCAGCAACATCGAAATCCGGCTCCCCTGCCCCAAATGATATCACCTTTAGCCCTTGCGCACTCAACTCGGCCGCCTTTGATGAAATCGCCATTATGGCTGAAGCCTCAATGTTTTCTATCCTGTTAGAAAGATCCCTCATTGTCACAATTCCTTCCTTATGCCAAAAACTTTACTTGATGAAGCATGCATGGCCGAAACTGTAGAACATGTATTTTTCCTTGATAGCTGCATTGTACATCTCCAAAGCTTCTTCCCTGCCCATAAAAGCAGACACCAGCATTAGCAGCGTCGACTCAGGCAAATGGAAATTTGTGATGAGCGCGTCCACTGCTTTGAACTTATATCCTGGATATATGAATATGCCTGTTTTGCCTTTTCCTGGCCTAAGTATGCCGTCCTCGCCAGCACAGGTCTCCAAGGTCCTGACGGATGTCGTGCCCACAGCCACAATGCGGCCGCCGGCGCTCCTTGCTTTGTTAATTGAATCAGCAACATCCTTGCTTAGCTCATATTCCTCTTCATGCATAACATGGTTTGAGACCAGCTCTTCCCTTACAGGCCTAAAAGTCCCGACTCCCACATGCAAGAGCAAATATGCGATAGCAACACCCTTCGCTGCAATTTGCTCCAGCAATGCTTTGGTGAAGTGGAGCCCTGCAGTCGGCGCAGCCGAGCTGCCTTGCACCTGGGCATAGACTGTTTGGTACCTTTCATCGCCAGCAGTGGTTTTTTTGATATATGGCGGAAGCGGGGTGGCCCCAATAGACTCTAGCAGGCTTTCGACAGGGGTGTCAAAATCAGCAACCCTGATGCCTCCCTGCAAAATCCCTGTAATTACTGCCTGGGCAGCGCCAAATTTGATTTTGCTTCCCACTTTAGCTTTTCTTGCAGGTTTTAAGAGCATCTCCCACCCTTCGCCCCCGGAAGGCCCCAATACTAGCGCTTCAACTGCCGCGCCATTGGATTCAAACGTCCCAAACAACCTTGATGGCATGACTTTTGTGTTGTTGAGGACAAGCACATCCCCTGCCTCAAGGTATGATACCAAGTCGCAAAACAGCTTATGCTCAATCAATCCGGATTGCCTGTCATAGACAAGCATCCTTGACCGGTCCCTTTGCGGCTCGGGGTTTTGGGCAATCAGCTTTTCAGGAAGATCAAAGCTATAGTCGCTTTTTTTAATTCCGCCCTCGCTCACAACACCTCACCGCCTTCGCCTAAATCTTCAGCAAAGAATGTGCCTTGTTCCGCAGCCAAGCCAAAGAGCGAATATGCCATCCGGGTCGCAACCCTGCCCCTGGGGGTCCGCATGAGATATCCCCCTTGCAACAAGTACGGCTCATATACATCCTCTATGGTGTCTTTATCTTCTCCGATAACCGCACTCAAGGTTTCGAGCCCCACAGGGCCTCCAGAAAACTTGAAAACCAGTGCACGCAGCAGCTCAATATCATTTTTATCCATGCCTAACTCGTTTACACCAAGTATCTCCAATATCTCACCAACTTCGCTTTTGCCAATCGACTCCAAACCCATGACTTGGACATAATCCCTTGCCCTTTTCAAAAAACGGTTTGCTATCCTCGGCGTTCCCCTGCTGCGCTTTGCAAGCTCGATAGATCCTTCTTCCTCCAAGTTAGCCCCAAGTATTTGGGCAGACCTAGCCAATATTTTCATTAGCTCCCCATTGGTGTACAGCTCAAGGCGGTTCACGATGCCAAAGCGGTCCCGCAGGGGGGCGGAAACCATCCCTGCCCTAGTAGTAGCCCCAACAAGGGTGAAGGGCTGCAATTCGATGCGGATCGACCGGGAATTGGGCCCTTTGCCTATGACAATGTCCAGAGCATAATCCTCCATTGCAGGATAAAGGACTTCCTCAACAGTTTTGCTCAGCCTGTGGATCTCGTCGATAAACAAAACCTCATTCTTTTTCAGAGATGTCAAAATTGCCGCCAAATCCCCTGGTTTTTCAATAGCCGGCCCACTGGTCACTTTGATGCCTACTGACAGCTCATTGGCTATTATGTGGGACAACGTTGTTTTCCCGAGGCCCGGGGGGCCGTACAACAGCACATGGTCAAGCGCTTCTCCGCGCAGTTTGGCAGCCTCGATGAAAATTTTCAAAGATTTTTTAACTGGCTCCTGCCCTGTGTACTCGCTAAAGGTTGAAGGCCTCAAGCTGTTTTCAACTGGCTCTTCCCCTTCTCGCTCCCTTGAAGTCACTATTCGGTTTTCCATGATCATGCTCCATGCCGAGCAAGAGCCCCTGCAACAAGGTCCTCAATGCTCATATTTTCAATATAGGCTTTTTCGACAAGCTCTGCAGATACTCTTCTATCCAGCCCCAGGGAAACCAGGGCTTCAAGCCCGTCTGCCTTTACCCCGCGCCATGCGGAACTTCCAGCCTGGATATCCCCTACAGGAATACTCCCCCACTGGGACAGTTTGTCCTTTATATTTATAATAATTAATTCTGCCAATTTTTTGCCAACACCAGGTGCTTTTGACAGCATCGCAACATTGGAGCTGCCAATATGGGCGCATAATTCATGAGCCTCAAAAGTGGAAAGCATCCCAAGGGCGGTTTTTGCCCCGACCTTCGACACCGAGAGCAATTCCAAAAAAACCAGCCTCTCAAACTCGTCATAAAATCCATATAAGAAAATGCCATTCTCCGTCGCTGAAAGATATGTAAAAACTTTCACTGGCGAAGGGGCTTCTGCCAGCCTCGCGGCGCAATTTGACGAACAGGACATGGCAACCCCAATTGCGCCACAATCCAAAACCATCCCGTTTTTGCCATCAAAACGGGCATTGCCCACCAAGTAGTCTATCAACGGCTGCCACCTCCAATTTCCAAATCGATAACCTCCTCGCCAAGGATGGCTATATCCATTTTCTTGCCAGCGATTTGGGATAGCTTACCAGGCAAGTCCATTAGCACAGAACCAAGAGCCAAAAAAACCACAACAGGCTCATCCATGCTGTAATCAATCTCCACAATACGGCAGCCAGATTGCTCCAATAAAGTCGTTTGCCGATCATAATCCTTGTGGCTGGCCTGTATCCGGCATCGAAACCCCTGATTTCGCTCAACTATTGCCGCATTCTTGAGGGCAAACGAAGCTGCGTTTGAGTAAGCCCTGGCAAGCCCGGAAGCCCCAAGTTTGACTCCTCCAAAGACCCTTGCCACAACGACAACAACATCAGACAAATCCATTTGCTCAATCGCGCCCAAAATCGGTTTGCCCGCTGTGCGGGCAGGCTCGCCTGCATCAAAAAACTTCACAACTTGCCGATTGTCCCCAAAAGCGTAAGCATACGCCACATGCCTTGCATTTACATTTGCTTTCTTCTGGGCATTTATATACTCGATCGCCTCTTCAGCGGACTGCGCGTTCTTGGCAAAGGAAGAGAATACCGAGCGTTTTATTTCAAGCTCTGCGCTTGACTCTCCACTTATAGTCAGATAAGAACCCATGTTAAGATTATAGCGCTTCTGTTTACTCTAATAAGCAACTTGTAGGCAATTGGCTTGCAGGCTAAGCGGACATTTTGGGAGGCGCCATTGCCCATTACTTAGCTTCTTGCTTGCTATATAAAGCATTCGCATGAAGTTTGCATTTGACCCCAAATTATTCTGAATTTTGTTAAAATGGAATTTGCAGACGTTAGTATAAAACTTCTTTGCTAGACTAACAAAATAAAGCAGTTGGTGTTTTGCGTGGGCAAAGGCTCTTTGATGCAGATAATTAATTTATGAGTATCGATTTTACCCAAGAGAAATTGCCGCTGTGCAAATACTATAGTGGCGAGCGCCAAAGGATGCCATGCCATTTGCTACAGACAAGGTTTGTTTGTATTTATGGCATAAGCTTATAAAGCCAGATTTAGCGTGAATTGTTAAGAACACAGTGTCCCGCGAACACTAGAAAGCATAAAGTATAAGAGCGCAAAAAATGGGGGCTTGGCGCCCCCATTTTTGTGTTTTTTAGATCCACGTGTAAGTAATTTAATTCTACAGCGTACTAGGCGCCTGGAGTGCTATGCGTTAGCTTTGGCTTCCGCGGCTTCTTTTGCCCTTTGGGCGTTGATCGCTGCTGCTTCCCGGGCTTCCTGCTCATTGACGTTATATAGCAGGAGATAGGAGAGGAACGCAATCACGTAGAATGCGGTCACTATCATGCCCCAGCTGCGCACGAAAAGAGCAGTGTCGGGAATTGGTCCGCCTAGCTCAGCAGGGCGGTTCACATCGTACATCGACCTGCCCAGAACCCATGCGAGGGACGGTCCAGAGGAAATAAAGCTGACCTTTGAAGAAATGTTCTGTATCATTACCACCATAGGCCTTAGGTCTTTCCCAGTGTCGCGCATTGTAATCTCTGCTATGTCGATATAGAAATTTGCCCCGTGGGTCATCTGTATCAGCAAGGCTGACTGGGTAATGGAGGCAAGAACAAGATAGACAATAGGCCTGCCGTCTGCGGTGAAGATCATAATAATATAGACAACTATGCATATAAGCTGCGCAAGGAGGGCGGAATTGCGCTTGCCGATCCTGCGTGAGATCTGCGGGACAACCAGCGAGGCGCCCATCCCTACAAAAGAGGAGAGCGTGCCTTGCACTGAGGTCCACAGCGTGTTGCCGCAGGAATAGCGATAGTAGTAGATCACTGCAACGGCGATAGCCTGTGTGCCGAAGCTCCTGACCATGTCGCCCAAGAGGAGCCCCCATACCGCTTTTTGCTTGAAAGCAGTTACATACATATCAAGCAAACTGATGTTTGCGGTAGAGCCTGTGGCTGTTTTCTTGTCCGGGTCATACTTGTCGTATTCGTCGGTCACTTTGAAAATCATAATCGCCCCAGAAATTCCAATAGCTGCATATACAATTTGGAGTATAAAATATCCGTTAAACCCTTTTTCTAGCAATACTTGGATTATTGGGAGGGTGGCGGCGCTGGTTATAATTCTCGAAAATTGCGTTGATTGGTTGTTTCTGGATGTAAGCGTGATCCGGTTTGTCGGGTTCGGGCCCGCAATTTTGGTGATCATGTTGGCGCGGGCAATCGTAAGGAAATTCATCGGGAAATGGATCATGCAATAGCCTACAATAACGAAAGCAAACTTGACGCTCAAACCAAGATTAGGATTCGCAAAGGCTATTATGCCACCTAAGCCAGAGACGACTTGGCAGCCTAATAGGAATGGCCTGACAGCGCCATACTTTGTGTTTGACTTTTGTATAATAGGCCCGGCAAAGAAGTTGCATATCAGGTCTGCGATGCGGGCGACAGAGAGCACTCCCGCCATCTGGGCGGCAGTCAAGCCTCCGTATTCTGTAACAAAGAAAGATAAATATGTCTGGATAAAAATGGTGAAGCTGGCGCATGTGCCCTGTATGAACCAAAGGATTGGCATTCGTTTGGGCAGCGTCATCTCAGTTTCAACTTGGACTGCAGGTGTTTGTTGGCTCATCTAGTTTTTCTCACTCTCTTTCATTATAATAATATCGTTTGAACTGGTATTACTGGTAAAGCGCTGGTGTGAAAGTCTTGCGGCATATCCTCCTCTCTGCATAAAAAATGAAATAAGACCTCTGTAAAGCATTGCCTTAAAAGCTATTTCTACTTCGAAAAGCAGGCTGCTCTCTTTGTAGATCGTTCCAATCAAGATCGGGTTTGCCTGGCAGCTAGTGGGGGTGACGGGTTTGGCTAGGAGATTTTTCCCGAAGGCTCAAGCGAGAAGCTGAATGGTCTTTATGCAGTCCCCTATGAAGTGGATTTGCTTAATCCCTGCGGCTACCCAGTGTTTTTTCAATTGCGCCTACATTTTAATTAAGCTGGCTTGCCTGCATTCCCATAACCCGGTTAGAGTCTAAAGGCATTAAAATCATTACGGCATATGGCAACTGCTGTAAAACGAAAATGCCAATCCAAGCAATTCGATGATAGCATTTTTTAAAAAAAAACTCAATCGTAATTTAGGCAACCGTAGTATTTATATGTACCGGGTGAATTGTTTAACTAAATTTACCCATGCCACCGCAAGTTGGCGCAAACTAGAGATGAAAACAGGGAAATGTGCTAGTTTGGCGCATTTTTGGGGATAATCTATCATCGATTGAATCCAAACATCATTCTACATTTTATTTTTTTTACCCAGCAATATTATATTGACATGCCTAAGTTAAATCAATATTATTAACTAAACAACTTAGAACATAAATATTGTATAAAAAATCTATCCTGAAAATAGCCCATAAATACTGCAATTAGTGCGATTAATACATATATTCATCAAAAGCAGGCTAAGGCGCTTTTCATGGTTGTTGGTAATGGAAAACATGTAAAACTTCTACTTGATTTCATTTACCAGGTTAAAGCAAGATGCACCCTTAAAATGCTAATCGCATGCTGCCAGTCAGGCATATTGGCCCTGAATGCCTTAGGCATCTAGGCATTTTAAAATAAAAAAGATGGCTAGGCAAACAACCAGCTTCTTAGCCTCCAATGGGGCTTGAAGCGAGATAGGGAGCTTGTGGTGAAATTTAGACACATGCTCTAGTTGAATAGGCATCATAGCGCTTAACGCACTACTTTGTGCAAGAGTATATAGCTACTACCTGCTACCGGATGCTGCCTTTATCCTGTGCTCTACAGTTTTATTATAATCAAGAGTTCAAAGAGGCTAGAACAGTACTGTAACACGCAAACCCGTGGATAACTTTGGCGAAGCGTAGCTAACCTTGGCATTAGGGGGTGTGTGCAAATTTCACAAACGTTATGGGCGCAGCGCAAGAGGGGGCTACTTCTCCTGTGTTTCACTATAAAAAAAACTGGAAAAGAGGTAATCGCGATTCCTCCCCGCCTAGCAGCGGCATATGCCGGCGAAAGGGGAAGGGGATCTTCGCGCAAGAATGATGAAAGAAGAGGTCAAATTACTGCAAGACGAACGGATCCAAAACTACAAGGATTTCTACAACAACATTATTCCTAAGAGAATGCCGATTGGTTTGTCAATTCCCGACAGGGTTATAGCCGCACGCTTAGGGCTAAGCGGCATTGACATCCACTACTCGCCATCTGTCCTTGATGACGAGAAACGCAAGTTGGCAAGCATGTTCTACTCTGACACGAATCCTTTCTCGGCAGGAGCCACTATCCTTAGCAGAGGCCCAGGATTCTTCAATCTCATGAAGAGCCAGTCATTTGTTATGGCGCAAAACGGGTTTATGCAGCATCCAGAGGTCATTGGAATGCATGCTGACGAGTACCAGCAGCTAATAGACGACCCAATGTCCTTGCTTTATGATGTTGTCATTCCACGCCAGTACAAAACCTTTGGCATGAACGCTGCCGCCGCAGTCAATTATTTCAACATGGGAATGGCTTGGCTAAGGACAGTCACTGAAGAAGCCGCCCCAGTTGTGCGCGAGCTCAATGAAGAGTACGGATACTGGCCAGGCGCGCCAAGAGGCTCAAGCACAGGCAGCGTCGCGCCCTTCGACTTTATCGCAGACCAGCTGCGCTCCTTCTCTGAAATCTCAAAAGACATAAGGCGCAACAGGCAGCAAGTCATAGAAGCTTGCGACGCTCTAGTGCCTTTGATGTTCGACTGGGGAATGCCCACCGCCCCCGACCGCCAAGGCAAGGTAGGAATCCCGCTGCACATGCCTACATTCATGCGCGAAAAAGACTTCTCAGAACTCTGGATGCCTTCATTCCTAAGGCTGGCTGAACAGTGGGCAGCGCGCGGAGTAAGGACCCGTATATTCTGCGAGGACGATTGGACGAGGCTGCTTGACAGCATCCAAGACATGCCATACAATTCCGAACTGCAATTCGAGTACGGCGATTTCCAGACGATCAAGGACAAGATCGGGCCGAAATATATCATAACCGGAATGTTCCCTCTCCATTATGTGGGACGAGCCACAGTAGAAGAGATGCTTGACAAGGCGAAGGAGATGCTCGACATCATGTTGCCAGGCGGCGGATACTTGTGGGGCTTTGACAAAGGGCCTCTCGTTGCTGGTGATATCAACATTGACAACTACGCTGCCCTCGGAGAGTTTGTGCGAGACTATGCGGTCTATGACAATGCAGGCGAGACCTATGGGCAACCGACTAATTTTGAAAACTATACGATTGACCCGTCAATCGAGGTCCTGCCAGACTCGCCATACATCTTCAACTGGGACAGGTTCAAGAAAGAATATCCGCTAGTTCCTGACTCCGCAGAGAAACAGTTCAAGTTGCTCCAAAAAGCCCAGCTTGATACTATGCTGCAGCTTCTCAGGTAGCAAATTTGCAACAAAGGACAAGGTGAATTCGCAAGCCAAACATATGGTTCCAGCTGTGGCTTCTGAAGCATAACAATAGAAAATGCAGCCTTTTGTTGCCTTTTGCCTTGTCCTGACATGCTCTCTAACCCGCCGGCACGGTCTGTGGACAGCTTGGAGCAATTCCATGTTTTAAGCCTTGGACTTGCCAGCGCGGCTTTCATATCTTCCGTAAGCTTTAGTTAAGCAAAACTGCAGAGTCTGCTTATACGAGCAAGAAATGCCGCAGACCGTGTCCATTCCTTTTGTAAGCATATCTGGGTTATATACGTAAATCCCAAGATTTTCATTATTTCCCAAAGCCATTGGGTTTTGGCTGGCATGTATTGCCATACAATTCACCGCTGCAAAAATAGTGATTGAATTATTTGAAAAAAAATGATACCATTAAAAAAAGAAGCTTCGATTTGCTTATTCTATTTAGCTTGGCAGCAGTTGCTTAATGCCCGTCGATGCCTTAGGTTTAAACCCGGTTATGCAACCAGCTTTCTTCTATTAATACCATCGAGATGTGTGGCAAGGCTTGCACGCCAGCGCTTCTCCGGCTATACCAGTCCAAACAATAAAATATGATGAAAGAGAGTGAGTAAAACTAAATGAGTCAACAAAACCCGGCAGTCCAAGTTGAAACTGAAATGACGCTGCCTAAGCGTATACCGATGCTTTGGTTCATCCAGGGCGTATGTTCCAGCTTCACCACTTTTATCCAGACATATTTATCTTTCTTTGTTACCGAATACGGAGGTTTGACTGCCGCCCAGATGGCGGGAGTGCTCTCTGTCGCCCGCATCGCAGACCTGGTATGCAACTTCTTTGGCGGGCCAATAATCCAGAAGTCAAACACCAAGTATGGAGCTGTCAGGCCATTCCTATTAGGCTGCCAAATCGTCTCTGGCTTAGGTGGCATAATAGCCTTTGCGAATCCAAATTTTGGCGGCTTGGCTGCCAAATTCGCTTTCGTGATTGTAGGCTATTGCATGATCCACTTCCCGATGAACTTCCTTACGGTTGCCCGCGCCAATATGATCACCAAAATTGCGGGCCCGAACCCGACAAACCGGATCACGCTTACATCTAGGCAAAACCAAGCGATGCAATTCGCGAGGATTATAACCAGCGCCGCCACGCTCCCAGTAATCCAGATAATGCTCGATAAAGGGTTCAATGGATATTTCCTGCTGCAAATAGTATATGCAGCTATCGGAATTTCCGGGGCGATCATGATTTTCAAGGTGACCGACGAGTACGACAAATACGACCCGGACAAGAAAACGGCTTCAGGCTCCACAGCCAACATCAGTGTGCTTGACATGTATGTCACCGCTTTCAAGCAAAAAGCAGTATGGGGATTGCTTCTAGGCGACATGGTCAGGAGCTTCGGCACACAGGCTATCGCCGTTTCCGTGATTTACTACTACCGCTACTCTTGCGGCAACACATTGTGGACCTCAGTGCAAGGCACGCTGTCATCTTTCGTTGGAATGGGCGCCTCGCTGATTATCCCGCAAATCTCCCGCAGGATAGGCAAGCGCAATTCCGCCCTCCTTACCCCGCTTATATGCATAATTGTCTATATAATAATGATTTTCACCGCAGACGGCAGGCCTATTGTCTATCTTGTTATTGCCTCCATTGCCCAGTCAGCATTGGTAATATCAACGACCCACGGTGCAAATTTCTATATCGACATAGCAGAGATTACAATGCGAGACACAGGAAAAGACCTCAGGCCGATGGTGGTAATGATACAAAACATTTCTGCAAAGGTCAGCTTTATTTCCTCAGGCCCGTCCCTCGCCTGGGTTCTTGGCAGGTCGATGTACGATGTGAACAGAGCCGCTGAGCTCGGCGGACCCATCCCCGACACATCACTTTTCGTGCGTAGCTGGGGCATTTTAGTGACCGTTTTCTACGTGATTTCGTTCCTCTCCTATTTCCTGCTTTATAGAGTCGACGAGCAGGAAGCCCGGGAAGCAGCGGCGATCAACGCCCAAAGGGCAAAGGAAGCCGCGGAAGCCAAAGCTAACGCAAACGCGTAGTAGGCGCCTAGAACGCAATAAAATTGAACTGGATTTACCCACACGACAAAGCGCTGTTTGAACAACTATAGAAATAGAAATGAGTCGCACACCTCAAAGATTAAAAAACTGGCCTCTTGCCGCTTTACAGCGGCAAGAGGCCAGTTTTTTAATCTTTGTATCTTTTCAAGCGAGATAAACCATATTGCATACAAGTGTATTGGCATGCGGGCTAAAAAAGTGTAACGGCTCAATTTTGCACTGAATGAGCCAATCATCCAAAGCGCTATTGGAACCCGAGCTTGCCTGTTTTAAAAGAGCATCTTCATAACATCTATTCATGGCAAGGCACTATATGGCAACCTCGCACAATGCCAGCTTCAAGCCCTTCGCGTAAAAAGACTGAAAATAAATGTTGTGCATATATAGCTTGAAGGAGCATTAGGACTGGATTGAACTGTTAGCCTTCCCAATACGCAAACAAAAAAAGGCAGAGCCACCAAACTCTGCCAAGCAAGACTTATCGCTAATGTGATACATACTAGCAGCCCCAAAGACGACTTAATGCCCTAGTCTCGGTTATACATTCCTTTTAAGGCACAGCATATGCCAGAGGCGATAGATAGAAGATAATAGCCAAAGCAAGAAAGCTGTGCATACGGTTGATACGGTTTTGCGAATGTGTGGTTTCTATTTCTCAAGCCGCCTAAGCTTGCGCTAAAGCTCTGCACGAATTTATGTGCCGGCTTGTTTGCGATATTTCGATATTGGCGGCAGGAATCCAGCAGATCCCTGCGTGAGCTGTTTTGCCAGCATTTCAACATTGAACTTGAGTCTAGAGTGGATGGGAGAGGCGCTTATTTTCTTTGTGCCCGTGGAACTTAATCCATAAGCGGAAAATATTTAGCCACGCCATCCTGAAATCACCTGCGCCCCGCCCTGCCTTTGAATGGAGTTTAAATGCTGTGCTTTCTATTTAAGTGTCAGGATTAATCCGTGGCCATGCCCATCTTCCCACTCAAGCGGCAATGTCAGGATCTCTCCAGAAATCGAGCCCTCAACATCTTCTCCATCGACTGTGAAAACAATGGTTTGGCCGCTTTCAGCATAAGTGCCTTTAAAGGAATAATGAGCAAGCTGGGCTGTGAAAGACCCGCTCTTGCGCAATACAATATCCTGGTAACCATCAGTGTAGACCCTGTTCCCTTTTTGCCAGTTGGATATTAGAAAAAAAATAGCTACACTGGCAATCACAACCACGATGGAAACACCGATTGTGGTGTTTCTCTTGCGTTTTGCCTTGGCAATAGCGTCTGCTTCCCGTTGCCTTTTATTGATATTCGGGTTCGCTTTCTTTTTTGCAGCCGGCTGCTTTTGCTGTTTCTTTTTTTGACTCATTAATTTCCACCCTTGTTTGATTATTATGCTTATTGCTTGCAAGCAAATGAAGTATTTGCATTTTATTGCCCCATGAATTAAAAAACTTGCAATGTAATTGCCGATGAATCCGACAATGTAAATTAATTATAGCGCTTTTACTTGTGCACTAATAGCGCATATATCTAACTAGATTAACTAGATTGGCCAACCAGCGCAACAAGGATAATTTATAATGTCCAAACAAGATCCAATTAGCAAGCAGAGATGTTTCCAATCAACCATATGCGATGTAGAAAGAAGCAAGTGTCACTACAAACATCAAAACTGCCACCAAACCGCCAACTTTCACATAGTCGCTAAACCGGTATCCTCCTTGCATTGTCACAGTGATAGGGGCGGTGGCGTATGGGGAAATAAATGATAGATTGAGCGACATAACCAATGACATGACCATACCTCTGCCATCATAGCCCAGCTCTTTGCATATCGAAAGTGCTATCGGCGCAAGAATTGTCATTACTGTGGCAGGGGTTATGGCATTGGAAAGAATGAAGCCTATCAAGGAAAAAATGGAAATCAGCTTAAAAAAAGAAATTTCTGACCCAAACAAGTAAAGGATGCTATTTGACAAAATCGAACCTGCCCCGCTTTGTGACAATCCAGCTGCAATGCCAAGACCCCCTGCCAAGATCCACAGTGTGCTCCAGTCCATTTCTGCAAATACAGTCCTTAGTGATATACATCCGGTTCCAATGCAAAAGAGGGCGGCTGCCATAGCAACTGCGCCGGGAGTCCAAACATCTATGGAGAATCCCACAGTCATCACAACGATGAGCGCTACAGGCATCCATGTCTTCCATGCTGGAACTGGTTTTCTTGACTTGATTGCGGGCTCGCCGTTTGCTGGCTTCTCATGGAAGTCAAAGACGCGTTTTTGAAGCCGATACCCTATGGTTCCATAAAACAACAAAAATATTAGAAAGCGGGGAATCGCAAACCATGTTATGTCCCAGAAACCCATAGGCACCATGCCAAACTCAATCAAAAACGCTTGCCCGATTAGGTTGGGAAAAGAGCCCACAAGCGTCAGGCTGCCACCAATCATAGAAGCGAATCCCATACACATAAATACGTTCTTTTTTTTGATTGCGCCATTGGAGACGGATGCAGCTGCAGCCACCATAGGCATCATTATTACCACTGTCGCCAAGTTGCTGGCAAACGCAGCGGATATTGCCGCGACAATTGCGCAATACAGCATAAACTCTTTCTCGTTAGCTTCTGTGACTCTGATAATCCACCTTCCAATACGGTGGGCAGCGCCAGTCTGGAATATAGCTGCACCAACAACCTCAGAGCCCATGACCATCATTGCCATATCACTGCTAAACCCCGAGAATGCTTCAGGAAAAGAAACAACCTTGAAAATGCCCATAGCCAATGCTGCGCCCAAAGCAGCTACCGGAACCGGGATGACCCTTGTTATAAAACAGATAATGGACAGGCTTGTGATTATAATCGCTATTGTGCTTGTTGCCATAACAAATCCTCCAAGTGCCAACCTGTAGAAGCGGGAACGGAACCAGAGTTTATCCCACTTGCCCAGGTTTTTTTAGTATAAAGATAAGTATGCGCCACAAAGCCCTTATCCGCACATAAGCGTGCTTTTTTGCTTTATTCGAACCAAATTCCATCGATTTACGGCAACTTGGGTCCTATGGGCTGAAAAATATTAGCCAGGAATAATATCGAGCGCCCATATGCTTTCTATGCATTTTGGGATTCCTGCTGCCGCTGGCTGCCAGCAGCCACAAACGGGCCCGTGCCTTTGCTGCTCCTCCCACTCTCTTGTTTTTGTCAACCTCCCAGTGTCATTGGCCCATGCTCGGCATTTTCAACAATTTTGCGCTCCAGGCGCATTCCCGCTTGTCCCGCTCAGCTTGAAGAAAGCAAGCGATGCTAGAAACTCAAGAGACGCATGCACCTCCGCTTTGGCCTCATACACCTTTGGCTGCCAATCCCAGCAATGCATAGTAGGCTAGTTTTACTTTGCAGAAGCTCTTGGCCGCATTGGCACTTTCGCAGGATATGGCGACATTGATATTGTCGCTTCCTGCATTCGCGCTATCTGTAGAAAGCTTCTTTCGCGGAACCATCCTCATGCCCCCCCCAAAGCCAAAAAATCGCATCACGATACGGTATGCGGTTTTAGCCATAGGCGGCATCCGCGGGGCGAGCGACATCACTGCTTATGTGATATTTTTGATATATCCCCTCGCTAATCGCCAAAAGGCCAATGACGTGCCTGTATGGAAAGCCTTGGTAGCGGCGGCTTATGGGCATCGAGTCTCTTTTAGAGATTTTTATAGTCATTTTTTCTCATAACCAATCCATATAACGAGAGTTTATATTTTATTTATATACTTGTATTATATGAGAATTAGCACACTTTTGCAAAGGAGGATTTAATAGAAAAAACTGCCTCAATCCATTTGATGGTTTCAGCAGTGTTTTCCTATTTCATAAAGCTAAAGAGCTTTCTCCCGATGGGATTGTTGAATGCTACTTAACAACAGTAAATGCTATGGTTTCGAAAAGTGTATCGTATTCTTTTACTGTGCTTCCATAAACTCGTATCTCATATTGTCCAGCAGCAAGGTCCAAGGCTACTTCAAAGTTGGAATCAGCTTCTTTGACCAGAATTTCTTTGACTACTTCTATTTTTTGCATTTTACTTAAGGCATTAATCGCTACAACAACCAGTTTGGTTCCCATAGGATCACATATTGGAATTCTCACTACTTTGCCGCCACTAGTCATCCAAAATTCGCCATGAATGTGTCTTAGTTGAAGAACTCCTTTTCCATCCATATTAACATTAAAGTTAATCGGCCTAGCCATTGCAGGAGCTGATGCCCCTATTAGCAAACAAACTACCAGTAGTCCTGTGATGATTCTTTTTTTCATTTTGATTACTCCTTTTATTTTATTTTTATGTTTTGTCTTCTTTTTTTATTTTTGATCTGTATAAGAAGCTGTGGCTTATTTATGTCAGCTCCTAGATCTAGCTGCAGTATGCCATGCCCCATGGCTCACATCAATCGACACGTTGATAGGGTTTGACCGGCACGCTCATAGGGATATGAAGAAAAAAATGGCTCCCATCAACCGATACGTTGATAGGGTTTGACCGGCACACTCATAGGGGTATGAAGAAAAAAAGCGTGTTTTATTATCATTTCCAGCCAAAACAAATGAAAGTGGAATTCTATATGTTTTGGCGGCAGCACATGAAAAAGCCTGCCTATCTTTGCAATAGCGTGATAGTGCAGGCCTTATTTATTGCTTTTATATTTTTACAGGCGGGTCAAGCAGTTGCCAAAAACATAGGAGCGCAACAGCACCTGAAAAAAGTGGTCTCAATCTTGCCTTCCGGGGCGTCATTTTACCAATAGCTCACTGCCATGTACAAGAACGCCCTGGGCTAGCTGTCACTCAATAGTTCCATGGCAAATTCCTTGTCTGAAAAATGCCTTACCGAATCGCCTTCAATCAAATAGTTCTCATGCCCTTTTCCCGCCAGTAGCACAGTGTCACTTTTGGATGCGTTTGTGATCGCATATCGTATGGCTTCGCCCCTGTCGGGAATGACTACGTAATTATTGTTTGGCATTCCTGCCACAATCTGCTCAATAATTGCATTCGGATCCTCATTTCGGTAATTGTCATTTGTGACTACAACCAAATCCGCGTTTTCGCTGGCTATTTTGCCCATTATTGGCCTTTTTTCAGCATCACGGTTTCCTCCACAGCCGAAGACAACAGTCAGCGCATTGCTAGTCAAAGCCCTCAATGACTCAATCGCTTTTTCGATTGCGTCAGGGGTATGGGCATAGTCGACATAAACATTTACATTGGTGTCCCCTTTGTGGACGAGCTCTAGCCTGCCCGGGACCTGGCTGATATCGCCAAGGGCAGCAGCAATATCAACAATGCTCTCGCCTTCAAGCAGGGCAATTGCTGCGGCTATAGACGAATTTATGCAATTATGCTCCCCTATTGCCGGGATTGTAACATCAGCCGACCCAAATTCTTTTGTTGTTAAATGGAACGATGTAGAATCTGTGTGGAGTTTGATTTGGCTGAGCATAAAATCAGAGGTTTCCTCGAAGCCAAAACTGTAGACATTGTGCCCATCTTGCTTGAGCTCACTATACAACCGGGCTCCATAAGCGTCTGCAACATTTACAACAGCTACATTTGACTGGGAAAACAGTTTCTTTTTGTTTTGGTAATAGCTTTCCATTGTTTTATGGTAGTCAAGGTGGTCTTCAGTCAAATTCATAAACACTGCATAGTCGAATTTTAGCCCCCTGACCCTTCCCATGGCAATGCCTTGGCTTGACACCTCTGAAAAAATGTAAGAGCAGTTGTTCTTCTTGGCATCAGTAACCAGCTTTCCATAAACTACTGGTGTGTAGGTTGTGTTTGTTGGTATTTCGTGTTTTTTGACTTTCAAGCTTGTTCCCAAAGTGCCTGTGTATGCGCTCTTTTTTCCAAGTTTATTGAACAGGTCGTTTGCGATATAGACAAAGCTAGTTTTGCCATTGGTGCCTGTCACAGCGATTTTTTTAATCCTTTCAGAGTTGGTCTCATATAAAGCGTTGGCCAATTCGGCTTCAGTCTCAACAATATCGTCAACTTTGACATAGGAAACCCCATCGATGTGAGCAAGAATTTCTTCTTGGGAGACTATTGCTACCGCTCCGTTGCGGACTGCCTCCTCGATGAATTCCACGCCATTCGAGCGTTCTCCTTTGATTGCAAAGAAAAGAGATCCCATTTGCTTTGACCCTGAGTGGGTCATTAAAGAGAATATCTCTTTATCGTCGCCATAGACCATATTATCCAGACTGAATCCCGCTGCTTCTAAAAGTTCAGACAGTTTCATTGAATTTTGGCGCAACATGCAATTCATGCAGCAAGAATACGCCTTCTCCTTCCCGAACCTATGTTCGCACTGAATATTTTTTCGATAGTTTTGCTTATTTGCCCAGATGTCCGAAAGTCTTCATAGATAGATGTGCCCATTGCAACTGCGCCCAAAGAAAAACGCAATTGGGGTTAGCTAAAGAACCTTGGCAAGAATACCACCGATTCAAAAGCATTGCAATGAATGCTCCTCCAATTCAAGTTATGAGTGTCTGGATGTTTGGGACACCCCCATCCAAGCTACTGCACATTTAGCTTTTATAGGTTAGTTTGCGCCCAGCGCTGCCCCTGCAAGGCAAGGATGTTTGTTTAACCATAGCCTCAGGGCCTCTGGCGACAGAGCATCCCAGGGTAGCTGCGTTTTTTAACATAAACGCAACGCGCCAGAAATGGCGGTTTATAAGCTCTCAAAACCATGCCAACTATAATGAGCTGTTTTTTTCAAACTTTTCGTTTGTAAGCTCCTTAAGCTCGTTGATTTCATCGGGATCCAAAGCTTCTGTCAAAATTGGCTCTTGACTCTTCTTTTTGCTTTGGCTCTTTTTCTTTGGAGGCCTTTTTTCGTAAGTTAATGAATCCTTTTCGAATTCTTTGACTACAACATCGTCTCCGGAATTAATCCTCACCATTACGGTTTCCTTGAGGGTATTGAGTTTTTGCACGACGCCTGCGCCATCCGGTGTCCGGACTTGCTGGCCAGCTTCCGGCAACGTTTTGAGGGCAGCCTCATAACACTCATGTTCGTATTGAAGACAGCAAAGCAGCCGTCCGCATAAGCCGCTGATTTTTCCTGGGTTGAGCGAAAGGCCTTGCTCCTTTGCCATCCTGATTGACACAGGCTGGAACTCCCCGAGCCACTTGTGGCAACATAACTCGCACCCACAAGGTCCTATCCCCCCAAGAAGCTTCGACTCGTCTCTAACACCCACTTGGCGCAATTCGATTCGGATTCTGAAAATTGTCGCCAGCACTTTTACAAGCTCCCTGAAATCGACCCTTCCGTCTGCTGTAAATGAAAAAATAACTTTGCTGCTATCAAAAGTATATTCAGCTTTGATAACTTTCATGTCAAGGCCGCATTTGCCCACTTCCCTTTTGCATATCTCCATCGCCTCCGGAGCCTTCGCCAAATTTGTTTCGTGCAGCTTGTCATCTTTGGCGGTGGCTTTTCTAACAACCGGTTTTATAGGATGCTTAACCTCGCTGTCATCGACATATTTGACTTTTAAAGCAACAAATCCATATTCAATGCCTCGAGCAGTCTCAACTATAACATTATCGCCTACTTTGAGATATATTTGTTGCGGGTCAAAATAATAGATTTTGCCCGCGCATTTAAACCTAACACCCACTATCTTCTGCATCAAAATCCTCCAGCATCTTGATAAGCATCACCTCTAGCGCAAGCTGCGCTGGAGAATTGCCAGCAATCTGCCCAATCGCGCAACTGGCGTGCGCGCACATTTTATTCAAGCAAGCCATGCCTGCGCTGCCAAGCCCAGCTGTTGAGCTGGCTTCGCCCGTTGCTTTCATTGCCATAAGTTTGGCAATACGCATATATAAATACTCAATCGCGCCAGCCAATCCTGGCATTTTAGCCAGAGCTGACGCAGTCGAAAAAATCAGCAGCAAATTCTTGCCATCTAAAATAGCTTCAAGCCGGGACAGCAAAAACTCGCCTTGCTCATTTCCAATTTCATAAACCTTGTTTCTAAGTTTTGCTTCATGAAGCCTTGAACGGACAGTTGCAAGCAACCCGGCAGTGCTATGGCACGCAAGGATGACAATACTATCAGATGTCGGCTCCTCTAATGTTTTAAGCAAAACATTTTGTGTGCGGATGTCTAGCCTGTTGGCTTCATAGACAACCCCTATCTTCATATCAAACTCAAGGGCAGTAGTTTTTATAAAGGATGATAACGATCGGGCATCAGCAATTTTCGCAATTTCTCCGGCTTCCCCAAATTCTGCGAAATCGGGAACTGCCGCCTTCTCAAGCCTTTCGGCAAGGGAAGGTTTGGGCAAGCCTTGGTTAAGGGCCGCTTCGGCATATGCGACAACGGCTTCCCGCTGCGCAAAATAATCTGCTCCGTAAAAAAGATATGAGCGGGCATGAGAACCAAGCGCTATCTGGCTCATCAGCACCTTTGTGTCTGATGGCTCAAACATGTCCAACATATTCCTAGTAGCCCTTCCATCTGGCAATTTTCTCTGAAACATGGCTAAACACAGTATTTCCAATATCTTCAGCGGGAAGAAGCCGCCCATCTTCAACACAGGAAATTCTCGTCCATCCAAGCTTTTCCTGCATTTCAATCGCATTATCGTATGTTTTCGTTGCGAACGCCTTGTCAAGCTCATGGATATCCGACCTTGACTGGCCTGAGGCATTCCTCGAATTAATCAGCATAAACGATGTCTGAGGGTCGATATCTAAAAAACACACCAAGTCCGGTTTTGGCAACCCGAATGTGACGTACTCAAGTTCCATCAGCCAATCAAGGTAGCGATCCCTCTCATTTTCGTTAAACATCTTGGCGCCTTGGTGTACCATATTGGAAGTTGTATACCTATCTGAGATAATAATGCCGCCACTTTGGTAAAACTCGCCAAAATCGGTTTTGTATGCCGCATAACGGTCAACAGCAAAAAATATCGAAGAGATGTATGCGCTCACATCCTCCGGCTTTGAGCCAAAATCCCCTCTCAAGTACATTTTTGCGAGGGTTGAGCTCTCGTTTTCGTATCTGGGAAAAGTCACAAGCTTAGCTTCGTGCCCTAAAGCCAGCAACTTTTTAAATAAAATCTCTGATTGGGTTTTCTTGCCGGAGCCATCTACCCCTTCAATAACAACCAATAGCCCGTTCATCTAAATCACCACTTTGACCAAATTGTTTGAAAAACCGGTGCGGTTTTCCTTATGGGTTATAAAAAAATTGACCGTTTCAATATCAATCACATCGCCTGGAATAACTATAGGGCACCCTGGTGGATAAATTGATAAAAAATCACTTGATATTTCCCCTTCGCACTCTTCAATGTCTAGCAGCCGATACTTGGATTTCATGGCTTTTTTCATACCCATAGCGCTTTTGGGCAAAGTTGGCGCATATCTAAAGCCCACAACCGCCCTATCATTTTCCATGCCTCTTTGGCTTGCCAAATCCCCAAGGCCGTTCATAAGCATATTATAGTCCCTTGGGCGGCTATTTAGCCCGGCTGCAAACAAAATGTAATCTAAACCGATACTCTCGGCATAAATGCTGTGGTCCGCCTCAAGGAATTTAGCAGCCTTAGGACCGTAAAAGCCTAGGTCTGTAAAATCAACAGGCATCTTAAAAAAATCATAGGAAGTGCCGCTTCTCAAGGCAGCAGCTTGGCTGTTAAGCATAACCATAGAATGGGATGATACAAAATCGGCTACCTCAAGGAAATGGCTGTGGCATTCCTCCATAGTCCTGTGCACTTGCCCCATAGCTTCCATAGACTGCAAGAGGTCAAGGAGCAGAGGATATGAAGGCGATGTGGTATGGACCGTCCGCAACCATTTTAGAGCCTCCCCTTCTCCAACTGGCGAATTGTGGCCTAAATGGAGAAAGGCGCTCTGGGTTGGGCCATTCAAGGTTTTATAGCCGCTGTTTATGGATATGTCAGCACCTGAATCCATTGCGCTTGCAGGCAGTCCATCGTAAAAATGAAAATGCCCCCCATGCGCTTCGTCGACAATTGAAATCACAGAAGACTTCCTCAATAGCTCAATGATTTCTAGCAAGTCAGTTGAACAGCCTAGGTAAGTCGGGCATGTAATAATCGCTGCTGTTGCGCCTGGATTTTCTTCAATGGCTTTTTGTACTTCGCATAAGCAAGCGCCACGTACATGGTCAGAAACAAGAAAACGCGCCGGCGTAGCGCCAGCATGGATTATCGCATAATAGCATGCAATATGCGAATTGTCTCCAAGCAACACTGTATCTCCCTCCCCCACGCATGCCATGGCAGCTGCAGCAATAGCAGCGCTTGACCCATTTAGCGACACCAAAGTTGCTTGGGATGAAAACAATTCTGATAGCCACTTTTGGGCATCCATTATGCTGCTGGTGGGATGCAGCAAGTTGTCAGAAAACCCCAGTTCAGTAATGTCATAGGCTTTTGAGACGAAAGAGCTGTCCCCGATTCCTTTATGTGACGGGAAATGCATCCGAACCGGATTCTTTGTGATAAAATCGTTGATGTCGCTAAAAAGTGAACCTGTCATAGTTTTATTTTATCATATAATTGTTATAGTTTTGCGTATCAAACCCGAATAACATATGCAGACTATGGTATAGTTTAACTACTAAGGAGGGACATATGGACAACGATATTATTGTCAATCTCACCGAAGCTAATTTTGAGTCAGAGGTGCTTCAATCTGAAATGCCAGTTTTAGTTGATTTCTGGGCTTCATGGTGCCAACCATGCACCTACATTGCGCCAATAATCGATGAGCTTGCTGATAAATATGAAGGCAAGGTCAAAGTTGGAAAGCTCAATGTCGATGAATCTATTGCTGTTGCAGTCAATTACCAAGTTATGGGCATACCGACAATTCTTATTTTTGAAAATGGAGAGATCAAACAGCAGCTTCAGGGCGCCCTCGGCGCGGAAGAATACGAAAAAGCTATACTCGCAGTTGTAGATGCATAACACAGCCTGCTAATTAATTCAATTTTCAATTTTTAAACTAAATTGGCATTTGGGCACTAGATTTATCTGTCTGGATTTAGTGTCCTGTTTTTTTAGCCCCATATATGCAAGTATTTAAGTATATATTTGCTTGCAGTTTATATTGACAAAAGCAATGATTCTGTTTATTATGCCTATTAGCTGAAAAAAATAAAAGCTATGACGGGGAACAAGTAGCATTTTGACGCAACTTGCAAAGAAAGCAGCCGGTTGATGAGAGGAGCGCAAGAGCCAAATGTGAATACATCCCCAGAGCTTATGGCCCAACAGCCTTTTTAGGCTTATTAGGTTGATACGGATGATCGCACCGTTACAGGCGATGGGGCATTTTTGTGCCCTGCTAAGGCAGCTTTTGCTGCGAAGATTAGGTGGTACCGCGAGCAGCCTCGCCCTTTTTGATAAAGGGCTTTTTTTTATACATCAAAACAACGCAGGAGGTCTAATTATGCTCATTACTAATTATCTAGAAGACAATGCATCAAAGTTCCCTGGAGAGGTCGCTTTAGTCGAACTGAACCCAGAAGCGAAAGAAAACGGCATTGATTGGAAAGAAGCTGAGCTTGTGGAGCCCAAAAGAAGCGAAGCATACCGTAAAGAGTTAACTTGGGGCGAATTTGAAGATAGGGCAAATAGGACTGCCAATTACTTTATCAGCCTTGGCATCAAAAAAGGGGATAAAGTGGCTTTGCTATTAATGAACTGCATTGAATGGCTCCCAATTTATTTCGGAATTCTAAAAAGCGGCGCCCTGGCTGTCCCATTGAATTACCGTTATACAGCTGATGAAATTGCATACTGTATGGACTTGTCAGATTCAATTGTCTTGATATTCGGGCCTGAGTTTCTCTCCAGGATTGAGGAGATCAATGGAAATATGCCTAATGTGCCCAATATGGTCTTTGTTGGACAAGGCGCCCCGGCATACGCCGAAAACTATGAAGAGTCGATACACAAAATGCCCGCCACAAAACCAGCAGTTGAAATTGCCCCTACAGATGAGGGCGCAATCTACTTCTCATCCGGCACAACTGGTTTTCCGAAAGCGATTCTGCACAGCCATGCCAGTATTATATCAGCTTGCATAACAGAGCAAGCCCACCATAACCAACAAAAAGACGATGTATTCTTGTGCATTCCGCCACTGTACCACACCGGGGCAAAGATGCATTGGTTTGGCAGTTTGGTTAGCGCAAGCAAGGCTGTAATCCTTAAAGGCACAAGGGCAGAGTGGATCATGGACGCGTTGTCCAGCGAAAAATGCAGCATCGTATGGCTGCTAGTGCCATGGTGCCAAGATATCTTAGATGCCATTGACGCAGGACAGATAAACTTGGCTGAGCACAACCTCGACCGGCTTAGGCTGATGCATATTGGCGCGCAGCCTGTGCCGCCGAGCCTCGTTAAGCGTTGGAAAGCATTTTTCCCGCACCATGAATACGATACGAACTATGGGTTGTCAGAATCGTTAGGGCCCGGGTGTGTGCACCTTGGGGTAGAGAATATCCACAAAGTTGGCGCGATTGGAGTGGCCGGCCACGAATGGGAGACAAAAATCCTTGATGAGGATTTCAATGAAGTAGAATGCGGAAAAATAGGCGAGCTTGCAGTAAAGGGGCCTGGAGTCATGCTTTGCTACTACAAAAACGAAGATGCGACAGCTGAATGCTTAAGGGGCGATTGGTTGATGACTGGGGATATGGCTATGGAGGATGAAGATGGCTTCATATTCTTGGTAGACAGGAAGAAGGATGTAGTCATCAGCGGAGGAGAAAACATCTATCCAGTCCAAATTGAAGATTTCCTGCGAAACAACGACAAGATCAAGGATGTTGCAGTGATTGGCATCCCTGACAACAGGCTTGGCGAAATCACGCTTGCGATAATCGAACTAAAAGCCGGCGCAGAGAGCACAATTGAAGAAATGGATGAATTCTGCAATGGGCTGCCAAGGTACAAAAGGCCGAGGAAAATCATTTTCGAAGAAGTGCCAAGGAACCCCACCGGCAAAATTGAGAAACCAAAACTAAGGGACAAATACGCTGGCGGCGCGGTAGTAGCAAAACAAGTCAGCTCATAGCATATTTTTATCCAGTCTCTATTTCCGTGTCCCATACTCCCGCAATTGGGCGCAATATGCCTTTTGGCTACAACAAAAAAGCACCACTGGGCATAATATTTTGTGCCAAATTAGTATATGAATTCATATAGCTTATTGCAATTGCCTTTCGAAAAGGGATCGTTGGGCAGTGGAGCAAATTGATTGGAGCTCCCCCTACCACAGCAGCCAGAAAATGGAAAAAACTGCACATAACTGTAAGCAAAGCTCCTGCATAGAATAATGGATAGGAAAAAAAAATGGGAGCTATTGAACTAGTCAAGCCAGACGAGAGATTTATAGATGAGATTCGGGCATACCGGCAGGAGTATGCGTATTCAGGCGACCTTGCAGCAGGCGACAGCAACTTGCTTGAATTTGAAGATATTCGTGCTTGGATTGCGTATTCCCGCTCATTGGAGCACAAAGAAACCTTGCCAAATCCTGATTGGGTTGAGGCTACCCAGTACATGCTAATTGATGGCGATAGCAGCCGAATTCTAGGCATGATCAATCTCAGGCACTATTTAAACAGTGCGCTTGCAAACGTTGGCGGGCATATCGGCTACGAAATCCGCCCATCTGAGCGCCAAAAGGGCTATGCGAAAATAATGCTCGCCCTCTGCCTTGATCGTTGCCGCGATCTTGGCATAGAAAGGGTGCTGCTTACATGCGATGCCGACAATGAAGCTAGCAGGCGCACAATCATGGCTTGCGGCGGCATCCTCGACAGTACTGGTTTTGATATTAATACTGGCAAAGAAAAAGAGAGATACTGGATTGAGCTTTAGTTCAGGAATATGACATTTTCTGCTCCGTGTTGACTAGTAGCAACGGCAACATGATAAAGGCTAGGTTGCCCGAGCGAAAGCGTCGCTGTGGGCGAGACCAAACAAATATCGCCCAAAAGCCCTGTGAGGCAAGCTCGCAGGGCTTTTCTTTTTAGCTGCATAACCGCTAGCTTGCGTGTTACCTGATCAAGCCTGTGACTATCCCATACTCTCTTCGGCTTTTCTCCTCGTCGCTAAGCTCGCTGCCATACATTCGCTCAATCAAAACCGACACAAGCTTTTGCATGTCAGCCGAGTAGTCTGTTTTGTCTAAATATTTTTTGTCTGCCATTTGCCTATCCTCCTATTTATATTTGCCGTATTCTTGCGCAAAATCAATAACCGCTTGCAAGTTCTCCGTTTTCCCGTCCGCGTTTGTGTGCATGACTTTGTCAGGAGCCAGAACGAGGCCGCCTCCAGGGGCGCATTCGTCGATCACTCGCTTCACTATGTCTATGTTCTCCTGTTTTGACTTGTAGTACAAATCGTTTGTCCTGATACCTCCCGCAAAGGCGATCGATCCCTCCAAAACCTTCTTGCCCTTGAAAATATCATCCTCCTCGAAGAACCCCAATATGGATTTCTTTGGGGAGTCGAGCAAGAAATCATAAAGATGCTCCCAGTTTTTCTCATACAGGATCATCCATCTGTGGCCTTTGGATGAGAAATGCTCAAGGTATTTTTTAAATTGCGGCCAATAAACTATTTCGAAAGCCTTGGGGCTTATGTAGCCGGGGATATGTGTGAAGATAGCTATCAATTTGTCCCTGCGCGGAACCGGATTGGCTGCATCAACCGATTTGATCATTGGCTCCAGCATCGCAAGGGATGCCTCGCACACTTTCTCAGGCTGCCTTCTGATATCGACCATTATGCCACTGAAGTCCCTCAAGTAGTCAAGTATGATGTCAGTCGGCATAAAGCCCCCGCCTGCTGCGGGAACCGGCACTCCAAGCTCCTCCTTGAGGTACTGCTCGTTCTTGCCCATTTGCATGCCCCTCACAGCGCCCAAATCATAGAACTCCTTAAGTGTCGCATACTGGGCCTCTATGTCGCCGCTCTTAAGGAACTCATGCCTGCGGGGCATTATCTTGTCGCGCATGAAACCTACAGGGTCAGCTATGAGCTCGTCGTACTCGTCTGGGCCCATCAATTCAGAGTCGCTGGTCCTGATCTGCAACACATCAGACTCGTTGTCAGTGATGCTGCCGCCACCCAAGACTTTCGCCGCCACGGAGGGCAACTGGATTAGCGAAGACAACAACGCGTCAAATTTGAACTCACCGACTGCCTTATTATAGCCTTCGCGCTCAGCGTCAGGGTTGGCTAGTGCCTCCTTGGCGCTCATGCCGAGATAGTAAAGCATCCAGTTGCTAACAAGGCCATATATCGGCACCCTGCTGTTTTCTTTAAACTTGATGGCATTGTCGATAAGCGTGAGTCTTTCCTCAAATAGTTCTAATCCTTTTTCTGACATTCTTTCACCTCATGTTTATTTTGCGGCTTCCCGCTCTGCAAGCTCTTTTCTTGCGATGGCCACCTTCTCCGTGGTTATTTTATAAAGCACCGTGAATGCTTTAACAGCCAAAGCGTACATCCCAACTGGAATCAAAGTGGAAACATATTTCATGTTGCCCAGGATCTGGGGCGTATGCGTGGCGGTGTCCATAGCGTCAAAGCCTATCCATGCCAAAACCTATACTGCGAAGTTCGCGATGTATGCCCCGACTTTATGCGTGGATTGCATAGCGCTGAAAGCCGCTGCTGTGACGTTGTCGCCATTTTCCCATCTCGTGTACTCTGACGCCTCGGCAAAGAGGATTCCTTTTGCGGAAGCTGATATCCCAGCGAAGAGGGCTTTGCGCAATCGCAACCATAGCCATCTACCCGTCTTTTGCCACAAAGGCTTTAAAAGATACACGATGGCTGACACAGTGTAGCTAAACCTGAAAGCAGTCTTAGTCCGCAGCTTCTTCGCTATGGCTATTGTTATCATAGACGAAACCAGGGAGATTGCCCTGGAAAAGCCGTTGTAAGAAGACAACACAGCTGGGCTCTGGTAGTAGTAAAGGAACATGTAGGAGAACACGCTCCCCCATGACATGCCTGCTGCGTTGGCGAAGGAGCAGCTCCAGAAGACTGTAGCGACATACTTGTTGTGAAAATGACTTTCAGCACATCGAACACGCCTACTTTTGACTGGACCCCTTTTGGCTCCAAGTCAACTTTGCCCATACACACGAACATCGGATACAGAGCCGCAAAGTTTATCAAGTTGTAGAGGATGACAAGTATTGTAATGCCCCTCGCGTTTATCACATCGGTATTGCCAAAAAAGCATATCATTGGGAGCATGATAAAGCCAAAGAGTGTTGAGATGATGCTGCTGGCCAAGTTCATTTTTGCCTGCATCCCAATCCCCTCTGTCGGATCTTGGATTAACGCCTGGCTAAACAAGTTGATTACAGTCACTTGGCAGCCGGTGCCTATGTTTAGAATCAGGTATCCAATTAGCTGGCTCCGAGCCAAGGGTTGTCATAGTTGATTGCATCACGATATGGCCGATGAAGACAACAACAGGGCCAAGTATCAGCCAAGTGCGGTATCTGCCCCATTTCAGCTTGGAGCTCCAGTCAAACAGGAGCGGCTGAACCACTAGGACAGCCACAATATTCAGCAATTTTCCGACTGCGATAGACGACGCTGCCCTTGCCATTGAAAGCCCGCAGACATTCGTCAGGAAGAAAAATGCATAACTTGAATTTTACAGTGAGAGCACAGGCGTTGTCCCTAGCCTAAGTATAATGTAGCTTTTGCTTTCAAAGAAAGACAGTTTCTTTGTTTCATGGATTTCGGCCATAGTATTACCCCCTTCTTTTTTTTAAAGCCCAAATTCCAGCGGCTTTACCGCCCATGCGGAATGTGCCCGCTAGCTATTTTGTCTGGGCTTCCCAGAGCTGTCCATGTCCTCCTCGAATGAGCTTGGTTGCATCGCTGGTTTTGGAACCAGTATTTTTTGTGGCTGCTTAAATGTTTGCCTTAAGCCATGCTTTGCCCTCTTCCCCCAAAACCCAAAAGCATTCTGTGGCGAGTTTTCTGGTTGTTTGTAGGTGGTGGCGTGCTGTAGGCTCCAAGGCATTCGCTTTCCTTCCCCCTTCAAGCCTTGGTTCGCTTAATATTCAAAAATCGAGTTTTAAATACTTCGACTAGCAATTCCCTTGCCTTTGCGTCCTCTTCCCAAGAAGGATCGTTTTAAGCTTTTCGAGCAATTCTGTTATAGTAAATCTATTTTGGCGCCCCTATCGCAACTTTTGTTCGCTGACATACTTGCACGCATCGATCAAGTTTTTGGCATTGATGTCATTTCTGCCAGTGAGCCCTCGATTCACTGTAAACACGAATCCGCCGCCTGCGCCAAACTCGTCAAAACCCTCTCGGCTGAGTCGATGCATTCTTGGCTTGTGCCATATTTGAGCTGCTCTGTTGTCATGCCGCCCATATAGGTATGGTCGTCCCCCATAACTTTGTGGATTTGCATAGGATCCTCATTTTCAAGCAAGTACAGGAAACTCTGCTTCAGATAATCTTTATAGAATTCAAAAGCATATGACGAGTCGCCTTCAGAACGCAAAAATAGTGTCCCGCCTGCCTCAGCAACCGGCCTGGCGATTTTCTCAAAGTAAGGGAAGAAGAATTTGGCATACATGGCTGGATCGAGAAATGGCACTGAGTGGTGGGCAAAACTAGTTACAGGAAATAGCCCGATTGCTGCAACTTGCGCGCCGGCGTTGTGGTTCCCAAGCCGCCCAAATATAAAATCCAAGACCTCGACCACTTTTTCTGGGCGCTTGCGCAAATCGACCAGCGTGTTCGCAAATCCCTTCCGCCTGTTGAAAAAGGTGTCCTAGGGCATTTTCCCAATGGGAGCTCCGCCAGAGAGCTGGACAACGCCAATTTCATCAAAAACGGCCTTTGTGCAGCCACTCTGGTCCCTAAAGGCGATCAACGCTTTTTTAGGTCTCGTAGACATTGTCTCGTGCGCCGTTAAGTTTCTTATATTTTCTCTATATGAAAGTATGTTTATTATGTAGCCATCAAGATCATCCATATACATATCGTACTCTTCCGCCTCCTTTGGGCAGAATTCGCGGTTCTGTATTTGCACCCTATCCTGTGAGACAAAATAATTGGTGCCGCCCTGGATTTCGATCGCGCCAATAGGCGTCAATATGCCTCCCCCCCAGCCAGAAATCAGTGTATGTGTCCTCTAGAGCCTTGATCAGCTCTTTGTCCGCATTTACCTTTGGGATCGTGTATCCCGAATAGCCGACAAGCCACATTGCCATATTCCCGAAGATTGGCGGGCACTCAGCGCCATCGCGGCTCAAGACAGCTTTCATATTGGATATTCGCCCATCTATGCATCTCTAGAACCCATTGCAGTCGACTCCTTTTTTTCATCACTCCACGTTAGCTGCGTCTAGAAAGATAGTTTTCTTTATCGCGAATTTTTGGTAAGTTCGAATTCGAATCACTGACCCCCACTTCAAGTGGGGGTTTGACGTCGGCCCCTCCAGAGCGATGTTGCTAGCGCCGCCTAAAGGCGGGCTTCACTGGCATCTGTTGCTAACGGCCTCTTAAAGAGGCTCTACTTGCCACCGTCTTCTAATTTGCCATTCTCTTCTTGTTCATGGATGTATTGCCGTATTGTTGCTTCATTCACATTTCCAACAGTCGCTACGTAATACCCTCTCGCCCAAAAATTTCTTTGTCCGCCCGTTTTGAATTTGGGATACCTGTCAAATACCATCAATGCACTCTTGCCTTTGAGATACCCCATGAACTCTGAGACTGCCGGCTTGGGCGGAATGCTCACATACATATGGATATGGTCTTTGCGCACTGTTCCTTCGATAAGCTCCGCGCCTTTCATTTCGCACAGCTTCCGAAGAATTTCGCCGATTCCCTTTTTTGCCTCTCCATACATCACTTTACGCCTATACTTGGGGATAAACACTATATGATATGTGCAATTGTACCGCGAATGTGATAAACTGTAGTTGCTCAAATAGACCGCCTCTGGGATCTTGGTATGGCCAGTGAAACCAATGCCATTATAACAGAGGAGTTTCTATTGCTTTGGGCAACGACACTTCTTATCCTATTCTCCCCGCCTCAGGCGGGGGTTTAAGATCTATTCAATTATGCACATCCAATTTTTTTTGAATGTCAAGCGGCTTGCTTTATTTTTAGTATAGCAAACACCAAAAAGACTATGGGTTGCAAGACTATTCAAATGTGGGCCAACTCGTCTAGGTCTGTTTGTTTCTCCCAGTCAAAGCCGGTAATCTCTTTTATCTTGTTCAAGTAACGGCAAAGGGTTGACCTGTGCAGGAAAGTCTGCTCAGAAGCAAGGCTGACATTAAAGCGGCAAAGAATGAATTTGTATAGCAACTGGGTATGGGCGGTATTGTTCTCCTTGTCATAATCTATGAGCTTTCCGAGCCCATAGTGGTGGAGCCTCTCTTTTTTTGCTGTCTGTTTTAGCGACTCGATTATATAATCGAAGGCGTATTGCGAAAATTAAAGAAGGACAGAAGCGGGTTTTCTTTTATCCCTTTTTCGATCGCGCAAACTGCATGCCGGTATTGGACGGCTAGATCCCTGACATCATAGAATATATCGCTGACACCGATCTTGCATCCAAAGTTTTCGATGATAGACGAAAACGACTGCTTCTGTTTAACATGAATGCCAGAAACGCTATTGTGCAGATTAATCAGGAAGCTCAACTTGTTGTCAAACCAGAGCCGCACAGGAATTTTGCCAAAGCATCTCAAGGTCGCGTTGCCTAAATAACGCACAAGGTCCTTGCTGGCCTCAAAACTGATAGCCACAGAGACGTATCCGTGCTGGGGTGCCCAGCCATAAATAGAAAGAATTTCATGGATATGCTCATCGCTTATATTTGAGCCATCCAGGATCAGCTCGCCCACAAGTAGGTGCAGCTTGTCCTTTTGCCTCTTTACCAGCACATCATCGTTTTGGTCAAGAAAGGTCTTTGTGATATAGCCGCACATATGCATAAAAAGGAGTTTTAGTCCCGGGCTTTCGTCATAGCCAGCGACAGTCATGATCCTGGCGAGATACTGGCCGTTGCTGTGGATGTTGACACACTAGACCGGGTCTAGGTTGAATATAGAAAAATCATACAAAAAAACATCAGTACGCTCTTGCAACCCGGCAAAACCAGGCGAGAGGTTCAGCATGTTCACACCCTCGGCTGAGGCTCTAAAAAGCCCGTTATTGTCTCTGTCCATTCTGGCAAAAAGACCAATATCAATACAGTCGGGTGTGTATATCAGGATATTATAATTGCGGTTTGCGATGTAGAAAGGGTATGGGAACAGTGTTTGCGCGACAGAGAATAGCCTGGCAAGGTCAGCCCCATTAAGCAAAGCATCCTTCAGGCTGATGTCCCAAGCCAGCAAAGACGAGCAGATCCCATATATCTCATGCAAAAGGGCGACCATGTCCATATCGCCACAGATTGTGGCGGCGTCGCAGCTTATTTGCAATGGCGTTGCGGGCTGGCAATTGACAAATAAATAGGAGCAGCCAGCTACATAACAATCAACAATGTCATTTTGGCCGCTAAGAAACAAGAGCCCTTGTTTGTCAGTGAGGGCATTTTGCCTGGCGTGGCTATATATCATCGGGGCGCTAACAACAGCGTTGATCGCGCTTTTATTCCAATGGTTGAGGTCGTGGCTGCGTTGCAAAAAGAAAAAAATTACTGGGCAAGTGATTTCCATTGTCTCCCCGACTCTTTCAATCGCCTGTATTTGTTGGATGAAGCTATGTCTTTCTGCTTCTTTTAGTATAGCGCTTATTTTAGACACATTCTGTAGCTGTTTTTTAGCTTGTCTGATGCACAATGCGCCAGCTAGCGTGAGTTCTCAAAGCATCTGTGGCGAGCCTTGGCTTTGTCGTTTTTGGCTGGGGCAATGCTACTGCGACTTTGTTCTAGGCCGCTTCTAATGATCCGACATCCTCCCCACAACCAATAGCCAATTTCCCTGTTCGCGGATCTCAAGGACTTCTATGCCATTTTCCCTGTAGGCATCCAGGACAAGCTCCAGCCCGTCCATTATTATTCCAGAAGAGATAAACAATCCTCCAGCTTTCAAAAAGCCTTCCAACTGCCCGGCAAGGGTTGCTATTACATCAGCGAAAATATTCGCTACTACCAAGTCAAAGACTCCGGAAGCTTCTTTCAGCAAGTCAGACAGGATTGCTCTAATTTTGTTATCCACATTGTTCAGCTTGGCAGTATTAATAGTTGTGTTGACGCTTGCCTCATCGATATCCAAAGCCAATACGCTGCTTGCACCCAATAAGGCAGCTGCACTCGACAGAATCCCGCTGCCGCAGCCGACATCCAAAACACTCATGCCTGCCAAGACATTGTCCTCCAAAGCAGCCAGGCACAGTTGGGTGCTTTCATGGGTGCCAGACCCAAAACTGTTTGACGGATCGATGCTAATAACTATCCTGCCCTCAGGATCAGCTGCCTCCCATGCAGGCTTCACGAGGAGTTTGGAACCCACTTTTATAGGTTTGAAAAATCTTTTCCAACTATTTTGCCAGTCTTCATCATTAATTGAAGACACAGCTATCTCGCTGCTAGCAAAACTTTCTGCCAAGGTTTTTATTTCATTTAATATTTGCATGCCTTGTGATCCTTCAGGCAAGTAAACTGTTACTTTCGGCTTCTCCCCCAACCCTTCAAATAAATGCTCGTCAAGCATGTCCCATCCGTCAGATCGCTCTGAAAGGAATTGCTTCGCCTCGTCAGGATCATATATTACCGCCCCTTGCATGCCAATCTGGACCAAGGACTCCGCCAATGGCTCCAAGTCCTCTTTGCTTGTGTATATAGTGACTTCATGCCAAAACATAACCTACCTCCACTAAAATTTGGCTTGCAATCTAACTATAGCATATTTCAAAAACCGACAAAACAGACAGTACGCATTGTTGGCGCGGACAGCCTCAAGTTTTGCCAAAATTCCTGTTACGTTGTATAATCAACATCAAAAGAAACCGCTTTAGCCAAAAAAAGCGGCGAGGAGGGTAACCATGAAGCTATGGTCTGGCCGGTTTAGCAAGGAAACAGACAACGAAGCCGATATTTTCAATTCTTCCATTGGACTTGACAAAAGGCTCGTTTTTTACGATATCAAAGGATCTGTCGCCCATGTGGCGATGTTGGAAAAACAAAACATAATTGACTCGCAAGAAGCGCAGATGATCATTAGCTCCCTCAAGCAGCTTGAAGGAGAGCTTGAGCGGGGTGAAACAGAGATTGGCGATGGATATGAGGATATCCATATGGCAATCGAGGAAATCCTGACAGAACGCATCGGGGAGCCTGCAAAGCGGATGCATACCGCTAGGAGCCGCAACGACCAAGTCGCCTTGGATATGAGAATGTATGCCTTGGACGCTTCCATAGACATTATCGAATCTCTGGAAGGCTTAGTAAAGATCCTGGGCAGGAAGGCCCTGGGGCATCTTGACACAGTCATGCCTGGCTACACCCACATGCAAAAGGCCCAGCCAGTCACTCTTGCCCACCATTTCTGCGCATATATTGAAATGTTTCTGCGCGACATATCAAGGTTTGAGGACTGCAAGAGGCGAATGGACTACATGCCTTTGGGATCGGGGGCCCTTGCCGCCAGCACATTTGATATAGACCGGGAATTTGTTGCAAAACAGCTCGGCTTTTCAGGCTTGACAAAAAACAGCATGGACTCTGTGGCAGACCGGGATTATTTGATTGAATTGTGTTTTTGCGTTTCGCTGGCCATGATGCACTTGTCCCGTTTTTGTGAAGAGATCGTGTTGTGGAGCACTGAGGAGTTTGGTTTTGTGTCAGTCTCTGACGCTTTCTCTACTGGCAGCTCGATGATGCCCCAAAAGAAAAATCCTGACATGGCAGAGCTGATCCGTGGCAAAGCCGGGCGCTCATATGGGGAGCTGATGGCACTATTGACTATGATGAAAGGGCTGCCTATGACATACAACAAAGACATGCAAGAGGACAAGCAGGCAGTTTTCTCCACTGTTGACAATGTGCTTGCATGTGTCTCAATTTTCGGGAAAATGATTGCCACTGCAGATTTCAAACCAGATACAATGCGCAAATCGGCATATGAGAGTTTCGTGTGCGCAACTGATTTGGCAGAGCATTTAACGAAAAATGGAATGCCTTTCCGTGATGCCCACTATGTTGTCGGCAAACTGGTTAAAAAGTGTATCGACGAGGACAGGCTCTTGTTTAGCCTGACAATTGATGAGCTGCAAAGAGAAAGCGAGTACTTTGGCGAAGACGCTGCCAGCCTGGTTGACCCTGAGCGATCCCTTGATGCTAAAAGCGCTATTGGCTCTCCTAACAAGGAGCTTGTTGAAAGCTATCTAAAAAACATATTGGCTTAACCTTTTGATTGTTTTTTTTGACAGGCGGATTTTTCTCAGTATTGCGGAAAAAAGTTGCACTGCTTGCTATACATCACGAGCCCAATTTTAGGCAAATGACTTGCCAATTGTGAAGGCAAATATAGCCGCGACCTCACATGGGCAAAGCCAGCTATAGTTTGCAAATTTTCGGGAGGCTTTCTAAGCTATTATCAGAATTGAAAAGGGCTTGGCTGCATGGGACAAATTTGCTTTTAAGCAATGCCCCATGCAAACCAGCAAAATAATAGCTCCAAAACCATGTGAATATGCTTTCCAATTTGCGCTAATCTCGAATAAGAGTTCCATACTGGTTTTGCCTTAGGGACGGATTAGCTATTGGCATGCCTCCCCGCTAAAATCTACTGTGAAAGTTGCATTCAAGCAAATGAATTTACAATTGCTAATCACACAAAAATTACACTTTTGTGACAATGTTGCGATTTATCAGTTACAGGAAAGAAACAAGAAAATCTTGTTATTCATGTCTAATTTCCAGTACAATTATTCATTAGCCACATAACCTGGTCTTGCATCAGCAAAAACCAATGGAGAAATATTCACGAGAAAGCTAAAATGTCGCTTGCCGAAAACCATTCCATCATAAAAAGGCAGTACTGGTTTGATACTATAATTCACGTACATATTGTCGCAAAACTACGGTCTTTGGAAAATCAAAGAGGCTAAAAATCATTGTTTAGCCTCTTATTTTGGGGTATAATAATCGCGACCGAAAGGTTTTCCTATATTTTGAACCTACATCATTTTATCGGGATTCCGAGTCATTTGTGTCGATGCCATGCCTCACAAAATTTAGAGGAAGGCAGAAATACAATGCAGGAAACCCACCTAGCAAATTGCTAGGGATCAAAATATGGGTCTTTCGGTTTTTTTGTGCATTTTTCGCTTATTGCCATAAATTTACTCTTTGAGGCAGTTTTAATACTTGAGATTTTCATTATAAACACTATGTCGGACTCGTTTTTCATTTTACGCTCGCAAAACATTTTTCAGGGAATTATTGACACATTTTGCTAGTTTCTAACATTATTCTAACCAATATCCAGACTGATATTAATCATATAATTTTTTCAATTATTTTCATAATTACATTGCAACTTTTCTGTTTGTATGCTAGTATCTTGTCAGATAAAACTAGCCAATGCGGGGTTGTAGTAAATGGTTGTAAAAATTAATGATGTAGCAAAAGAAGCTATGGTCTCCATAGCCACCGTATCAAGAGTTGTCAACAATATTCCCATTGTTAACGAGGAAACTAGACTTCGAGTCGAGGCAGCGATTAGAAAATTAAACTATAAACCAAATGCGATCGCAAGAAGCCTCAAACTCCAGAAAACCCATACAATCGCAGTCATTACTTATGACATTGCCAAGTTGTCTTCTACTTCGGCTGTCAGGGGCATTGAAGACTACGGCAGTGACAACAATTATAATGTTATAATTTTCAACACTTTCAATGAGCCGGGCAAGGAACTTAAAGCAGCCGACTTAGCATACCAGAAGCAGTGTGACGGAGTCATTGTTCTTGGAATGGATCTATCATCAGAGTTTATTAAAGCCCTTTCCGACTTGTCAATCCCTGTCATCGTAGTATCCCACCACAGCGACAAATTCCCGTTTGTGTCGATCAGCGAACTTGATGCAAGCTATGAGGCGGCCTGCCTGCTGATTGAATCCGGCCATAAAGACATTGCTATATTAGAATCAATCGACGCAGAGCAGTCCCTCAAGTGTGATGGTTTCACAAAAGCCCTCGAGGCTGCCGGAATCCAGCCTACCCAAGACTGGATTGTAAAGGTGCCAATTACCTATGAGGGCGGATTTGAAGCCATGAGCCGCTTGTTGGAAGAAGATAATACGCCAACAGCTGTCTTGTGCGCAAATGACGATATGGCCTGCGGGGCAATACGAGCCGCAGAGCAGCACAACTTGAGAGTCCCGGACGACATCAGCGTTATTGGCTTCTATGATTTCCCAATTTCAAAATGGAACAATCCTGCAATCACCACAATTGGATTTAACTCCTATGAGCTTGGAAGAGCTGGCATGAAGATGCTCATCGACTTGATGGGCGATCCCCAAGCGGTCAGTGAATCCATGACTCTGCCACATACTCTTATTGAGAGAAACAGCGTAAAAAGAATCTAGCAAAAACAAACAATCACCGCAGTTGCCATCTGCGGTGATTGTTTTTAGCATCGCAAAGCCGAGACTTGCTCACAGAATCATTTTGCCCAGGTCAATTATACCGCTTCCCTGCTCAAGCTTTGATAGCTTCAAGGAGTAGGCATTTTTGATCAGGGCTTTTTTAATTTCGTTTGGTGTCATTGAGGGGTTGGCGCTGAGCATTATAGCGCACGCGCCGCTCACCATTGGCGTAGCCATTGATGTGCCGGACATAGCTGAATACCCGTTGTAATCATGTGCCAGAGACATTATATTGACTCCTGGCGCAATTACATCAGGCTTTTCATTTTGGAAAGGGCTGGGCCCCCTGGATGAGAATGAGGGCACCGTGTCGTCAACACGGGTCACGGTCCTGTGGTCATCCGAGCAACCAACAGTAATCACCAGCTTGCTAATTCCCGGGGAGCCCAGAGTGCTATATTCCGGGCCTTCATTGCCGGCTGCCGCCACAACAACAAGGCCGTTATTCCACAGTTTTTCGCATGCCAGCATCAGCGGGTCGAACGAGCCTGCGGAATACGGGGCGCCCAGAGAAATTGAGATGATTTTGATATTGAATTCCTGCCTATTCTTCCATACCCAGTCCAATCCGGCGAGAATGTCTGATGTTCGGCCTTCCCCGTTTTTGTTCATGACCTTCAGAACAACCAGGTTTGCGCGGGGTGCAATCCCAACAAAACGCCCATTCGAGACTTCGCCATTTCCGGCAATTATGCCGCAGCAATGGGTTCCATGCCCATTGTCGTCATAGGGCGTTTTCTTGCCTTGGATAAAATCCACAAATTTGACTACTCTGTTTCCTGTAGTGGTCAAATCTGGATGTAAATATACTCCAGTATCAAGGACAGCAACACCAATCCCCTCGCCTTGGTGGACAGTGTCCATGGCGCCAATTGTTCTTTTGGCTATATCAAGGCAAGTGCTTGCCTCTACATCCGGCGCTATATGTTCGATGCTTTCAATGGAAAGCAAGTCTTCCAGATTTCCTGCAAGAGTGTCCACAACAAACGCGCTTAATATCTCAATGTCATATTTGATAGTAGCGCCTGTCGCAATGATTTTCGATCTCGTTTCACAGGCATTGTCACAGTTTACGAAAACAATCGCAGATATTCTCTCATTGGCGCTTGCCAGCGAGAAAATCTCAATAGCCCTGTCATCAAGTTTTGAATTCGAATCCAACATAAACCTACTCCTTGTGTATATTGCATAATATGCCGACACAAGGAGTTTTGCCGCACTTAGCAAGCCTGGCTTGCTGTTAGTTGAGAAAAGTTTTCATCAAGTTTGCGATAGCTGCCAGTTGCCCTGCCTGTTGCTCGCTCAAATTATTCTTCAGAGCCTCAATTGCCGCGCTTCTCTCCTGCTCGCTCATTGCCAGAGCCTTGTTAAGCATTTGCATCGCAAGCTGCATATCAAATTTGGCCAGGTTGGGCGAGCCTTGGCTCCTATCTATCATTTGCTGGCTCATCGGGGGTTGTTGTTGGGCAAGAGGATCGCTAAAACCGAGCCACTCGTCTTCCGTCCAACTTTTACTTTTGTCTTCCGGGTAGAATGGCGTTTGAATCTGTTGTGTCTCTTGCATGGCAGAACGCTGGGGCGACTTGCTTTTGTTTCTTAACAATTCAACAAGCTGTTTGACATCTACATTATCGTTTTGGTTGCTTATGGCAGTCCCTCCAATCATTTATCTGGTGCATACTAGAATATATGCGCCGCCGATTGATAGATGCGCAAAGTGGCCAAAGGAGTAACATGATTGTAGCCATTGCGTATTATGCTTGTGAAGATGCGACAATACAAAAACTGAACTCATTGCATGGAACAGAAGGCAAGAGCATCTTAGTAACATATCTTGCCTGTTTCTCCATGCAGTTTCGTAGCATGCCATCAAGTACATACCCGTCATTTCAGCAATTTGGCAGCAATCATCATTTTATTCTTAATCGGAGTGAATCCGAAAAGTCCGCACCAATGGGATGACGCCGGCAATCCCTCAACAACCTGGCGCTACGAGACAGCGTCTCATCATTTTTTCTTCAATTGGCATGGGTTGCGCCCGTTAAAGGCGCAACCCACTTTTGCTTTGCTACCTGCTTGCATAATCCATCATTGAAAGGACATACAGGTAGATGGCGATTCGCCTGCTTTAAGCCTATTTACCGTGGTTTTGCATGAAAGCCGTAAAAGGTTTTTTTTGTGATAGCAGCAGCAAACCATGTGTTAGCTGCTATTTTTTTTGGGCTTTTGGCGAAGCTCTGAGAGCAACAGCCCCTTTGCAAATAAGCCGGCGAATTCAAGGTGGCGGTTGTTGAAGGTCCTTTGTAGGCTGCTCAATGTAATTCTTGTCGCAATAGACATCTGGCGCTCACGTGTTCGAGAAAGCGGGATCTCGTCCCTGCAAGCCTCGACCCACTTGGAGGCTATTTCTGAGGAATCAACAGCCTCTTTCCCAGATTCACCCCCGCCATCAGCTCAGCACATCAAATGCCGACAACGAGTATGTTTGAGCCGACCTACAGGGTGCGTATTTGCATCGTCGCACAGCACATAGTTGTTGTCCTCCTCCAGCAAAATGTCCCCTGTGAAATGTGCGAGACGCCATCCACCTCGGCTCCAGTCTTGAAAATCCTGATCGACATATCCTCAACAAGCTCGCCTTTGATGTTTTTCAATACCTTGGTGCTTACCGGAGGCATTCATCCCTTATACCGCTCAATATGTACACAACCTGTGTATGGACGCCTTCCAGCTTTTCGGCATGCCCGATAAAAACATAGTCGCAAGACCATACGACCTCACTCGGGTTAGTGATGTCGATTAGCATTCTGGCATGGCAGTTTACCGCTTCCTTCCCGCCACCCTTGCCTGCGCTAGAGCTCGAGCATGAGGCTATTCTGGTAGCCAACACAAAGGCAAAAGCCAGCTTGGATGTTTTAAAAATTATATTTTTCATCTTCATCGCCTTCCTTCCCTAAAACCTCTGCAAGGCGCATCAAGGGCATTTTTGCCAAGCTGTTGCGTGGTGGTTTTTGTGTTCTCAAAAAATTGAGGACACTCCTGTTTTTTTTTCATCAGCCATCACCAATGTATGGCCGAACCCATAGGCAACGGCGCCTCTGCGACCGTTAAAGTATAATGGCCAAAGAAATTCGGACAAAAAAACAGCGCTATAATATAAATGGTTCAATGGTACGCTTAATAAATGAAGAACACATATAGTGCAGAGTTCAAAGCCAAGGCAGTGCTCGAACTGCTACGAGAGGAAGAGAACATAAGCCAAATATCAAGCAAGCACGAAGTTCACCCCAACCTGTTGAAAAAGTGGAGAAAGGCTGTAATAGAGGGGCTGCCCGAATTGCTGGCTGGCAAGCGCACGCGGGATACCCAATTAAAAGAGCCAAGAGTACGCTGGGCAGCTTGATAGAACTGATCCAACACACACAAAAACATCTACAGAAAAGTTGGATAAAGCTTGCAAATTTGCCTCAAGTTCGCGCCTATGGCATCTGCGACTTGGCCTGATTCTTTACTAACGTAGCTCCTGTACGCGTTCCATTGCGCCTAGCCATACAACACTTCTGTCCGGTATTGAGCGCCGTAGATATGCCATACTACAGTTTTGAAGAGTTTGCGATTACCAGCTCTGCTTTCCCCAACTGTCGAAGGCGACGAGTTTGATGACGCAGGCTGTCAGAATCCAGCGTGCTTAAACGCCAGTTGCCCACTTGAGGGAATTGCCACAGGCCAGCCATGTTTCGCTTCGCCTCCACATACTGCATATGGAAAACAACACAAACCTGCTTTCACGGTAGTGTCAATAGTTTTGCGCACTCTCAATATTCTACTGTAAGATGTTCGATAGAACAGTTGTTTTTGTAAAGCTTTTTTCTACCCATTATTATGTCTCTTGAACTTTGGCAACTGCCCAAACATCACCTTCTGGCGATATTTTGGGATAAACACAATATGGTAGATGCAATTCCACTTGGTATGTGATAAGCTTTGGTTGTCCATTATGGA
>Ga0082212_10000660_pt1 | contig 50245 bp, 39 predicted proteins | sample TergutNt197P3_FD_71548 | JGI IMG/M metagenome (GOLD analysis project Ga0082212, IMG submission 71548) | Neocapritermes taracua P3 segment gut microbial communities from Petit-Saut dam, French Guiana - Nt197 P3 | ecosystem: Host-associated > Arthropoda: Insects > Digestive system > Gut ...
CATTGAAACAAGGCATAAAGAATTTGCAAATTTTATACAGACTGCTCTGCCCAAGGGTGAGGTAACAAATTTTCTGATACAGATCATAAATGCCATGCGGAACAACTGTCCCCTGTGCAAAACTCTTAAAATCATGGTCGAAAACATCTATTTGTTCATGGGTGAGTAATTCTCCATCGCGATAAAAGTTCCCGATCAGTTCTTTCTTTTTGGTATCCAAACTCAATACAGGTAAGGTCGAGTAGGTCAGCCTTTTTACAAAGGCTTTCCCCTCTAAGAACCGTACATGAGAGTTTCCTCTCATACGGCTCAAGCAATTCTAAATTTCTGTTAAGAAACCGGCTCATAGTAAATTCCAATTATTTCGATTTGTGATTTTACTGCATTTGTCATGGACAAGTATTTTTACTTTGTTTCCATTGGCAAATACAGTCTTGACTCTCCATGTTGATACATCGGTGATGTGTTTTCCACATACCGGACAGCAACGCATTTGCTTTTCCCATAAACGCTGAATATAGGCTTGTCCTTTGGAATTTTCAAACATCTTTTGTGTTCTCCGTTTCTCAAAGTACAACTCCCATTGCGTGTCATACGGATTGGCTTCACTGCGTATCTTGACATGTCTGGTTATCGGAATGTCTGAAAGGTGTTTCAGGGAGTATAGAAATTCTCCATCCTGATTTTTCTTTGTTGTTCCAAAAATCCAGCTTCTGCCTTTCCGCGTGTGATAATACCTTTCCATTATCCACCCTTTGACTTTCTTTTTGTGTCGTCTGAGCGCCCATCTCCATAATTTGTGGAAAATCTGGTTATCTGCGTTTTTGAAAACTTTCCCGGCTACACAGTGTCTGTAATAGTTTCCCCAGCCCTCTATGATAGGGTTCAAAAGGGCGATTAACGATTCCTGTTTGATTGCTTTGTTCCTATCAACAACGCATCTGATTTTATCAAGGAATGTTTTCACGCTCTTTTTCGACGGTTTGATGAGCAATACTCCATTGTGTTTCCTGATATTGAATCCCAGAAAGTCAAAGCCCTCGTCAATGTGAGTTATCTTCGTCTTTTCTTCTGACAGGGTAAGCCCCCTTGCTGTAAGAAATTCACAAACTAACGGTTTGACCTTACTCTCAAGTAACTCCCTGCTTACGCCGGTGATGATAAAATCATCGGCATACCTGACAAGGTTCACCATTGGGTTAAAATATCCGGTTTCTTTGGTTCTCATCAATTTAAAGTTTTCTGTAAGTAAGTCTTGCAGACCGTCGAGTGTCATATTTGCAAGAGTGGGAGAGATGATGCCACCTTGTGGCGTTCCCTCTTCCGTCGGGAATAGTTGCTTGTTGAATATAAACCCACACTTCAGCCATTTATTCAGCATCACTTTATCCATCGGGATATTGTTCAGCAGCCATTCGTGGCTGATATGGTCGAAACAACCTTTTATATCGCCTTCCAGTATCCATTTGGGAGACATATCCCTTGACAGGTCGCAATAACATTGGCTGTATGCATCTTTCGTGCTTCTTCCTTTTCGGAAGCCGTAAGAGTCCCTGTCTGCCGTAGTTTCGGCGACAGGTTCTAAAGCCATAAGATATAGTGCCTGCATTGCTCTGTCTTTCATTGTTGGAATACCCAATGGGCGAAGTTTTCCGTTACTCTTTTTAATATGTATCCTTTTTAGAGGTAGAGGTTTGTAGCCTCTTCTTTTCAAATCCACAATCGCATTCGCTTTTGCGTTTGGAGTTGACCATAGCACATGGTCTACCCCTGCTGTGTATCTGCCATGATTGGAAGTTACCTGTTTTACTGCTAATGCCTTAGCGTAAAACGAGTGGGTCAGTGTCCATTGCAAGGCTTTCACCCTGTTATGACGACCTTCTTTCTGAGCCTTTACAATACGAGCTTGTAGCTTCTTGACCGATTGCTCGCATTTGTTCCAGTTGATACTTTCCCATTTTGCAGGCTTCCGGTCAGCGGATGCACACGATTTTCTGATTTCGTTCATTTGCTTTTCTGCTTTAAAAAGTTCTAAAAATTTCTTGTAAAGAATCACCTAATGTGGAAGTCTGCCCACTTTCGTGTGGAGTGATGTTTCAACTCCTATCCACTCCATTACAGAATGGCATTCGCTTTTTCCACAATCCTATACCCGCACCACTATCGGCTTGCCTTGCGGCTCGCTTTCCCTTTTACAAGGGAGAGATACGGGCTTACCTTGTTCTGCGTAAGTAACAAATGAATGGGTTAGGTACTGTCAATTCCACCGGCAGTGCTATTGTCCGTGTAACCTCAAAATTCAGGAGGTTATCCGACTGCTTACCTTTTGGTTCAAGCCTGTCAGCATTGTTTGGCTTGTTATACTTTACGATGTTTATAAAACAGTTCACTTACGTTTACCATACCATTCAGCCAAGCCCCCCGCGTCGTATAATGCTAACGACCATTGAAATCCACTCGCGCTTCTTTCTTTTCCTTTCGGAAGGGTTACCTTGTCGGGACAGCTTAATACAAAAACATTACTGTTAGTGCATTTGTCCTTAGGCTACCACTGACGGAACAGTGGGTGTAATCATTGCTTTTATTGTTGTTACACAATTACTTACGCAACTTCAAGTCGCACAAATTTGGAATAGACCTTGACGCCGCCGATAAGTCCGACTACTGCACCAATGGCGTAAATGAGATTGGTAGCGGGCGCGAAATAGCTGGTTACCATTTGTGTGGCTTCCATAATACCTGCCACGCCGTTTCCTTGTGCAAAAGCGCTGATGGCTGTTATAAGGAATGCAGTTGCGGAAAAGATAAATCTTAAATTGTTTTTTTTATTTTGTATCATTATGGTTTTGAATTGTGCCATAAAAGAGGATAACTTTCACGGCGGTTAATACTGTTTGCTTTTGAATTTTAGTGGCGGCTGATTCGCACTTACCCGTAATCTCGTTCTTTCATTTGTTTTCTACTGTTTTTATTGTTTATAAAATGTCGGCTACATCAAAGCTGCCGTAATCAATGTCTGAAATTTCGTCGTCTGTTTTGACAATTCTACTTTGAAAGCATCGTTCAACAACCGACTTAATCCAATCTCCTTTGCTCTTATTACCTGAAACAAGCATCTCGAACATATCTGTATTTTCTAATGCTGCGAGCATTCTGCTTGTTTTTTCGTTTACCTCATCGGGTTGTTCTTTCACGATTTTTACAATCGCTTGCAAATCGTCGTAATCAATTCCGTCTGCAAATGTTGCTTCGTATCCCAATGCTTGACGAATTTCCTCGGCTTCTTCCGCTTCAAAATCTATTTCGCTGTCATCTTCGTTCTCGTTTTCGGATTCAAGCGGAAGGCTCATTTCGGGATTTGGCTCATTTCCGAAAACCTCGTCTAACTGTTCGGCAGGGATAACTGCCGGCTGTTTTTCTTCGGTTTCAGATACAAATGTAGATTCTTTTTCTACCGCTTTTTCAGTTTCCGAAATTGTGGCAGGGGTTTGCACAGGTTGGCTTCGGTCGGGTAAGACAAAGCGGCTTTTGCCCATGACATTGGGACGGGATTTCGGTTTTTCACTCGGAGTTACATCGTCCTTTTTTGTATCTGTCTGTTTGGGATAGGCAATCCGGTACAATAGAAAAAGGGCAACAAGCATAATAATGATTGCAATGAGTTTCATAAAACGTTTTGTATTAAAATTCGATTAAATCCTTTCGTTCTCTCTTGTACAGTTCATTGATTTCGTCTTTGTGCGTTTCTAAGTGTTGTAACAGCACATTATCAATATATCCGCCGACCGAAACATCCTTGTCGGCAATAACTCGCACGATTTCAGAAATAGTTGCGTGAATGCGCTGGCTGATATAAACAGTCGCTCGTGCTTTGAGTTCGTTGCGTTGCAAGAACATACTGCTGTAATCCACGTTGCCGCGTTTACGGCGAGCAGGCTCTTTTGCCTCTTTAGGTTGTGTTGTTACCACATCTTTTGATTCTTCCGGTTGTATTACCGTTTTTGCGGACATAGGTGTTAACAGCCTTTCGGGATTTTTAGGTATGGAAGATTTGTCTTTCTTGACATAAGCGATGATTGCGGCTTCATCTATTTCATCTACATTGATTTCCTTTTTCATAACCCTACTTTTTTGCGATGTTACACAACTCATTTACAAATTTTTCGATGTTGCTTCCTTTGATAAGGCTTTTGTCCACAGGGAAAAGTGTTGAGCGGAAAACAGGACGATTTGCTTCGGTCATTTCACGGCGAAAACGCTTGGTGTCGGGAATAACGGTTTCCATTACCTGCAAACCCAATTCGTGAATAGCATCGTCGTAAGCTTCGTACAGTTCGGTGCGTTCTCTGCCATCTACCATATTCCATATCAGCCACAAATCTTTAATACTACTTTTTCCAGTGGTAATCAGATTGTCGTGAATGGTCGTTGCAAATTGAAGCGTACTTTCCAGAACTACACGGTCGGCACTGACAGGAATAAACACGTAATCCATCATAGCAAGCGTTTTGATTACTCCTGCCATATTCAACGTTCCGGGCAGGTCAAAGAAAATAAAATCCAAGTCGTTATCCTGTTGCAACTGTTTGGCAATCGCAATAGCATCAATGGAATTAGATTCTTCGACTGTGTAGGCTTTCTTTTCAAGTGCTTTGAACTGCACGTATGCCATACGTTTGTAGTGAGGATTGCTTGTAACTTGTTGCACATCTCGCTCGCGCATTTCTGCAATACTGTGCTGCGGATAATCGCAGTCAATCACGGCTACATTATAGCCTTTTACATAGTGTAAATAACTTGCCGACAAAACAGTCAGCGCAGTTTTGCCCATTCCACCCTTTTGGGTAGAAAAAGCAACAAATACAGTTTCTCTTTTCATAAAATAATTGTTTAATGAAGTGAATAAATATTTATTTAACTAAGCAAATCATTTGTTAATCATTGATTTACATCTTTGTGTCTTTACTTCTGCCAATCCATATTTCAATACATCAACACAACAGTAATGCAGTATATCAGTACAACAGCAATTCAGCAAAACAACAAGTCAATATATCTGCCATTCAATACATCAGCAAGGATGTATTGGTATTGCGTTTTAGTTCCATACTTACTTCCATCTTTGACTGTTTGTGTCAGCATTTCAATACTGATACAAATCCATACTTCAATGAGTAATTATTGATTTACGACTGCAAAAGAATATATAAAAATCCATGAATTTTCCTACTCTTTGCAAAGTGGCAGGGGTTTGCCGAGCATTGGCAGGGGTTTGCCACCCTAACCATGCAAACTTTCTCAAAACGCCCCTCTAACTTTGCCCCGTGATTTCTAAAAAGCAATTTTATGGTGCAAGAAGCAAGACAAATATTGTTAATGAAAGTCAGTGCAAGGCTAACTCGAAAGTCGATACTGCTAACTTCAAAGTCAATAGGGCTAACGCCAATTCCGCCTAAGCGGAATTTTATTTGCGTCGGCAAATGGCAAGTTGTATTTTGAGTTCCTCAAAATATTTTCAGTACCTGAAAACACTTGCTGTTGCAGAGGGCTGAAAACGCTTCCGAAGTCAGCATTTTCTTGAAATGTATAATGTAAATTTTAACGATATGGCAACAGACAACAAAAAAGTAAAGCAGGTTGGGCGCAAACCGAAAGCCGACCCTTGCCGCCACCGTTTGGCTATCAACCTGAATGATGCGGACTATGCCGCATTTTTAAGCCTTTACGAGGCTTCGGGATTGTCGGACAAGGCACGATTTATTACTTCGTGCATCTTTAACCGGCAACTGAAAGTGGTAAAAATCGACAAGGCTGCAATGGATTATTATATGCGATTGACGACTTTTCATTCGCAATTTCGTGCCATCGGCGTCAATTATAACCAAGTTGTAAAAGCAATAAAAAGCACTTTTACAGAGAAAAAAGCTCTCGCTTTTCTCTACAAATTGGAAAATGCAACCAAAGAATTGGTCGAAATCAATCAAAAAATCATTGATTTAACCAAAGAATTAGAACAGTTACACTTGTCTCCAATGTCCTTAAATTCCCTAAATTCTTAAAAAATGATAGCAAAAATAAGTTCGGGAAATACCCTTTACGGCATACTTTCATACAACCAAATCAAGGTGGATGAAGACCATGCAAAGGTCATTTTTGCCAATAAAATGATTGAAAATGCAGAAGGAAATTTTGATATACACACCTGTTTGAACTCCTTTGAGCCGTATCTTTTGGCAAACAAACGGACTGAAAAACCTGTATTACACATTTCCATTAATCCCGACCCGAAAGATAAAGTTTCCGATGAACAGTTGTCGGAAATAGCACAAATCTATATGGAAAAAATGGGTTACGGCGACCAGCCTTTTATCGTGTATAAGCATGAGGATATAGAACGCCGACACATTCATATTGTGTCGTTGCGTGTCGATGAGGACGGCAAAAAGATAGACCATAATTTTGAACGCCGCCGCTCAATGGACGCGTGCCGCGAACTGGAACAGAAGTATGGGCTTATTCCTGCTGACCAAAAACAGCGACAGGAAGGTTTACCACTCAAAAAAGTAGAATACGAAAAAGGCGATGTGAAACATCAAATTGTAAACGTCATTCGACCAATAGCAAAAAACTATCATTTTTTAAGTTTGAAAGAGTATAAAGCCTTACTTACATTATATAATGTAGGTGTGGAAGAAGTGCGAGGAGAAGTGAAAGGAAAAGAATATAAAGGTTTGATTTATTCCGCACTAAACGATAAGAGCGAAAAAGTCGGCAATCCGTTCAAATCATCGCTATTCGGGAAGAATGTTGGTACTGATTCATTGGAAAAACGCATTGAAAAATCGGCTGAAATCATTAAAAGTAAGGGATTGAAAGAACGCAGCAAGAAAGTTATTGCCGATGCGATACGCACGACAAATAACCGTGCTGACTTTGAAAAGGCGTTGGAGAAACAGGGTATTTCGGTATTGTTCCGCACCAATGATGAAGGACGTATTTACGGCGCAACATTCGTTGACCATGAACAAAAATGTGTTTTTAACGGCTCACGTTTGGGTAAAGAATTTTCAGCTAATGTGTTCAATGATTTATTCAATGGTAAGGATAATAAACCCGACGAAAAGCAAACTTTTGAGCCGTTCCAAAAATCAGACAAAGAGTTTGTCGAAAATTCCAACTCCAGCGGAATTTTTGACTCTTTCACACCTGATAATTCTGCAAGCGATGATATAGCGGAACAGGATTTAGTTCGCCGCCTAAAGAAGAAAAAGAAAAAACAAAGACATTTATAAATTTCAATTATTCAGTTACTCAATTATTCAATTATTACTATGCAACAAGAAGATGATTTAAGAGGTTTGGCAAAAACAATGGAGTTTATGCGAGCCATAAGTATTTTATTTTGTATTCTAAATGTGTATTGGTTTTGTTACGAAGCCATACGTGGGTGGGGATTCAACATCGGCGTGGTCGATACTATTTTGATGAATTTCCAACGGACTACCGGATTGTTTTCGTCAATTCTTTGGACGAAGATTTTTGCCGTCGTGTTTTTAGCGTTGTCGTGTTTGGGAACGAGAGGCGTAAAGGAAGAAAAAATTAAATGGCGGAACATCTATCTGTGTTTGTTCTTTGGCTTTATTCTGTTTTTCCTGAATTGGTGGCTGCTGTATTTGCCGTTGCCATTAATAGCCAACACAGCATTGTACATTTTTACGCTCACAGCAGGTTACATTCTTTTGCTTATGGCAGGTTTGTGGATAAGCCGCTTGCTGAAGAACAATTTAATGGACGATGTTTTTAATTTGGAAAACGAATCGTTTATGCAAGAAACCCGATTAATGGAAAATGAGTATTCCGTTAATTTACCAACCCGATTTTTCTATCGTAAAAGGTGGAATAACGGTTGGATAAATGTCGTTAATCCGTTCCGCGCCTCAATCGTTTTAGGAACTCCGGGCAGCGGAAAGTCGTATGCAATAGTCAATAATTACATCAAACAACAGATACATAAAGGCTTTTCGATGTACATTTATGACTTCAAATTTGACGACCTGTCGGTTATTGCCTACAATACACTGATGAATAACCTTGATAAATACAAGGTTGCACCGAAATTTTACGTAATTAACTTCGATAATCCGCGCAAGTCGCATCGTTGCAATCCTATCAATCCGTCGTTTATGACTGATATTTCGGACGCATACGAGAGCGCTTATACCATAATGCTTAACTTGAATAAAACGTGGATTCAGAAACAGGGCGATTTCTTTGTGGAATCGCCGATTATCCTTTTAGCTGCTATTATTTGGTATCTGAAAACTTATGAAAACGGTAAATTTTGCACCTTTCCACACGCAATAGAATTTTTGAATCAAAAGTATGCCGAAACATTTCCAATACTCACTTCTTATCCGCAGTTAGAGAATTATTTAAGTCCATTTATGGATGCTTGGGAAGGTGGTGCGCAAGACCAATTACAGGGGCAGATTGCTTCGGCAAAAATACCTTTATCGCGTATGATTTCTCCGCAACTTTATTGGGTTATGACAGGCGACGATTTTTCACTTGACATCAATAATCCCAACGAACCGAAAATCCTTTGCGTGGGTAATAATCCCGACCGTCAAAACATCTATTCGGCAGCATTGGGATTGTACAACAGCCGTATTGTTAAGCTAATCAACAAAAAAGGACAGCTGAAAAGTGCGGTTATCATAGACGAGTTACCAACAATATATTTTCGAGGACTTGACAATTTGATTGCCACCGCCCGAAGCAACAAAGTAGCCGTGTGTTTGGGCTTTCAGGACTTTTCGCAACTCAAACGCGATTATGGCGACAAGGAAGCTGCCGTTGTAATGAACACGGTCGGGAACATTTTTAGCGGTCAGGTTGTAGGCGAATCGGCTAAAAACCTTTCCGAGCGTTTTGGGAAAGTATTGCAAAAACGCCAAAGTATGACCATTAACCGGCAAGACACATCAACTTCTATTTCCACACAGTTGGATAGCTTAATTCCGGCAAGTAAAATATCCAATCTCACGCAAGGGATGTTTGTCGGCGCTGTGTCGGATAACTTCGATGAGCGCATCGAACAAAAGATTTTCCATGCCGAGATTGTTGTAGATAATGCCGCCGTTGCTCGTGAAATGAAAGCCTACGAGACGATTCCCGATATTTTGGACTTTCGGGATAAGGACGGTAACGATACCATGCAGTTTGAAATTGACCAAAATTACAATCAAATTAAACTTGATGTGAAACAGATTGTAGCAGATGAACTGAAAAGGATAGCGGAAGACCCGGCTTTACAGCACTTGATAAAGAAAGAGTGAGAAAGCGAAAAAGAAATTGTAATCAGCAGACTTCTATATTTCTATTTGATTTAATTTTTTTTAACAAAAAAAGATGTTGCGAAACATGAAAAATAATACACCGAAAATTTGTTCGTTAAAAATAAAAATCATAACATTACACATTCATAATAAATGTGTTATACAATATAAAATGTGAAAATATTAACATATTAACAATTAAAAATATTAGTCATGGCTAACTCAAAAATTTCCCAATTACCCGTTGCGCAACCACTGCAAAGTTCCGATGTTATTCCCATAGTGCAAACATTAGGAACTGGGCTCGAAACAAGAAAAACAACGATTGATTCTTTACGCAGTGGCTTTTCATCCGACAGGATAGTAAGCAACAACAAAACCAATACGATAATTTCTGATGATTTTGGATTAAGGGGCATAATTGGTAGTAGTTATTATTATACGTTTGAGTTTGATTTCAACAAAAGCGTAATATATAACCCGCGGCAAAGTATGTACGCTACTCGTGAACGTTTATTGTCTTTTGATGCTACCAATAGCCAATTTATTCTTGGAGAAAGAAGTGGTGGAAAAGTTCTTTTTGTCGATTACACCAATAATAATTTTCAAATGAATCCATTCAACAGAAGCCCGATAATTGATGCGCAATATGGTGATTACAGCTATATGCGGGTCGGATTGGGAGACTCATGGAATACAGCTTTAGAACAAACGCAAAGCATTTACAGTGGTTCTAGTTCTTGGGCTACAAGGATATACGGACGAAATAACAATTATTTTCTTGGCACTGAAGAATACCAAAGTTCGAGTAATGCTTCTCGAAGCGCTTATATGTATGTCGGCGGTTATAGTATTATATATGCTTATCAAGATTTAATGAATTCGCAGAATAAGACACTGATGCTTCAACTTTTTGGTTATGAAATTTTGCGGGCAGATAATGATGCAACGTATATTAGAAATCAGAACTATGATACAAATATAAACCTTGGTACGGAAGACTTTTATGCAAATGTTTATGGTTCTAATTTCCTGCATGCTCATAGCGATTATAACAGTAATTCGGGTAGTGCGGCTTTATGTAATCCGAGTTCCGGTCAACATCGAATGGAAGTCAGTGGAGACGACGAAACTCTTTTTGGTTTCTATAATAATAGTAAGGATTTTGTTGTAACAGGCTTTGATGCAATCGGTGGAATTCCAAAGATACGCGTATCTGCCAATGGACAGAATTATTATATCCCGTTATCGATTTAGTACAAATATTTCCCACAACAAAGGCACAAAGAACACAACGTTTTCTGAGTGAATTTTCTTGGCAGAGCCAAGCGGCAAAGCCGAGCGGTGGCTTTGCGGGAAACAAGTTATTTATTTCGCGTGCATTAAAGATTTGATAGAAATTCAAAATAATATTCACAATTAAAAAATTATACATTATGAAAAAAATTGATTTGACAAAAATTGATTTGACAAAAATTGTCATGGAAGCAGACGGTAAAACTCCTTACACATTTGGTTTTTCGCGCCGTGCAGATGAAAACGGACAACCTATTGAAATACCTGAAGCCGCCACATTTCAAAAGTTGCTGAACTCTTCATTGCGCTCGACTAAAATACGCATGGAACACGGAGAAACAAAAGAACAATATAACGCCCGCGTTCTTTCTACGCTTGAACTTGCCGAGAAGGTAGCGCAAGCAACTAAAGATACCGGATTTTCTGACGATGAAATTGCAGTGATGCAGGATAGTCTTGCAGGAAGTCCCGTTGTTATTTATGGGCAGTTTTTGCGAATGTGCAGCAAGTAAAATAAACACGAAGACGAGTTATGAAGTTGTCTGTTGTCAGTTTTTTCTGATAACAGACAATTGATAGCTAAAATTTGTGTCCCAAAATTATGTGCATATAGAACCCGATTTGGTAAATGCAGGATTAACTTTCGTAGATAAGAACGAAAAACTGTTAAATGGAATTGTGGATGAATTAATCAAAAATGATATGCGTTAATTCTCTGCAAAAGCATGATAACAAAGTGTTGGTAAAGTATATTCAAATATAAAACAATAATTTATGCCTAATTTATTTCATTTTGCTAAAAGGTTACTAATGTAATTGGAAGTTATTCCTTTATAGAGTTAAAATTTAGAGTAGTTTTCACCTAAAATATTTTGATATGCACTTTTTTATTGACCCATCCGCTTTAGTTGAACAACCAGAACAGTCTTCATATGGACCTGTTGATGATAGTTCCTATAATATAACTGCAACATTTTCTTTATCTAAAAATACAGAAATATTTGCATGTCAAGATTGCATGATGATAGTGCAACCTTACAAAAATGTTACCACCGGTATTATCAACAATAATTTGGTTAATGTTATTCTAAAACCAAAAACAGGACCAGGGATAGTTCAATATTATATTTATCGAGGAGTAGATAAAAGCAGTTTTATTTCCGGTACAGATATCGTAGATCAAAATAGTGCAGATAAAACAGAGTTTATTAGCAAATTTTGGGTAAACTGGGTAAACTACATAACAGATACTAACCAGCCACATTTAATCCCTACACCCGCAAATTTTGGATTTGATCCATCATTAGGCGGAGGAATTTTTTTAGAACAAATTTTTAATGCCCAAATTCCTGACGTACAAACAGTTCATGTGAGTGAAGGAGAATGGATTGGCAGAGTAACTGCTGGTAATGAAATCAATTTTGAAATCATTATAGATACAGACCATTTAACATTAGATTTGGCTTATGCTCAAAAATCGAAACATATCATAGATGTATGTGAATTTCAAATACCTAATTCTACCCCCGAAGACAAATTTATTTTAAAAGCCGAAAGGGAAAAAATACTTAACTACATAGACCCTGCCGCTTTTTTCGGACTACATTACAACACAGGTATCGGTGTTTCTATCATTTTGGGAGGAACCAAAACTACTGTTACTAAAGAAGCAACAGAGATTTATACAGAGATTCTAAGTAAGTTTTTTACCAAGAACAGAGTTTATTTGGATATACGAAGCGAAAAAGGATATTCGTACAACTACTATAATAATTATGGTGATAGCAATCAATATGTCGTATATAGAGTTCTTGGAACAACACATGAATACATAGAGTATGAATATTGGCCCATTTTATGGTTATCCGAATTTCAGGATACAATACACGACAATTTACATAATAGCTTGATATTTAAACTGCGGATAGATGATAATATAGAACCATTGCTGTTTGTTGAAAATGAGAAACTTTTAGGAGAGGGAAGCACAAGTAGATTTATTCAAGAAATAGATTTACTAAACGGTATAGATAATGGATGGACAAAAGAAATAAAACTTCTATATCCTAATTATACCGACTCCTCTAATCCAGCAGAAAAAAATCTGGATGTAGCTTGTTATATAAAACTCCAATATTTCCGACAAAAGGATAATTCTGCCTCACCAAATACAGTTTTGAAAGGTGGATTTCATTGGGATGCCGCTTTGGGCGGCATTCACATTCCTGCTTTTCGAAAGTCATCTCCTTTGGGGCATACTGTCAACAACAAAAGATTGTTTTTTAGTGGAAGTAACTGTGCTTATGTAGCAGAGAATGGTTTTTTTAATGGTGTAAATGGAATCGTGTTTTATGCAAAAAATTCTTTTCTTTTGAAAAGGTCAGAAAATGTTTTTCCTAAAATAAATGCTGCTGAAACAAATAGTATCATTGATTCTCCTGCTTTGAAGTTACAAAATATTGTGTTTAATAAATGGCAAGTAAACGATGGAACAGAAAATATAGACATTGTGGAGTGGGCTGGGAATAAAAACCAAGATCCTACTCACATGGAAGATGTGTTCTTTTTAGGGTTAATCGAAAGTGAAGTAGATATATTAGACGATTTGACCAATGAGAATATAAGCAACCTGCATCATAAATATTTTCTATTTGAGGAAATACCCAATCAAAACGATGCAATAACCAATATTCCGTTCAAAAAATACAAACTAAAAGTGCAGGGCTTGGACAATACCGGCATTGTAAAGACAGATGAACCCGCAAGCCCAATCTATGTGTATGGCTCCGGCTTAAATATGTTATGTTCTAAAGACTTTGCTGCCAATAATAGTTTGTCAGTTTTATTGCCAAATCCTGTCATGTACAGACCTGAAAAAAACTTTGGAACAACTGATATATCGGCTATAGATGATGATCCATTAATTTTCAATAATATACCTTTAGAAGAATTAAACAGTAGAGTTTTTTTTCCTACAACAGAAACAGGAACTGTAACTGATATAAATAAAATTAAAAGCGGAACATTCCCTGTAATTGTTATTGTACATGGAGGAGGACATTCTTACAAAGAATATAATTTTTTAATGGAACATCTTGCAATGAATGGTTTTATTGTTGTAAGTATTGAGCTTGTTAACTACATTGGAGATCTGCAAGAGACGACTACTCAAGATAACATTAATTATTATTTTAAATTTGATCAATGGGAGTTTCATTATAATAAAAATAATACTACTGAAGTATTTTTTCGTGATTCCAATACTACCACCGATTGGTTTCCTGTAGGAGATATATTTAATAATATCGTTATTGACCCTGCCGACCCTTCAAAGGTTACTGTTTTAACAGATCGTTTCAATTTGGCGCCCATAGAACGAGCTGAGGTGTTGTTAAAGCATTTGGGAGTAATTAAAAACAAATTTTCAGTAACAAACTCAGGGGTATCAAGTTTAGATGGTCAACTTGGGCTAATAGGTCATAGTAGAGGTGGAGAGGCTATTGTTTTACTTTTAACTGAAGATGATTTATATTCTCAATTAACTTCATCATCTTTTACTGTAAATGCTATTTTTTCATTAGCTCCTACAAATGAATTTACTGAAAAACTTACAGGGATTCCATATTTTGTATTATATGGCTCTAAAGATGGAGACATAGGATTAGCACGTGTATTTAATGAAGAGGTTATAGGCACCGGATTTTCTTTATGGGACAGAGCAACCGGACGAGAAAAAACAATGGCTTTTGTTCTTGGCGCAACTCATAATGGTTTTGTTACAACAAATATAAGAGATTACATACGTAACCTTGATTATTTTAACAACAGAAATGAAGACAAAGATTATATGGCAACTGTAACGATTCAACAAAATATATTAAAATCATATACAAATGCTTTTTTTAGAAAATATTTACATTGTGAAGAAAGTATTTGGGATATGGCGATTAAAGGTATGAGTCGTCCCGTATCAACAATAGATGACAGAAGAAGAACAAAAATAAATACTCAATTATTAGGATACCCTTCTATCAATATTTACAAGCCAGAAACTGAAGATTTGAATATTTTTGATGGGAAGGCAACAGCGGTTCTTAAACTTAAAGAATTCGACAAGTATTCACCACATTGGCAGATGCAAACAATATTATATCTAGATAAAAAAAATAATTTTAACGTTCCTATTCCTATTAACGGAATTAATGCGAATAACTATAATTATTTAAGTATCAGAATGACAAAGGTATTCGAGTATATACCTAATTTAAGTAATTTCACCGTAGTAATAAACAATATTTCATATAAAGTAGGCGACAAATTACAGAATCCGGATAAAAGATTTGATGAAACAGAAAAGTTAAAATATACAAAAAGCGATTTACAAACAATCATTATTCCTCTATCGGAATTTCAAGAATTAAACAAATCAAATATTACAAGTATCAAACTTGAATTTAATACCACAGAAGGAAGAATTTCTTTTGCTGAAATAGAATTTATAAATCTATAAAATTATGACAAGATTATTAATTTACATATCATTTACAATTATATTGTTATCTGCTATTTTAGTGCAGGCGCAAACTCTCAATCATATGAAATATGATGTATTTATTCCTGTAGGGAGATTAAATATCGTAGCAAAAAAAGACTCGAATAATCAACTCAAATATGGATTAATTGATATTGAAAATAAGGTTTTGGTACCATTAGAGTATGATCAAATAGTTGATGATTTTAAAGGAACTCAGCTATTCTGGACAAGAAAAGGCAATAAATGGGGAGGAATCCGCAGTGATGAAAACGGCAATATAGACATAATAACACCACGTTATGATGAAAAGCCGGCTACGTATTGGGGAATGATTATTATAGCAGTCCAAGGAGGCAAATACGGTTTAATTGATGATTATGGGAAAGAAATTACTCCATTTAAATATGACAGAATGTCACTCTCTCGTTTTGATAACATAATTACGGTAGAAGAGTCCGAGGAGAAATATTTTATTAACAAAAAAGGCGTTAAAGTTAAAGAAAGCTTCTCTTATTCCATAGCAGAAACTATATACTTTTTAGGACAATCCTCGCATAAGGTAATCAAAATAACTGTTACCGCTAACCACTGGAGCTTTCATGAAGGAGCTCATGGGTTTAGAATGAGAGTAACAGATGGAATAAATACTAAAAATGACTTTGACAGCCGGATTAGCCCTGATAGAGAAAAATTAATTGCTTTTTTTGCATTTAATGCTTTTGAAAATTTTACAACTAATTCTAAAATAGAAATTTGCTATGGAGGTGAGGTAAGTGGAAGTATAGAAGACGTAAATGTTCACGATGTTATTGCATTGCCTGATGGGTTAAAAACCTATCCTTACAAGATAGGCGATAATGCATGGCTTGATAGTATTATTGATAAAAGAACAGGTACAATAAAAAATAGATTTTATATAAAAAAACACGAATAATTATGGAATATACTTATTACATAGCAGAGACTCTATTTCTGTATAACAATGTGTTGTATAAAGTGATTCAAATTAGAGTTATCAATAATCCCAGCAAGTTTCATCAAGGAGCTTTAGACTGGGGGATAAGAATAACAGATGGAATAAATAGTGTGGATAACTTTAACAGCAGACTGTCTGGCAATCAAAAAGAATTAATTGCTTTTTTTACATTCGATGCCTTCACAAGCTTTACAACCAATTCTAAAATAGAAATCGTTTATGGGGGATATAAGGTAACCGGAAGTATAGAAAACGTGAATATTCACAATGTTATTCCATTGCCTGTTGAATTAGAAGCTATTCCTCACGAAATAGGCGATAATGCGTGGCTTGAGTCTATAACATAAAATAAATAAATTATGTCAACAATACAACGATATTATCCGCCAGTTTCGGATTTAATCCCAGTAGAAGCCATTCCTACTGAATTGCAACAGTTACAAAATATCTTGCAGCAGGGAGTAGATTTTCTTTTGAAAAGAATTTACTACAAAGATTTGGTAGTAGATATATCGGGTACAGGAGATACGCGATATTACAGCCTCACTATTCTAACAAAGAAATTAGAACTACCACTGTTTGGCGGCTTAAATTTAGTGTTTTTCAGAGGAATAGAAACTTTGTCCGAGTTTCCAGTTGTCTTGGAATGGAATTGGGCTTTGTATAAATATTTTCCCCGGTTTAAAATAAAAAATTTTTCGGCTGCTCCAGATGCATTTCTGGATATATTGATAGAATTATCGGAAATAAATGACAGAGAAGAGTTTTTTAATCAGGTAGTATCCACGTTCTTGAACGATGGTAACGATGCTTATTTAATGTTTTTGGATAATATTTCCAATACTGTTTCCAGTTACAACAACGGAAGTAGCGGAGTTCAAACGGAAATAACGAATATTACTGCGAATATTGTAATAATAAAAAATGAATTGCATACACAATTAACAGCAACTAATTTATTTACGTTAAAGGCTGTTTATGATAACTACCAAGATAATGCGATTCTAAATAACGCTGTAGAGGCAATAAAACAATCTGTAGCAATATTGGACTGGGAGCATAATGTACAGATAAATATTTACAGAGATGTTTTGTTTAACTTATTGTTAGATTTTTCAAATATAGATGAAAAGTTTAACAGGTTATTGCAATTCTTCAAGAATTGGTTGGCAGATATAGGTATGGACGATATAAAATCATTCTTGATACCTCAAGCTTCTTTCCAATTAAACAACATCAATATGGCATTGGAGTTTCCGAGAAATTGGCTGGTTCCCGTGTACACAGGAACCGAACCAGTTACAGGTTTAAATATTAACGATCCATTACCTGAACCTTACAAGAGCGGATTAGAGTTTAATGTCGGCAGTTTGCTGTATAGTACACAAAACGGTTTTATATTCAATAACCAGTCATCTTTTACTTTTAAGCGTTCCATGATTGGCAATACCGGAATATTAATAGAACTTTTCAACATGAAAGTTGATATGAGCAGAACTACTAATATTCCTGAGGCTGATGCTGACGGTCGCCCTGCCGATTTTCAAGGTGTCTATGCAGAAGAAGCGGCTATATATCTTCCTCAAAAATGGTTTGCAGATGATAGTGGTTCCAATTCGACATTGAAACTTGCCGCATATAATGTTCTTATTGGTACAGGTGGCATCTCCGGCACTATTGCATTAGAGGCAGTAAACCCCAATAATCCCATTGGAGAAAATGATTACTTATGGAAAAAATTAGGTGATAATGGATTTAAGATTGGTTTTAATAAATTTGACCTAACATTAAGTCATGGAGAGTTTGTTTCAACAAACATAAAGGGAGCACTTATAATACCCGGCTTTAAAGATGCGCTTGATAACGATGCCCAAATAGAAATATCCATGTCCCTCGACAGAAACGGTAATTTCTACATTACTGCTTCCGAAAAAGACGGCTTCCGCCCTATAGGAATTCCCGGCGTATTGGAATATACCATCAAGTCGCTTTCGGTAGGCAGAGAAAGCGGCAAGTTCTATATCTCCACTTCCGGCTCTTTAGAATTTACAGGAAGCGGACTCATAAGCCAATTATTTGAAGATCCGTTAGAAATAGACCGGCTTATTATTTGGCAAGACGGTACCATAGAGTTAAAAGGATTAGACGGCGCATTCAAACTGCCAATGCCAAAAACAATGAAGTTAGGTCCGGCAGATATTACCGTTACTGCTCTCCACTTCGGTACCGACGAGCGTGAGTATCAAGGCAAGATGCGTAAATACTGGTATTTCGGTTTCGATGGCGGCATCAGCATCAATCCCGGCGGTATAGACGCTCGCGGCGACGGAGTAAAAATTTACTTTACAGTGGATAATGGCGCCGGTCGTCCGCTGCATGTGTTTTTCCGCATACAAAGTCTAGCCATTGATTTAATTATTCCGAGTTCTGCTCCACGCGAAAGCGCCTCTGTGCTTATCAGCGGTTACTTGGCTATGAAAGAGCCTTCACCGACCAACCCCGACCCTTCGGCAGGTACCGAATACACAGGCGGCATCAGTTTAGATTTACCCAAATTGGAATTATCGGCAAGCGCCGGTATGCGCTATAACCCTTCAGTGCCGTCGTACTTGGTAGATGTACAATTGGATTTACCTATGGCTATTCCGTTAGGACCTACCGGCGTAGGTATTTATGGTTTTCGAGGACTGCTTGGGCAGCGCTATGTAACCAGCCGCAGGGCAGTCGGGTTATCGGACGACAGCAGTTGGTACCAATACTACAAGGCAAAAGTTTCTCCCGATTACAAAGAAGGAATACAAGTAAGCAAAATGTCCAATGAAGATGGATTTACGGTAGGAGCAGGTGTTTCGCTGGCAACATCGTCCGACGGTGGCAAGGTTTTTTCATCAAAGGTTTTTGTTTTGTTGTCGATGCCTGAAAACTTGTTTATAATAGGGCAAGCAGCTATTCTTCGTGAACGCGTAGGCTTGGATACAACTAACGATCCACCATTTTCGGCAATGATTGCTATTTCGTCCCAATCGATAGAATCAGCATTTGGAGCCAATATACAAATACCGGAAAGCGGCGGTGAAATAGCTACTTTAAGAGGTACAGCAGAAATGGCATTCTTCTTCAACAATTCCGGCTCCTGGTATTTGAATATTGGAAAAAACCAACCGGAAGACAAGCGCATACGGGCAAGACTTTTTAATCTGTTCAACGCCTATTTCTACTTTATGCTTAGCAAGCAAGGCATTAAAGCAGGTGCGGGTGCGAGGTGGGAGTTTAGCAAGGGAGTTCCCAAGAACAAGCCTGTACTGGAATTAAGCGCGTTTGCCTATCTGGATGTAGCCGGAAAAGTAAGTTTCAAACCAGTACAAATAGGCGGCAGCATTGCTTTGGGAGCAGGAGCTTCTATCAGCATTTGGAAAATACGGTTAAGAATAGAAGTACACGCTTTTCTTGCCGCCGAAGCGCCCAAGCCATTTATTATTACCGGTGGATTGTCGTTTACATTAAAATTGCCTTGGCCCATAAGGAGACTGGGCGGTCCTTATTCAATTGAGTTTACGTGGAGTATCAACAGGGAAAGAGACCTCAGTGAAATTCCACTGCTTGATCCGCACAACAATGTAAAAGCGATTAACAGACTTACAGGAGAGTCATTTCCTATATATTACGGCATAAATGAAAACATACCGGATAAAATTGATGACTATATAATTCCTGTGGATAGCTTTATTGATGTAGAATTTCTGAAAGGAATGAAATTGATGGACACCACAGGAACAAAATTCGGCGCTACCGGATCACAAGATTACTTTATCGAAAATGTACCACCGCAACAAGGAAAAAGTAAACGAGTAACACACATATTTCAATTAGAGGATATTGAAATTATGTACTGGAGTGGTAGCGGCTGGGCAACCTATGATATATATGAAGCCATTCAACCGGATTTCTCGGAAAATACAACAACCGAAATATCTCTTCCTAACGATACAAATGCTTTAAAATACGGCTTTTGGCAATGCGACACGCCGAATAAATTCAATAAATTGCGTATCCTTTCTCAATCGCCGTTATCATATATTACGCGCTTTACAAGCGGACCGATTTCTCCTCCCGAAAATTTTGGATATAAAGAAGGATTCCTGTTTTGCGAAGAACCACTACGATCTAAAACATGTGTTACGTTCCCTAATGTCGAGCAGCAGTTTAGAGCAGGAATTTACACAGAGCGTCAGCGCGTACTTATCCACGTAATAGGAAGTGACGGCCGGGTATATCCTTCAAGTAATCCATTCAATTTGAGTTATGCACTAACATTTGGCGGTAAAGTAGAATTGCTCTTTGCTGACGGACCGCAAGTATCGGTCAATTTAAGACTTTCTTCGTATGCCGATGAGCTTAGAGTGAAATACTTCCGTGAGGTAGAAAAGGAGGAAAAAGGGTTTAGCGGTTTACCATTGTTTGAATATGTCGAAATAACAGAAAAAATAGTTGTTCCTTCCCTTGAAGGAAATTTTCATCAGATTGCTTACAAACATACAGAACATAATGATTACGGAGTAGATATGATTACGATAGAATCTATTGGTGGCGTAGTAGATAACCGTTTCTTGCTGACAGAGCTTCCTAGCTACTTGTTGCAGGAAAACAAGGGCAGGCTGCTATTGGAAGAATCCGGCTCCGGCAAAACACACTTGTTCAGTATTTGTATGATGAACATTATTGATTATAATTTTAATGATCAGTGGAAAGATCTGAACGAAATAACAGAGGATAACTTCGCTATGCGGGAAGGTTTTACAACTGCCATTGAACCGATATGGCGCCCTGATACGATTTTCAGGATAAAGGTTACGACAAATGATTATTTATCCAGTGAAAACAATAAATATTATAAAAACGATTATTATTTCTTTTTCAAGACTGCCGGACCTGTCGGGCATTTCCATCAACATAATCCGCAATATCTGGCATTAGAGAAGCAAGACAGAGAAGACCAATACAGGTTGGCAACGCTGAAGCCTTATATAGACTATTCGCGCTCTTATCCGAACGCCGATGGACGATTGATAAATGCCAAGCCTTTATTTTACGGAGAATCAACTTCGGACAACAAAGGTCCTAGATTATTGATGTTTTATATACAAAACACTGTTCATGCCATGTTCAATAATTTTACAGATTACGGCAATAAAGGTACAATAACTTCCGAGTTGCGCGTATTGATAAAAGACCCAACCGAACCCGTATCGTCTAATCCCGATAACCCAACACAGTCTAAGGCAGGTAAGAGTAAATGGCAGCAGAATCCCGAACCGATTCTTACACCGGAAGTTCGCATGATAAACAACCTGGCGAGAAATGGCGCTAATTGTTCCGGTTTTGAAGAATTTACACCTCTTGCCGTAGTGCAGGAAATAGAAACCGGCGGTTTGCGACCCGACACACTTTACACAGCTGTGTTTAATGCCGTGTATAAAACGTCGAACGTTAATGTAGAAGATATTAGTTTGGTTCATTCATACGTTTTCAAAACTTCGCAGTATGCTAATTTTAAGCAGCAGGTGCAAAGTTGTATGCTGCGAGACGAAAACGATGTGGAAATACGGAAAGCTGTTTTCACAATAGAAAAAACGTTTGATACAACAACAATAAACAATGCAAGCGCTATTTTGAACGGAACGTTTCCTGTGACAGACCCGCTCGTGAGCGAATATGCCAATGTATTCGACCGCTTGACAGATGGTGTTTTACAATTAGGCGTTATACCTCCGGCGGTAACCACCGATTTTAATATTATCAGAGACGATAGTAGGATTATTGGTATTATTGTCCGCAATCCCGAGCCGTTTAATGACCCCAAAATACCGGAAGAAGAGTTGAACGACACAATACAATTATCCGTTGGCAACACTCCTGTAAACAAAGTGATTTTCTCGCAAGATAAAACACAGGTGTTTATCAGCAATGCGGCATTGGATATTCCGATAGGAGAAGCAGCGTTTACTTTCCTGTATAAACAATATGGTATCAATGGGCAGAAAGTTGGTTATGCAACGTTGGAAACAGAATATGTAATATTAACAGAACAAGATCTAATAGGCGGAATCGAATTTATGGCTATTGAGATTGATTTCATTGTTAGTTAAATGTTGAAATTTTTAATCATAAATCAAAGATAAAATGGGAACACAATCAAAAGAACAACTAAAAGAATGGTTTCTTAGAGGATTGAAACCGACCGAAAACCAATTTCACGACTGGATGGACAGTTATTGGCATAAGAGCGAAGAAATACCGGCAATTCTGGAATTGGAAGATAAAATAAATTCAATTCAGCCGAATGTTGTGCCTATCTTGGAAAATCAAGAAGATTACGACAAGTTTATTCTTTGTGTCGGTATTCTTGATGGGAATGGAAAGATAAACATATATGCGCCGAATACTAATGCAGAGCTGACTTTCCTTCAAAATACCGCGACTGTTTTTGATGATATAAATATTGAGTCCATATCTGTTTCATTTATATTTTCACGAGAAATGAATACAGAAATATCTACTGTTTTATTCCGAAAATTAACCAATGCGATTTCCGATATATTGAATGGAACTTGGATGGATAACAAAACATTACAAGTTAATTTTCCGACAACAGGTAATAACATTCTCATTAATGGGAATAGGTTTCAATTTAATCTATCTGATTTGCAAGATATTAATAACAAATCAATTGCTAATTTTGATTGGATGCAGACTTTTTTACTTGTATTGGGACCAACGCGGGTTTTTAATTTTTTAAATACAAGAACCCGACGGACAAGTCAAATGCATAATGGCAATCTTTATATACCGACGACTTCAGCTAATATTATTGAAATTTTTGATTTAGAAACTGAAACTGTACGTGAAATTAGTCTTCCAAATGCCACAAGTAGATCTACTTCTCAAATTTATAATGGAAAGTTATATATGCCGTCAAGTGGAGGTTCTTTTATTGAAATTTTTGATTTAGAAACTGAAACAGTACGTGCTGTTAGTATACCCGGATTTGGACGCATTACTTCCCAAGTTTATAATGGAAAGTTATATATGCCACAATATGGCGGGGTTAATCTTCTAATGTTTGATTTAGAAACAGAAACCACACGAATGATTGCTTTACCAAACTCTATAAATAGAGAAACAAGTCAAATTTACAATGGAAAGTTATATATGATTTCAAAAAGTTCGAATATCATTGAAATTTTCGATTTAGAAACAGAAATCGTACGCACAATAAATCCATTTATAAATACACAATCATGCCGTACAAGCCAACTTTATAACGGTAAGATATATATACCGGTAGAATCGCAAAGTAATATTTATAGCGTTTTTGACTTAGAAACAGAAGCTATACGCGATATTAGTCTTCCAAAAATTATGAATAGGAGAACGAGTATTGCAGTTAATAACAAGATGTATATTCCTCAAAGTGGAGGCACTTCCATCGAAATTTTTGATTTTGAAACAGAAACAGCAAAATACGTAGTGCAATTAACTAATGCTGTTACACGCTATGCCTGTAATCAATATAATGGTAAGCTATACAGTCTTTCTGATGCAAACATAATGGAAATTACTTTACTATAAAGCCAATAGAATTAATAGTACAAAGAGATTCCGCTAAAAAATTAATTGAAAGAGCCTTTTTATCCCTGCATTGAACCTAAAAATAATTGTTTTTCACAACAAAAGTTTTAAATTTGTAAAATCAATAACTAAAAATAATTAAATTTATGAAAAATCTAAAGAAAATTTCAATTTTGTGCTTGTTCGTATTGGGTACGATAGCTGTAGTATTTATCTCTTGTGGTAAAGACGACAATACCGTAACCGATATTAGTTTAAACCAATCCTCACTTACACTTGCCATAGGCAACGAGTACATTCTTGTAGCCACCGTAACGCCTAAAGACGCTGCCGGCGTTACATGGACAAGTAGTAACAGTGCCGTTGCTACTGTTGCTAATGGAACAGTTACTGCTAAAGCCGAAGGCATAGTAACGATTACTGCCAAAGCAGGTGGTAAAACAGCGACCTGTGTTGTTACAGTAAATAATAATGTTGTAGATATTTACAATATGACAGGCAAAATAAATGGTAAGCCTTTTGCCTGGCCGACTCGAACGGGTAGTGCAGATGTGGTGGGAGATTTATTAAGTTTGACGGCGAGAGCAGAAGGAGGATATTTTATCCCTCGTATATCTTTGTCTGTACCTGTAGATGTAGTAGTAGGACAAAGCTACCCATTAGGACCTGAGGAAGACTGTAGAGTTCATTTTACGGATGCTGACGGCTATCAAACCGGTATAGGCGAAGGTATGATTACCATTACCGAATACAATAAAACCCTGCAAATAATTAAAGGAACATTTTATTTTTCCACACCTGAGAGTATGTTTACACCTGCCTATTTTATCACAGATGGAAGTTTTAGCTTTGTGTACGACATTCGATAAAATAAACTTTGTGTATTCGTGCCTTTGTGTTTATAAAAATTTAAAATAATCAAATTATGGCAACCATATCAGACAATAATTTATTATCCCAATCACCTTACCTTTATTTACAAGGAGCAGGTTCGGACGATAGCGACGGATCGGCAGCAGGCATACACTTGCGTTGGGATTTTGGCGAAGCTCTTGCCGAAAAGCATATTCCAAAAGGTAATCTTGCTTCGCAGCAAAATCTTTATCCTTCCTACTATACCACAGCAGGATTTAACAAGGCAGACGATTTTGTCAAGATATATCGTACAAGCTACAACCATAATTTTCCGATAATCATTGACTTTGCAAGTATGGCTCCTTCGCTGATTATTGACAGCGAACAAACATGGCGATACAATAATGTTGTACCTATCCCCACCTTGCCGAACAATACGTGCAATGTACTTATACGCTTTTCCAATTCTACCAGGTATAATCAAGCAAAACAACAATACAATCCCGCCACAGATCGGTTGAATTTTTTGAAAAGTTATGAAAGTTATGATGATGGTATTATTGAGGTAGAGGTAGAAGGTCGCTTTATGTTTTCTGCTTACGTTCAGATGCAGGTAATAGACGATATGCAGGACAATATCACACGGATAGAATCCATTTCCCGTACCAATAATGCGGAGAATGATGAAAAAACACTATTTATTTCCGGCCGTAAAAAATACGAAGTTGGCAGTTCTTATTTGCTGAAAGAAGACTTGGATTTTCTGTTGCAAGAAAACGACGGCTATCTGGTAATAGATGAATTGGACACAGGTCAAAGAAAAATTATGGCGGAGAATATCAAGTACATCCGCTTTCGTGGCGACAACTGCTTCCCTACTATGTTATTGCTGGAAACCTATTACGATTTTCTGTTAGGTAAAAATCAACTTTCCGATTGGCAGCTGATGGCAAACTTGTCGTTGTCGATAACCGATAGCGAAGTTCTTGAGCAACGTTTGGAAAATGTAAATGTCCAAATAGATGATTTATGGCCCAAATATGTAAATGACGCTAAGATAAATGTAAATAACTACATAAAACGCTGGAATGATAACACAGACGAGGAAAGTTTACGTAATGGCGTTATCGAATATCTGGAACGAAGCAAAAATGCCGATAATTTAACAGCCAACAACCAACCAAGCAATGTTGTGCCGCCCGAAGGCGATTTAGTAGATGAATTTGAAATCAGCTATTTGGCTTTATTGAAATTAGCCGCATTCGACTATCATATAGCGCGTATGTTGGGCTTTGGTTATATTGATGCCGGCATCACAACAGACAAATATATATACATCGCTGTATATGAAACCGAGACAGCCTTGTACAACGTGCCGATAAAAACGCATACTTTTATGACGCTGCCGGTCGCAAAAACAGACTATAAACTGCCTGTAACTCCGGAATTATCACACTTGACATACGGCTTGCGTATGAATAACGAAACAGAAATTCCTATTTGGTTGACAGATGAGAACGGATACAGCAAATACGATGATGTCCGTGTCATTGGTTTGCATGTAAAACCGTTTGACTCAATGTTGGGAATGGGACCATTTTTTGTTCCCGATGAAGAATACAGTTATGTAGACAGCACAGAACCTATCCTGTTTGGGATAGCTTACAAAGAAAATGGAGAAATCCAATGGCGCAAACCGGAAATAAATAACGACCCCGATTTTCAAGACCACCAAGACATCAATGAGTCGGTTGCCGTTATCCGTCCTGATACAGACAGCGATCGTATTTACACTCATTTTGAAACAGAAGAAGGCATACATGAATATGCCGTATATGGAATAAATTGGTTCTCGCGCGTTTCGCCGTTAAGCGATAGTCAATATACAGACGAAACTATTTTTCCGATAAGAAACACATTGATACCGCCATTAAATTTGGGTGTTCAACTGATACAAAAAGAAAATCCGTTAATTCTTACCACACAAGCAGAACAAGATAGGTTAGAAAACTTGACTACTGTGGACAAAACGTTGATAAGACTAACTTTCGAGTGGAATGATATTCACGCTTCCAACTATTGGTATGGAAAAGAAGCCGAGTTTTTCTTCCGTACCGAAGCCTTGGGTTTTGTTCAAGGGAAAATAAAATCGGTTAAATCGGTCAAACTAATAGAGTTGGAACAATGTTTGTATGAACAAGTTCCGTATGTAACAGGTTTTTATGAAATACGCACAGAGTCTTATGAAATCACTAGTATAAGTCCGGTGCAAGTAGTTAAACCAATTATTTCTATTGGAAAAGAAAATCGCTTTGTCAAAAGTTTTTTGACCACAAATGAAGATCAATCTCAATTTGAAGTTCAATGCGTAAAGCAATCCGGTATTTCCGGCGAAGGAGTGATTTTTATAATCAAAGCGCCTGAAAACAGGAGTGTGACAGACCCTAATAATGATAATGTGTTTCAAGTTGTCAATGCGCCTGTTCCGCCTACAGAAGGTAGTATTTTTTCAGTAGCCGAAAACACTTCACTTACTGCCGGTTGGCCTGTGTCGTTGACTCAAAAAGTTCTGCTTAAAAAATTCAGCGGTCATACAGAACCTTACACCGACTCAGAAGGAACAACCATTGAAATACACATTGGCGGTATATTTGAACAAGCTTCCATTGTCGAATTTTTAGATGTTGATAATACAGGGAATCAAATACAAGGTTCTAAAACAGGGATTTATCGGATTGTTTTCAACAATTATGTACTTATGCCGCACCCGGATTATCCAAAAGTGGAGTGGTATAAAGGTTCAGTTCGTATAAAAGTTAACTTAGACAATAACAAGTCCGAAATGCGCGTATTAGATGTGTGGGATATAGAAAAGGAAGAAGACGGTACACCAACGCCAACGTTACAGCTGATTGCTTACGACGGTGCGTTTAATGTTGGCGATAATTATGCACTAAATTCGGGATACACACCAATTCCGGTTGGTGATAATATTGATGTGAATTATCATCCCGGATACAGAGCGTATTTCACACACGAAACAGGTTTTAACCAATCGTCTCTTTTACCTGCTGCAGGAGAAGGCAGCAAGCAAACCCTTATAGCCTGCCGTTCTACCGATCCAACTGTGGGAGGTGGAATTGCTTCGCCGCTTTCGATTCCTGCGATTATTTTGGCACGAGAAATAATTGATCCCGTACCACCCGAAAAGCCTGAAGGAGCTTTGTTTGCAACTCGCCCGAATTTCTATGGAAAAGCCTCTTATACTTTTAATACGGAAGTAAGAAAAGATAGTAACATAGACCCGTATGCCTTGCTGTTTTATCGGGCTAACGAGCAGATTATTTTAGATGCCTTGTACACGCACGAAACTGTTTTGCAAATTCAAGAAGATTTAGCCCAAATAGAAAACGACACGGCTTTCAACACTCGTTGGTACGAATTGGTAAATGCTGTAACAGATAATGTTACGAAACAGTTTAATGTGTTGAATGGCTACCGTTTCCCTAATCCGGATAATGATGAATTCAGAGTACCCAATCCAAATCCGTATGCTGCGCCTATTCGTCCATTTACTGCGTCTAAAAATCCGGGAAGCGAAGAACTTGTTGTTGGTACAGGAGTAATGTTCGGAACGAGAACTGATAAAAAATATAAAGAGATAGTAAAATTTGCTATTGAAAATACATTTTTATCTTTAACCGAGCAGCCGATTCTTTACAGATATTTGGAAGAAGGTCGCCAAACATCCGACAGAAAACCGGTAATAAGAGACTCCAACGGAGAGTTGATTATACCCGGAACTGCAGGCTATGACGGCTCGCCAATGGCGGTAAAGTATGTAAATAATGGTAAAAAAATGGTTCGTTTTACCGATTATACTTTAGACGGCGCTTCCACTTCCATTTTCTTTTACTATGCAAAAGAGATGAATAATATGTTAGTCATGAGTGATAGAAGCGGAATATTAGGTCCGATAAATCTAATCAATACAGCGCCGCCGAAAGCTCCCGAAATCAGAAAATTTTATACCCGTCCGGAAAATACGGTTACAGGAGATACAACAGCCGTGCTGTTCGAAATCAATGATTATCCCGAAGGTGAAAGAATCAACAAAGTTTTAATTTACAGGACATTAAATTCTATTGATGCTATGACTGTACGAACCATGCAATTGGTAGCAACAATAAATATTGAAGATGATGAGCCAATCATAGATGATTTTTCAGATATAGATTTTTATCCTTTCGGTGAAACGCTATATTACAGGCTCGTAGCTGTCAGAACGGTAAAAACAGGCATAGATAACGGCATTTATGAAACGGATGATGTACCCTCTTATCCAAGCTCATTGATACTTGCCAATATTATCGATGTTAACAATCCGCCGGCTCCCGAATTGTTTTACACGCCGGGTGTAGGTTCTACAGAAGCCCTGTTGAAAAATGTTGTGATAAAATGGAATCCAACTGCTTATAATGGAATATATCGTTTATATCAAATGAACAATTCCGGTAATTGGACAGAGTTGTATCAGGTAAATAACAGATATTCTCTCATGCAATACAAACTTCCCAACAGTTTACCGAAAATAGACGAAGACGGAAACACTGTTTTCTACAGATTTAAAGTAATAGTAGAAAATTCATCCGGATTATTTAGTTTAGAAGAAAATATATTAACAATTTAAAAAATATTAGTCATGTATGATTTAAAAATTTCCGAATTACCCGATGTCGGAGCATTGCAGGATGCTGATTTACTTCCTGTAGTACAAACATCCGGAAGCGCATTCATAACATCAAAAACAACAGTTGGAGATTTACGAAACCATATTGAAAGTCCGTACTTCCGCCATTATAAGAATGCACCATCAGTTGGAGCCTATTCTACCGTCCAATGGACACATTTAGACGGGAAAGAGTCGATGCGTTTTTTAGGTTGGGGATTTACCAGTGGGTTTCCCGAAAATCCTAATGAGTTTCAATATGCCTGGAACTCACATTTTAACCACAAATTCGAAAGAATGGCAGCAGGATATAAGAAAAACCGCTGGCAGCATTTCACAGCCGAAGGCATAGGTCTGCATGTAGGTGCATCAGAAGATTATTGGGCTGCCAACGGTAATATGGATGGCACACGCGTATTCTTCGCCGGTAACAATGGCGTAACACAACTTTCCGTGGTCACTGGCAATAATCCAAACGGCACGTCTGTGTTCCATTCAAGCGATCGTATAACGGAACTTTCCGTGCACGATTACAATACAGGTAATCAGCGGAAAATTCTTTCTGCAGGTATAAATTCTGCTAACGATAATTATACAATTATCAATGGTGCGTATTCTAACGTGCAAGACCCTCTCAATCCTATGGCAAATGCCTACCCGCTTTTAAAAGTTGGAACTTACAATGGCGGATATATGATGCTCTGCGGAAAAAACGGACAACCTCTTTTAGGGAGTGCTTCTCTCAATTTTACAGGTGGTGCAGCATCCGGTTTGTTTGATTTTGATGGCAACAAAGTTGCTAACTTAGCGGGTGGTAATTTACATGTGCAGAATAAACTTTACGCATCAATTTATGGTAGTGCAGTCAATACCGATACTGATACTACAATCATCAGCAGTTATTGTGGTTTTGGTTATACAAACAATGTTGCATATAAACCTTCTGTTGCATCAAATCCTTGTGCATTTGTAACCCTATCAAATGGTGAAAATAATAGCCAAATAATGATTGAAAAGAATACAGGTAGAATATTTTTGCGCTACCACAATGGCAGCAGTTATGTATTTAAAGAAATTCAAACAGCAGCAATATAAACATTATTAATTAACTTTTTAAATATCAACAAAATGGGATTTACAGCAAATGTGTATGTGCCGGAATTGGGCATTAAGTTTCCAAAAAAACAAATCGGAACAGTTCGCGTTATCGGTCGCGGAACAGAAAAAATACCGATGATGAAATATCAGTCGGATGGCAAAACGCCTGAAATTGACTCTGCCACCAACGAGCCTGCTTTCGAATATGTCTGGAAAGCTGACTATCGTGTGATGGTATTCTTGAAAGAGAGCGGCGCACAACTGTGGCAAGCCGACTGTACTTTGATGAATTATAACCCTGACGAGCCTGGTGAAAGGCAATATTACACGGCAGCAAAACGACTTATAACTCACCCGATGAAACCGGGCGACGTGCCAATTCCGATTTTTACGGAAATCGAAGATGACTCTGATTGGCAAGGCGTTAGCAAACAATCGCTTATTGCTGGTACACGAACAAGTGATGGTATGCCTATACCTATTGTCGATGCTGGAACTCTCAAAAGTGAAAATTGATACAAGCAATGAAACCAACAAAAGTACATCAAATTTATGAGTCCAAGCCCAACGCTCGCATTTCGCGACGCGTTGGCGAGTGGATGGCAAGCGTAAAGGTCGAACACGAAAAAGACGGCACTGAGTATCGCCTTTGGAACAGCAAACGGCAAAACGATTTGTTTGTCGGGCATCATTTTCCCGGATGGTATGAGCAATATAAGGCTTTGCCGTTTGATATACAACGTTGGGATATTTTGCGATTAATGATTTTGTATATTGAGGGAGGTATCTATATTGACACAGACGTAGAGTGCTACAAATCAACATTGCCTCTAATCAGCGATATTGAATGTCAATGCGCCTTTGGGCTTGAACCGCAAGTACATGCAGACGATCTCCGTATGCCATTCCTCGTTGGTTCGTATTTCATTGCCACCGAACAGAAAAATAATGCAATTCACAAATTGATTGAATTTCTGTTCACACGAGCAAAAGTAAATTGGAGTACGCACTTGCCCACACAAGTGATGCGCTCAACAGGACCGTTTGCCATTACCGAATTTTGGCAAATGCAAAGCAGTTTGTTTCCTGTCAATCTTATAGATAGCAGGTATTTGTCGCCCATTGCAGCAAAAGATGTTCCTGCATATTTGTTGGGTAAGTATTTTACCGGTGTAGAAGAAGCAAACATCGTACATTTATATTCTTCCTCTTGGGCAAAACCGATTGAAAATAAAGAAGAACTTGAAAGAGAAGATTTTTTAAGGTGGAAATTGAGTAAAGACAAATAAAAAATCTTGTATGAGATTATTTCATTCAATATGGTCATTACCACAACATTCAAACAGATGGAATATCCCATTTGAAAAACGTCGTTATTGCGATGTGCTTTGTGCTGCATTATCAGTTGTTTTTGCAAAGGGAAACGGTTGCAAAATAGTACTGCACGCTGACAATGAAGGTGTTGAAAATTATGGTTGGCTGCCGTATGATGAAATTCATGCCACGCTTGAAGGATTCAATTATAATCCCATTTTTTGGGCAGCAGGAAAGATTCTTGCACACGAAGCAGAGCCACTTGGTTCTATTCAAATTGACACAGATGTATTCATTCGTTGGTCGTCAATAGTAGATACACTCAATCAGTTGAAGAATCATGACCTTATTATTCAGCATTTTTGCCTCGAAAAGGACATTGTTTACTACTTAAAACATAATACGTTGATTTGGCATAAGTTATTAGAAGCAAACGTTAATCAAGAAGTCCCTTTTTTTCAATTCCAAGATAAACGTATTGCAGCAAGCTGTGGCTTGGTAGGATTTAATAATCAAATGTTGAAAGACTTATTTATTGACACATATAAGAAATTATACCATCTTTTAAAAGATAATACGGATTTTTTCGACGAAGTACGCGATAAATCAATTTGCCTCGACCTTTTGTTGGAAGAATACAATCTGGGATATTGTACAAAAATACTCAATAATTCTGTCCTGACTGTATTACCAAATGGCTGGGAAAACAAATTAGACGATGTCCCGGATATTGGTTATACGCATTTGGTGTTTAAAAAAAAATACAAGATTGATGTAATTCAACAATGCGAGCAACTTTTGCAAGAGCTTGCACCTGAAATTTGGACGGAATTTACAGAACGGTTTGGCAGTCTGCGACAATACATTGATGTTGAGCCTGAAACTACAAAAAAAGATGAAAAAATTGATATAGGACAGGTTAATCAATTTATTTTTGACGGAAGAAACAGCGGAAAAATTACCGAAACAGACAATCATAATAGTAATTATTCCATTCCGCTATCCATGCTGAACAATAATGATTTCTTATTTCTCGCTGATATTAACATTTGAACTTTTTTGAATTCAAAAAATCTTGAAAACAATTCATTTTCAAGATAAATTTTTACTATTGTCCGATAAAATTTCGGACAATAATAAAAAGAATAGTTTATTTCTCTGGAAAATCAAATACAATCTTAAAGTTTTTATCAAATTTCAAAGCAGCGTCAAATGTTTTTCCACTTTTACTCTTAAATCCTTTAATCACAGAAGTTTTACCTAATGTCAGCAAGTCAGTAATGTGTTTATCAGACAATTGCTTTTCACTTATGTTTCGGAAAATTACCAAACCACAATTTGCATCCACACATTTTACCACCTTGGGATAAAAGCGGATTTGTGAAAATTTACATTTGGGGCAAATACAACTGTTTTCACTTTCAACGGAAATAGATGTTTCCAACAACTCTGTTGTGATTTGCCTTGTGTAGATTTCGATTGTTTTTCTGAATGTATCTGGTTGCATTTTGCCACGCTCAATTTGCGCCAATGCATTTTCCCAACTACCTGTGAGAGCCACATCTGCAATATGTTTGTCCTTAACAATTTCATAAACGGACAAGCCTTTTTCAGTTGGTACAAGCGATTTCTTCTCACGGCGGATATAATCACGAGTAAATAACGTTTCAATAATTGCTGCTCTTGTTGCCGGCGTTCCGATACCGTTTTCCTTCATTGCTTCACGTTCTGCTTCGTTTTCTACCTCTTTTTCTGCGTTTTCCATTGCTGCCAAAAGTGAGGCTTCCGTATGCAACGGCTTTGGTTTTGTCTGTTTTTCCAACAATTCAGATTGCAGAATCGGCAACATTTCGCCTTGTTGCATTGTGGGCAATGCGCTTTCATTGTCTGTATCTTCTTTTTCGTTGAAAACCGCACACCAACCTGTTTGTTTGGTTACAGAGCCTTTTGTCTCAAAAAGTGTATTGGCACAAGTTAAAACAACTGTCGTTACATCTTTCACACACTTTTTAGAAAAGGCTTCCAACATTCGTCCTGCCACCATTTCGTAAATGGTTTGTTCGTCTGCTTCCAAATTTTTTGGCGAATTTCCGGTAATCAAAAGTGCATGGTGGTCAGTAACTTTTTTATCATCAACACAGCGGATATTCAAAATCTGGACATCCATTTTTGCAGCATAAAAATCAAAACGTTGATGATTTTTCAAACTGTTTATCAATTCGGGAATCTCATCAAATACATCGGCAGAAATATAACGGCTGCCCGTTCGCGGATAAGTAATCAATTTTGATTCATACAATTTTTGCGCAATGGATAATGTTTTATCTGCCGAAAAACCGTATTTGCTGTTTGCCTCTTTTTGCAGTGTTGTTAAATCGTACAATAACGGCGGTTCTTGATGAACTGTTTTTGTTTCAACTGATTGAACTTGCAAACTGTTTCCGTGCAATTTTTGAAAAACAGCATTTGCTGTATCTTTTTGTTCGTACTTTTCACAGCTGATTGCCGGAAACAAAATATTCAACTTTTCCGTTTGAATACGAATTTGCCAAAAGGGTGTTGAAATAAAGTTTTTGTTTTCCAAAAACCGTTTACAAATCATCGCCAGCGTGGGCGTTTGCACACGCCCAAGCGAAAACACGCCGCGACCGGCTGAAATACTCAATGCCTGACTTGCATTGATACCGACCAGCCAATCCGCTTCGCTTCTTGCTTTTGCTGCAAAATAAAGGTTATCGTATTCGCTTCCTTGTTTCAAATTTTGCAAACCTTCTTTAATTGCTTTGTCTGTCAAACTGCTAATCCAAAGCCGCTCAAAAGGCTTTTTGCAATTCAGCTGGGTGTAAATAAACCGAAATATTAATTCTCCTTCACGTCCTGTATCAGTGGCGACAATGATTTTATCGCAACTGTCAAAAACATGTTTGATTACTTTCAACTGCTTTAATGCGCCTATATCCGGTTTATATTCCTTACCGTCGCGTATTTGACGAGGTTTTAGAATAAATTTTTCGGGAATAATCGGCAGGTTTTCTTTGACAAAACCTGCAAATCCGTAATCTTCGGGATATGCCAACTGCACCAAATGCCCAAAAGCATAAGTTACCATATAACCGTTGCCGGTCATAAAACCATCTTCCTTGTGCTTCGCACCGACAATAGCCGCGATTTCGCGAGCTACTGACGGTTTTTCTGCTATAATTGCTATTTTCATAATTTGTGGATTTTAGCGGCAGTTATTACATTTTTACTCCAGTTCTTTTCTTCTGTTGTTTCTCATTTTGTTTTTCGTCTTGATTTGAAGATTCTTTTGTTTCACCTGCACCTTGCTTTTGTGCTTTATCAGGATTAAATTTGAAAAAATCCAATTTCTTTTTCTCTACATTTACTTTGATATAAGCATCGAATTTCTCTCCGTCATGGTCTTTCATGCCCACTACATAAATGGCTTTTCCAGCTTTCAGTTCGCTTTGTTGTTTTTCCGTTAAATCAACGCCAAGAATCTTTTTAGGAATATGCACGCCTTTTGTTTCATTTTGCTTTTGGCTTTGAGATTGCTTTTTGTTGTTGTCGATAATCAGTTCAAAGTAGCGTTTGTCGGCATTAAACTGTACTTCGCCGTCGAATGAATTACCTTTAGTGGATATCATGCCTTTTATTTCGACTTTTTCGCCATTGGCTAATTTCTGTTTTTGTTCTTCGTCCAATTTGGCGCCTTTATAGGTATCGGGAACTTTTAGCCACTCTTGGCGGAACGACACTAACGCATTGGTCTGTTTATCAAGCGACAGCAGTATAGGAGTTTTTTCATTTTGTTTAAATTCGGCTTCAACTACACGACCAAGATTTCCTGTTTTCAATAAATTTTGCTTGTCTTCTTCAGTAAATTTGATACCGAAATATGGACGTTCCAAATTGGGCTTATGACTGATAAAATGAACTTTCGGCGCAAAAGTGCCGTTTTCCTGTTTGCGTAACGAGAAACGCGCACTCGTATGATGCAGCTCATCGTCCAATTTCATGCTGACAAACATCACATCGGTTTTTTGATGATCGAGTAATTTTTCGGCATTACTCATAGTGTCATTTTTGCCTTTATATTCAAGAAATTTTTGACTGATGCCAAAATCCTTAAACTTTTCCCAATCCACAAGGTCGGGATTAATGCCAAATTCCTTTTGAGTCTGCGTTGGTGGTTCAACCTTGTGCATATCCAAAAACTGCTTGTTTTCATACGCTTCGGGATTTTTCAATGCTGCCTGCAAACTGCTTGCCGCTTCCTCTGCTTTGTCGGCAGGCGCTTTGAAGAACAGGAAATCTGTCGGATTTTTAAACTGCCAGCTGAAATTTTCCAAAAAATTGTCGAGCGCGTTGCCATGCCTGTCAATTTTCATAAAATCCGGTTGATTTTCAGGCTTCGGACTTACCGTATCCAATTTCCCATTGGGATTAATTCCTTTAACAACTTTCAATTCTTCGCTGTCTTTTTCTTTGACCAATAAAACATCATGGTCTTTCAAATTTTCATTCATATCCTTTAAATTTTAATAATTACGCCAATAGCAGCGCAGCGCAAAAGTAGATGAACAGTTTTTTCGGAAAAAGGAGTTACGGCAAAGTGGCAGTGGTTTGCCGAGCAATGGCAGAGGTTTACGCAGAATTAAAACAATTCTTCATTTTTTAGTCTAAATCATTTTATTAAATTATTTTTTATGAAACAATTTATTGAAACAAAGTTGATATTCTTGATAAAAGAATCAACAAAAAGAAATGTTTCTATTGCAGAATGGAAACAATCGTATGAAACGTTTGCAAGTGCCGTATTTGCTGCAAGCGCAACGTCTGAAAAGGTGGTATTACACAATTCTTTGTGTTATGTCAAAGCGGAGCTAACCTTTTGGCAAAGGCAAAACAGCCTGAAAAAAAAATGGCATTGCACTATCGTACATTGAAAAGGCTGTATATCTCATTGATACACAGATTTGTTTCATTGAACGGCAAATACTACCGTCAATTAACGCCGCAATTACGCCTAAATCAGACCTCGAAAAAATCCAATGGCAAGGCGGACAAATGGAACTTGTCGAACTCGTTTACGCTTTGCACGAAGCAGGTAGTTTCGGCAACATTCCACTGAAAAAACTGTTTGGCTTTATTGGTAAAATGTTTGACTGCGAAATTACCAACTACTACCGCTTATTTTGGGATATTAAAAACCGCATGGGCGAAGAACGTACTTTTTTCTTGAATAAATTGCGGAAAAAGTTATCGGAAAAGTTAGTCCGTATGGATAGCGGTGCAAGGTCGTAAAGAAGAATCTCTTTTAATGAAAATTGCTTTGTCCGGAATTTGACGCAAATTTCGGATAAGGCATTTTTTTGTAAAATTTAGCGATATATAACAAAATTGGTAATTGTTTTTGAAAACTTTGTAAACAAAATGATTACATAATCAACATTTTTGTTAGTTTTGTGAGATTTTTCAAAAGTCTTTCTTGAACTTCAGGTCATTAAAAATCAAAATATAAAAAACTTATAATTAAAAGTTTCTTTATGTTTAGAATTAAGATTGTGTTTAATCAGGACAAAGCCGCTTCTGTATTCAAATTAGATGAAATTACACGTACAGTAACCGGCAATAACGAATTAATATCCCGAATGATAAAAGATTTGGAAGCATTTAACAATGTTGTACAATACGACCAAGACGGCAACAAACTCAATCCGCTGAAACTTGACGGCGTGGAAAGCACAGATATAAAAGTCCTTGCGGAAAAATTAAACCACCTTGCCGACCATGCCACCACACATGGCAAACATTACAAAATCGGCGAATTGTACGGCTTTAAATTGCTTATCAAAACCGAAGAAACCATGAAAGAAGGCTTGTTTATGAAAGAAAATCGTTTTTTCGTGGAAGGTGAGGGAAATGTCAAATACACGTACAGCAACGGACATATCGCTAACGACCCGAAATTAGCCGTCAGTTATTTTATTCGTGCGTTGGAAAAAATCCCAACGCTAATAGAAAACCATGAGAAAAGAAATATTGAACTTTCAAAGGAATTGCCTGTGTTGCAGGAAATAAAAAATTCTGTGTGGCGCAAGGAAGATGAGTTAAAAGAACTCAAATCGGCAGTTTCCACGTTGGAGAGGAAAATTGAACTTTCACTTAAACCGATTGATAAAGAGGAAGATAAAAAGGGAAATACACAAAAAAATAATTACCGGAACAATCATGCTGTTGAATCTTCCGGCAACAAAAGAAAGTGGAATTCATAATAATTGCCTTTCTTTTCTCACAAAAAACAAACTGTTGGATATGAGATTATTAATATATTACAAACCAAAACCTCGCCAATCTCACGACCGGCGAGGTTTCTCACTAACTAAAAACAACATTACTAAACTATAACTAAAAAGAATTTACTTTTTAATTATTATTTCCAACCGCCTGTTTTTCTTGCGGTTTACTTCATTATTATTCTGAAAAATCGGCTCGGTTTTACCTTTACTGAATGTTTGTATTCGCGAGGGTACAATGCCTTTTTCCACCAGATAATCTTTGGCAAGGTCTGCTCTTTCTTGACCAATCCACATATTGAGTTCGTCTGTTCCCAAATCGCACGTATGTCCTGTAATATCAAGCATAAATGACAGATTTTCAGTCATAACATCAAGATAATCATCAAGTGCAGATTCCTGTTCGGCGGTCAGCGTAACAATGCCGAGATTATAATTGTCCATATTCCGCATACTTAACACGCCCATGGATTGGCTGTATCTTTGTCGGCGCTCTTGTGCTGCTTCGAGGTACGCTTGTCGTTCGTCTATTACTGCTGAATCTGCCTGCAATGATTTTTCGGGGCATTCAAGTCTGATTGTATCTACAACAACAAGTTTAACTGTATCAGCCGGTTTGATTTCAGGTATGATAAAATCAAAAAAATCGTCATTACCATTACGTGTTGATAATATGGTTTTATACGCTTTGCGAGCGTTTAACAAATCACGACAGCCAACAGAGAAAGCCAATGTTAATTTTACACCGACAGCCAACGGCGAAATCATGCTGTTTTGAGATGTTAAAACACTATTTATCAATGGTTTGTCAGGTTTGCTATGGTTGTATTCCACAAAACGTTTCGGATGACTGTTTTTTTGCATATTATTGAATCCGTAATCTGCAAAAACGTCTGTGTATAAACTTGTACCGATGCCGATGTTCCATTTCATGCCTGTTTCCAATGTTCCCATCAATGACATATTCAAATTCAAATCCTTTGAATTTTCTTCCACATTGAAAACACCATATCCTAAATCGTTTTGCCAGATTTCTGTTTGGTCGTAATCTGTGTAATAACCCAAAGCGGTCAAAACAGCATCACTGCTCTTGTATTTTCCATAAACAGGAAAACCAAGTTTTAAACCAGCCGAAGCATATAATTTATGATTCCTGCCTGTTTGATACAATACCGACAACGGAATATTCAACAAACCTGCAAACTGCTTTTCGCCGTAATGGTCAATGCGGCTCTGATAAACAATCGGGTTGTTAAGAATATCATACGTTTCGTAAGCATCGGAAAAGCCGTTTAGACTTACTTTTTGCTGATAAAAAGCATATTCCAAACCCGAAGACAAGCCCCAATTTTTATTTAGGAAATAAGAATAACCCACGCCAAATGCGCTACCAAAGCCGTTATTTGTATTGCCGAAAGCCGGTCGGTAGTTCAGAGAGGAAAAACCGCCCGAAGTCCAAACCGAAATTTCATGCGGACAATAACTTGTTTCCAAATAGCCGGCTAATGTTGAAAGGTCGGCTTCACTGTATTTTCCCGTTTGTGCGCAAGCGATAGTTGCCGTTATCAATCCTGCAATCAGATAGAAAAATCTGTTTATTATTAATCGTTTCATTGTTCTCACTTTTTTCATTTAACCATTAATTTAATATTCGTTACATAATCCTTTGCCTTGAATTTTAGGATATAAATACCTGTTTTTGCCGGTAAATCCACCGGAGTAACCGTTTGTCCATTGACATTTGTTTTTCTCAAAAAATTACCCAGCATATCGTAAATTTCAACGTTAGCATCTTCCAACAGCGAAATATCGCTTGTTTCGGCGTGAATATATACTGTTGCATTTTTTTGTATAGGATTGGGATAAATACTGACATTAACAGGCGTTACCAACGGAACATACCGGTAAGGACATAAAACATGACAATTTCCTTCACTGTCTATGGCTTCTGCCGTATATGCTGCGTTTTCGTCAAGGTCTGCGCCGCCGGTGTAGTAACTGCCGCCATATTCGTTGTGAGCATCTTCCTTTATCAACACGCCGTTTTTGTACCAATAGTAGTAAACGAACTTGTAACCGCCGTTCGTTTCGCTGTTGTTGTTCACAAGCAACGTATGGTTGGCAAGCTGCACAATCAAAGGCAGACATTGATTTATTTCTGTTTTTTCAATATACCAAATGAATGCTTCGCTTTGTTGTTCATATTTCAGCTGTATCACATAATCGTCTGCCTGAATATCTTCCATTTGGAAAGCATCGCTAACCGAGCCGTTCTGTTTTGCCTTTACAAAATTGATACGTGAACCGTCCCAATCGGTCAGAAAATTGGGAATAATTTTTGTGGCATTTGTCGCCGTGCCGGATATATCCATAAAACCGTGAATATCCATATTGATTGTCAAGTAAATTTCCGAGCAGGATTCTCCGCTGTAATTACCTGTCAAGTGCAATGTACTTGCTTGTAAATACAATTCGCTGCCGGATTTCAAGTTCAAATTACCTCTTATGAATACCGGATGATGACCGATAGCGGCTTTTCCGTACAGCCACTGTGCCGATACAGGCACAGTGGAAAGGAGAAAGAACAGCAGTATGTTTATTTTTGATAAATATTTCATGATTATTATATTTTAAAGTGTTTTAAAAAGGCAGCAGCCAGCTGCAAATGATTTTAAACCTTAAATCCTTATTGCCTTTATTGGTACAGAAAAACTCTACTTCAACAGGTTTACAACCGTATAACCAACCCGTTGCAGTATGGCTGTCTGTCACTTCAAAGTGTGCCAGTTCTCCCAAACAGACATCACCTGTTCCGTTGCCCCAAGGTTTTCTGTCTGTTATAAACCTAAACAAATCTGCTCTCACATTACCTTCGGGCAGGTTTGAGTCGCAAATAATTTGGATTCCATACAAACCCGGACCAAAATGATCGGGTAATTTCAGTTTGCATTGTGTCATAAGTCCGTTGTTGGGAACAAAAAATTCGCCCGACGCAACGGAACGAGTGAACACTTTCCAATGGCTGTTTTCATCTGTATATAGTATGGAACTGTTATCGGCATTTCGTAATTTATCCACCGTTATGGAATTTTCGGCAATCTTATTTGTTGTTACAGAATAATTTTGCAGATGCGCAGCGCCAATGCCATTGGCTGAAACTGCCAGCGTGTACGGCGATTCCGTAGTTCCTAAACCGGAACGGGTTAAGCTGCCGTCTGTTGCGCCAACGACTTCATTACCGACAATACTGTCTTTTTCTTCTGTCAAAAAAGGGGTATTGCAGTCAAGCTGCCGTAGCCATTTCGTACCGTTGTTGATATACACGCCGGGATTGACATCGCCAGCTGTTACCATGTTGTACACACTCATTCCCTTGACATGGGACAAAAGAGGAAAAGCATCATGACTGTTTCTCAAATCAACTCTTGGCAGAGCCAAGCCCAACGCAGCATTTCCCACCGACACATTGTCATCGGGATTCAAGTCCAATACGGCAGATGGATTTGGAATTTCACTGCCGCCAATGCGCATTTGCGCGTTCACACTCGCTATTCCTGCTATCGCAAGAAAAAGCATAAAAAAAACTTTCTTTTTCATTTTTTTTGTTTTTAAAAAATTAATAATAAAATTGTTTTAATTCATTTATAGCGTATTACTTTAAATGCTCTTTGATAAATTTTTCTACTTCTGATTCCAAGTAGTAGGTTTTTTGGTCTATCCGTTTGAAAGACAACCATCCTAAACTGCGGTATCGCTGCAAGGAACGCTTGCTCACATTCAGCATCATACACAAATCCTGATTGTCCAACAGCAGTTCGCCGTTGAAAGTAAGCCGTTCTTTTTCCGGCGGTTTTGAAATGTTTTTTTCCAACCTGTCAAAGCGTTCCATGATGCACTGCATCCACGATTCCAAGTATTGTTTTTCGATAAACATAAAATGTGTTTTTAGAGATGACCAATAATGAAATAGCTTTGGTTTGCTGTGTCTTTAAGGATAATTTCCTTATCCCGCATAAACTTGATGTAACTTTTGGCAGTGCGTTCTTTCACATCTAAAAGCGACTGAATCTGTTCGCATAAATCCACGTAAGTACAATGTTTTTGTTTGCCGAAAATGGTACGGGCAACGCCTGTCAATTCTGTTTCCTTGCGTTTTTCCTTTTCTTCTTTAGGTTTCTCGCCGAGATACGTGTGCATTTCCTTTTCCTTATTCCACGAAAATTGAATAAGCGGCACATCTAACGGACTGCCGTCGCGCACTTTCAATGCTTTGACAACCGAAATTTGTGGCTCATCATCTCTTTCTATCGAAAGAATAGCCGCCGCTTTTCGTTGCAGTTCCGAGCCGAGATGTCCGCGCAGTTTCATGCCGTTGGGAACAAAATGCAGCACACAAACAATGCAGGTTTTGTAAATTCCTGCCAATCGGTAGAGTTCGTCAATAACGCCGATGCTTTCCGCTTCGTCGTTGGCGCAGCGCACCAAATCGGCAATGCCGTCAATAATCACTAATTGAATACCACCGAATTGGTAATAAAATTTATCCATGCTTTGCACAATCGCCTGCATTCGCTCTTTGCGCGACATGGAAGTCAGGCAGTAGCCTTTGAAATATTCAGGCTTGGTTTTCAATTTTCCACGCTTCAAAACACCGGAAATGTTTTTGTAAAGCTGTACTTCGGATTGTTCCGTGTCGTACAATAACACGGCTTTATTTTCCCTGTTTTGTTGAATGATTGCACCCAGCGTATCAATGTTGTCCGTTTCGCGGATTGTTCCGGCAATCAAACTGCCGACATAGTTGCTTTTTCCTGTGCCTTCACCGCCTGTTATGCCGAATAAATTGCCCTGTGTGCCGAGCGGAACATCATTGATGGAGATTAACGGTTCGGATACAACCGGTGGATTATTAAAATCAATTTCACAGGGTTTAAGAATAGCCATTGTTTCTGAATATAGATTGTCTAAAAATTCGATGAAAAGTTGTGTGAAATTTTCACGCGTATTGCCGAGTTTGAAATAATCGGAAATATCCTTTTCCTGTTTTGTTCCCGAAAGCGGCAACACAAGCCGTTTCATTCCCAAATCCGAAAGCTGCTGTGCATGTTTGGCAGAGGATTCCAATCCTGTTTTGTCGGTGTCATAAAGCAAAATGATATGCTTAAACCGGTAAGAAAGTTTTTTGATAATGTTTTGCGGAATATTACTTGTTTCTGAATTAAAACAAATCGCGTGAAAGCCTTTTGCAACTAACGACAAAACATCTTTTTCACCGCCTGTAATAAAAAGCGTATCGCCTTTGGCAGGCAGTTGTTCCAACCCGAAACAATAATTGTCGGGCAGATTTCCGCCGTATAAAAAGCGAATTTCGGAAAATGGACGGTAAATTTTTACATATCGTTTGCCTTGATAGGCAAATATTGGCTCATTATCTAACACTGTAAGAGTAAAAGGTTTGCCCTCACTATTTTCACTGCGAAACTCTTTCAACGAAACAACTTTGTATATTTTCAAAATATCCGCCGTAACGCCGTATTGTTCCCAAAAAGAGAGTTCTTTTGCAGAAAAATTCTGTTGCAACACAGAGTAAGGTTTTGCTTTTTTCAGAGCAAGGGAAATTTCGGGTTGCTTTTGGGATTTTGAAGACAGCGAAGCCGGAACAGCAAATGATTGGTTATCTTCGATACCGAGCGACAAGTCGCTATTAATCGTTTTCAAAATTTCTACAAAATCTTTTGGGTTATTACAATCCAGCCCGTTGATTTTACCGACAATATCAAAACAATCGCCGCTGTAAGCATCATTGCCGAAATCCTTCATTTTGTAAGTCTGGCTTCGGCGGTCATAATAGATATTGCACGAGGCTTTACTGTCTTCGTACAGCGGATTCAGGAAATTGCGACCTACGCGCCACTGTCCCGAAATGTAATGCCTGAAAATATCCAAGCCGTTATTTGTTCGTTCTAATAGCGCGTCTTTGTTCGGCATGTAATTGATGATTTTTGATTAAGTCTTGTAAGTGTTCGTCGGTACGGCGAATAATGTTTTCGTTCAGCAAGCGTTGAATTTCGCTGATGCGGTAAAAATTTTTCCCACGAATTTTAGAATATGAGATGGTATTGGCAACTCGCAATCGTTGCAGCGTTTTACTGCTGATTTTCAGAAAAGTGCAGACTTCGTAGCTGTCCACCCAACTGTCTTCCGGCTGTTCTTCCGCTTTGCTTTGCAGGATGGTAACGAATTTGGCAATCGTGTCGATTTTTGCCGTTAAATTTTTAAATGCTTGTGATTCGATAGTGATGACTTCCATGTTTGATTACGATAAATTGAAAACCGGTACAAAGTTCGGAAGTCGGAAAAAGTTCATTTCTAAACTTTAGAATAGAAAGTGTAAAATTTGTAGTGTTGGAAATTTTTGAAACACACAATGTATTGTTAAACAATGATTTAACAATATATAAAAATCAACAGAAACACAAAAAGGCGAGAATAACTCTAAAGTTTTAATATTTGTCTGTAAGACAAAACTTTAAGATAAAAAAGACTTAAAAAACAATGATTTTTGCGTGTAAATTCGGAAAAAACAGGCAGAAAAAATTCCAAAGACAAAAAAATAAGTAAAAAAATTGCTTGAAAAGAAAAATGAATATTGCTTAAAAGTGTAAATATCCGTTTTTTTTGAAGTGCAAGGTGCAAGTAATATATGTATATATATAGCTTGCACCTTGCACTTCAGATAAAATGTTAAAAATCAGCGAATTATTTTTTTTGTTTTTTTGAAAAAAAGTTTATATTTTTGTCTTGTAGTTTTATGCAGACAAAGGCAGGACAAAGGTAGTCAAAGCAAACCTCTGAAAACGCTCTAAATCGTACCCCATAAGACTAAACAAAAGAGTAATTTATTGAATGACAGAACTTTCCTACAATGCCCTTAAAACCCCTTTAGGGGATTTAGGGGTTTACAGTTGTTTTTTCTTATAAATAACCCAAATAATCAGTGGCGCACCAAACAACGCGCTGATAGAATTAATCGGCAATGTATATCCGCCGCCCGGCAGTTGGGAAATAATATCGCAAACCAGCATTAAAGATGCGCCGCAAAGCATACACGCAGGAATCAATATCCGATGATTGGACGTTTGAAAAAATCCTCTTACCAAGTGCGGTACAGCTACTCCAATAAAAGCAATCGGACCGGTAAAAGCTGTAATTGCACCTGCCAATAAACCGGTTACCGCAATAATCAACAATCTGGTGTTGAAAATGGAAACACCCAAATTCTGCGCATAGCGTTCGCCCAACAACAACACATTTAACCGCTTTTGCAGAAAAAAAGACAATACCAAACCTGCTACAACAATCGGTGCCATTATTTTCATAAATGTCCACGTTACCGCGCTTAAACTTCCGAAAGTCCAAACAACATATACTTTCAATGCGTCGGGATTGCTGATGCTTTGCAAAATGTTGACAACAGAACCGGTAATACTTCCAAACATAATGCCGATAATGAGCAATGAAACAGTGCCGGATATGCGCGTCGAAACTGCCAATACTAACAATAAAACCAGCGTTGCGCCAATAACTGCGCCGACAATTTGTCCCCAACCGGATATAATTAAAAAGGCAGGAAAAAAAGCAGACGAAGCCATTACAAACAACGAAACGCCCAAACTTGCACCGGAAGTTATTCCCAACACATCCGGACCGGCCAACGGATTGCGAAACAATGTTTGCATCAATAAACCGGCGACAGACAAAGCAGCGCCTGCTAACACGGCAGTCAACGCTTTGGGCAGTCGAAAATTAAAGATAATTTCTTTGTAAATGTTATCTTCTTTGAATGCAGAAATGAAGTCGGAAATGGAAATAAAAATGCTGCCGAATAGAATATCCAATACAAAAAGAAACAACAACAGTATGCTGAATAGAAAAAACAGCATGTTGGAATTTGAATTATTTTCTCGTTGTTTCATTGTTATTCTAATATTATGCGAATCACAGGGTTGGAAACACCATTTTTTGTTTCGTTAGGAACAACATGTTGGTAGAAATATTGAAAACACAGAATTTTGTGCTGTTAGGTGCAAAATATTTCTAACTATTGCGTACCTAACGGTACGCTGTTTGTCGAATAAACCGATTTTCTACCAATATTTTATGCCTAGCGGCACTTTTCAATTTGTGATTCACGTAAATTATTTTTCTTTTGATTTTTGAGTTGTAAAGAAAAACTTTACAACTGAATTTCTATCTGTTTCTTTTGATTTGAACTTGTAAGAATTTCTTACAAGTTCGATTTTTAGATAACTACGGCTATTCTTCAGTTTGCACTTTTTGTTTTTCCGCTTCAAAGCAATGTCGGCAAATCGGTTCGTATTCATTTTTTTCGCCCAACAAAACCTGTTTTTCGCCCGAAACCAAGCGATGCGACACATAGCCCGGATTTCCGCAACGCACACAAACGGCGTGTTCTTTGCTTACGTCGTCAGCAATAGCCATCAACAATGGCATTGGTCCAAAAGGATTGCCGCGAAAATCCATGTCAAGTCCGGCGACAATTACTCGCAAACCCGAATTGGCGAGCTGATTGCACACCGATACAATTCCTTCGTCAAAAAATTGCGCTTCGTCAATTCCTACCACATCAACATCGCCGGTAAGCAACAAAATACTGCCCGACGATTCAACAGGCGTAGAAAGAATGGAATTATTGTCGTGCGACACCACATGTTCTTCCGAATAGCGCACATCAATAGCCGGTTTGAAAATCTCAACTTTTTGTTTGGCGAACTTGGCGCGTTTCAGCCGCCGCAACAATTCTTCCGTTTTTCCCGAAAACATCGAACCGCAAATAACTTCAATGCTGCCTTTTCGCGAAGGATTAAAATTTGATTCAAAGTAAATCATATGTGTTGTTTTTTATTTCTGTTTAGTATTGTTTTACAAATCATCTCTTTTATTATTGTGTTTTAATAATTCCTGAAATTGTTGTTTGCTCGGCAAGATGGTTTCGTATTGCGAGGCAAAAATCTGATTGTTGTCCTTTGGTAATGTAATTTCCACAATTGCGTCTTCCTTTGTTTTACAAAGAATAATGCCAATCGTATTGTTTTCATCGGATTGTTTTATAAAACGGTCATAATAATTGACATACATTTGCATTTGCCCCAAATTTTGGTGCTTGAGTTTGCCGATTTTCAAGTCAAGCAATACAAAACATCTCAGAAAACGATTGTAAAACACTAAATCGACAAAATAATGTTCTTCGTTGAAACTGAAACGTACTTGTCGTCCGCCAAAGAAAAATCCCTTGCCCATTTCAAGCATAAATTTTTCTATTTGATTGATTATTGCTGTTTCAAGTTCGGTTTCGGAATATCGGCTACTGCTTTCCAAACCCAAGAAATCAAGAATAAGTGGGTCTTTGAGCAAGTCGGTGGGTTTTTCTACAATCTGTCCTTGCTGTGCCAAACGCATAATTTCTTCCTTATTCTTGCCAACGGCAAGCCGTTCAAACAAGCCTGTGTTAAATTGCCGTTCTAATTCTTTGAGCGTCCAGCTGTTTTGAAATGTTTCAATTTCGTAAAACTGCCTCTCGATTTCGTCTTTTATGCGCATTAGAAATAAATAATGCGACCAACTTATCGGCAAAAAGTTTATAATCAATTCATTGTTAAAAATCCTCAAAACAGTTGAGGATTTTTCTTCCATTTCAGAAATCCTCAAAACGTTCGAGGATTTTTGGAAAATATCGGCGTTGCGCAATTCTTTTGAAGTATTGGAATACATAATAAAAAAATTACGCATTCGTTCGAGATTTTGAACAGAGAAACCTTTGCCGAAAGTTGCAATCAAATCAGACGACACGTTTTCGAGCAGTTGTGCGCCGTATTCCGCTCGCTTTTCGCCACGTTGCCACTCTTCTATCAAAATTTTGCCGATTTGATAATAAGTAACAACCATTGCGAGATTGGCGTTTTTCGCCACCGATCGCCGTGCTTGCTCAACAAGAACTGCTATTTTGTTGCTAACATTATTCATATTTTTCAAGAACGATTATTTTATTGATTTTTATATTGATATCTGTTTTTCATTATTCCAAATATCTCTTATTACAATCCGTACTGTTTAATTTTCTGTTATTTATTGCACACTACGCTTATATAAACCAACTTATGATTTGGTAACAATTCCGGGTGCAAAATCTTTATCAAATCGCTCAATATCAAATCGGGACGAGCAACAGCACTTTCCCAAAAATCATTTCCGCCTGTTGGCGTTGTTCTGTTGTTGAAATTGTAAACATTTCCCGTTTGTGTGGCGTTGAAAAGCGCATAACGTTCGTCCGAATTTAATAATTCTTTCATACTGTTTGCATTACAGCCAATCCAGCAATCTGCATTCCGAAAATTTTTCAATACCATTTCAAAACTCAACGGCAAACTTGCTTCTGTTGTATCATTTTTATAAAAATAATCAGCTCCGGCATCTGCAAATAATTGCGCCATATAACTTTTTCCTCCCGGCATATACCAAGTGCCTTTAAAATTTGAGCCCGATAAAACGGTTGGTTTAGTTGCAACTTGTTGCGCGAGCTTTTTAACATGATTGTAGTTCGACTCAATGCTGGAAAAAATACTGTCAGCTTCGTGTTCTTTATCGTAAAATGCGGAAATAAATTTTATCCATTCCGCGCGCGCAAGCAGTGATTGTTCTGTCCATTCGTTATTGTAAATAATCGGTATTCCGGCTTGAATAATTCGATTGTCTTGCTCGTTCATTTGATTAAATCCGCTCACCATAACAGCGTTTGGACGTAGCAATAACAGCCGTTCGAAATTCAAATTGAAAGCATCGCCCAAATTAATTAAATCGCCTTTTTTGTATTTGTTTGTAATGTCGACGTTATAAATTAATTCCGGCGAACAAATTCCGGTTATGCTTTGCGCTTCGTTGAGCATATTCAAAAACTCAAAACAGGTAAACGCAGCAATGCCAAGCGACTGTAACGGAACAACAATTTTTTGACCGTCTTTTGGAACGGTTATTTCTTTGTTTTTTACCAAATAATATCGCTCCAAAATTTTGTTTTTTGCCCAGGGATTTTTTACTATAACTTCTTTGTAATCATCATAATAATTAATCACAAATCCTTCGGCATAAAGTGTTTCGAGTGTTCGAGCTGCTTTTTCCGAAACATCTTTATTTTCTTTCGGAGAACAAGAAAAAAGATGAATGATGAGGAAAAATACTGCGTATGTTTTTAATAATCGCATCGTTTTTTTATTTGCAAAGATAAGATATAATTTACGATTTTAGATTTTAGATTTACGATTTTATTTCCCACGAAGGCACAAAGCACACAAAGTTTTTTTAGTGTTCTTTGTGGCTTTGTGGGAAATAAACTATAAGATAATGTTTGTTTATTTCATGGTAATTTGCGAAAAAATTCGTATCTTTGTAATATAAAAACAACCACATGAAAATAATAGCCATTGGCTGGAATTACATTGACCATAATAAAGAAATGAACCGGCAGGATTTACCCAAAGAACCTGTTGTGTTTATGAAACCTGATTCAGCATTGTTAAAAGGAAATAAGCCTTTTTTTCTGCCCGATTTTTCGGACGAAATTCACTATGAAGCGGAAATAATTGTCAGGATAAACCGATTGGGTAAAAATATATCTGAAAAATTCGCCAACCGTTATTACAACGAAGTGGGCATTGGCATTGATTTTACGGCACGAGATTTGCAGCGTAAACAAAGAGAAGCCGGCAATCCGTGGGAAATTAGCAAAGCATTTGATAATTCGGCTGCTATTAGCGAATTTCTGCCTATCAGCGAATTTGGAAATATTAATCAACTGAATTTTCATTTGAATATAAACGACAACACTGTACAAAAAGGAAACACGCAACACCAGATTTTCTCTGTGGACAGAATAATAGCATACGTCAGTCAATACTTTACATTAAAAATAGGCGATATTATTTTTACCGGAACACCTGCCGGCGTTGGAAAAGTTTTTATAAATGACCGGTTACAAGCATATATCGAAAATAAAAAAATGATGGATTTTTATATTAAATAATGCAATAAAAGAAATTTAAGCACGTTTTTTAAATGATGAAAAAAATCAACATATTATTTCTGTTATTTTTCTGCCTC
>Ga0082212_10000661_pt1 | contig 50210 bp, 44 predicted proteins | sample TergutNt197P3_FD_71548 | JGI IMG/M metagenome (GOLD analysis project Ga0082212, IMG submission 71548) | Neocapritermes taracua P3 segment gut microbial communities from Petit-Saut dam, French Guiana - Nt197 P3 | ecosystem: Host-associated > Arthropoda: Insects > Digestive system > Gut ...
GCTTTACCCTACGCTATTGACTATCAGGCTTTCAGCCTTAAACTTATGGCAATGGGACGATGTCCTACGCTATTGATTAAAAGGCGTTCAGACTTAATTTGTGCGACAAATTGAAATGCACCCGTTGCGGAGCTGTATACAGTTCAGGGTGCAATGCTTTTTCAATTTCCGTATCAAGTAAATCCGATGTTAGCATCTGCCTTCCATCAAGATTAGGTTTTTTCGGTCGGAAACTGCTTTATCAAAGTCTTTGCGCTCTCTTTCATCTATTAAAACACGTGCTTTGATTTTTTGCTGTTTTTCGTCCCACCTTTCAGGCAATACGTTTAATCTGCTTTTGTGGAATACCTGGAAGTCCCTTCCGTCTCTTAACCTGAAACGGACATTTGCCGATTTACTTTTGTCGGTCTTTTTTGCCTTTGTTCTGCGTAGCGAGGATGCTACGCAGAACAAAGGGATGCTACGCAGAACGATGCCGTTTACTAAGGTTTTAATTTAAACACCACCGGAAGATTAAAATACACTCTGACAACTTGCCCCCGTTGTTTCCCCGGTTTCCATTTGGGCATGGCAGCTGTAACTCTTACAGCTTCGGCATCCAAGGCGGGGTGGACATTTCTGAGAACTTGTACATTGGAGATGCTGCCGTCTTTTTCGACAATAAAATTGGTTGTCACACGTCCTTGAATGCCGTTTTCGATCGCTGCAGCAGGATACTGAATATTGTCATTAAGATAATTTATACACGCTTGCAATCCGCCGGGAAATTCAGGCATCTCTTCAACTATTTCAAATACTGTCGTATCGGAAACTTGTGTCGTTACCGGAGCGTTGGGGAGTGGATCGGCCATGTCAATCGGCGGAGGAGTGTCGGAAAAAATCTTTTCGACCTCCGGCGGATCGACTTTTAAAATTAAATTACTAACTTTGGCGTTCGAAATCCCCTCAAATGATTTGGTGATTTCGGGTCGGGCAAAAGCGATCAAGCTGATAGCTGCCAACGGGAGTACATACGCGTACTTCAACCGTGCCCATGCGTTTGACTTTTTTTGTAACATCATAGTGATACGTTTTTTTAGGTTACTGTGATTAAAGCTGTTGGCCATAGAATAGAGTCTCGTGCCGACAGCTTTTTTTATGATTAATAATTGATATTGTTTTGCATCGACGCCTTGCGACAGAACGAACCGGTCGGCCTCAAATTCATGAATATGTTGTAATTCGCGGTAAAAAAGCCATGCAGCCGGATTATACCATTGAAAAAGCAGGCAGAGTTCGGCCAACAACAAATCGACGGAATGAAGTTGACGGATATGCGCCTGTTCGTGTAACAGAATGGTTTCGCCTGCTTCGTTCAGATCGGTACGCGAAACAACAATATTGTTCATCCAACTGAACGGCGCAATACGGCAGTCGGAATGTATGGTCAGCCGAATATGGCGATCAATCCGAATCCGCTCGCCTTGCCGGATTAACCTTAAAATCCGGGATAAAGTCCAAAGGGTTTGCATAACATAGAGTACGCAACCTGTCAGATAGAACAGAAGAACAAGTGATAAAAGCCGGTTCGGAGACTCCAAAGTAGCGGAAGAAGACGAATCCAATACCTCCATTTGTACCGGCAGGAGGTCGGTCATTAATTCCAAAGTTCGATCGCCAGGGGTGAAAATCAGTGCAATCACCGGAATTGCAGCTGATAGAACCATCATGCCGAGCAATGCCATCCGGTTGAAATGATGAAAGGTGTCGCGGCTTAATAAAAGTTTGTAAAACAAATAAAAAGCAGCAAGGCAAAGGGATGTTTTCAGCGAATATACAAAAAAGGCAGCCATAGATGAACTAAGAGTTAAGAATTAAGAACTAAGAATTATGAATAACTGAATAATTTAAAGATTTTAAAAATTTAACTAAACTCTAATATCTAAACGCTGATTCGGGTTGTTCTGTTCGACTTCCCGAATCAACTTTTTCAGTTCTTCGATAGAGATGTTTTCGCTTTGCACTAAGGAAGATACTGCACGCAGGTAGGAATTGTTGAAATATTGATTGACTACTTTGCGTAATGTACCTTGCCCGTATTCGTTTTCTGTGATGACAGCATAGTATTGATACGTATTACCATACGTTTTATGCGCCAGAAATCCTTTCTCTTCCAAACTCCGTACAATGGTGGAAAGGGTGTTAAAATGTGGCTTCGGCATTTCGTAAAAATCAAGTAATTCCTTTACAAACAATGCGTTGTTTTTCCAAAAAAAACGCATCAGCTCTTCTTCTTTTGTTGTTAAACGTTCCATGTCTTATTAATTTTTTGGCAAATAACGGAATAATTTAGTTGATAAACTAAATAATTTAGTTAAAAAACTATAAAAAATAGTTTTTTTTTGGGGGGTAATTAGGGTTGTTTGGGTCTTTAAGGTCTTTAAGGTCTTTAAGGTCGTTAAGGACATTAAGGTCTTTAGTTAATTAATTAACTAAAGATTGTTCGGATTATTCAAACGGCTGACGACGGCAACATCGATATAGCCATTTGTCGTGAGCAGCCACTCTTTCAGCAAACCCATTTTTTGGAAACCACATTGTTCGAGCAGGCGGAGGCTGGGGGTATTGGATAGGGGGATGTGGGCGAAAAGTTGGTGGATTTGCAGAAAAGAAAAGGCATAAGTGATCAGCAGGTTAAGGGCGGATTTTGCGAATCCTTTTCTTTGGCAGGCAGGGTCGATCAAGAATCCTACGCCTGCACGGCGATGATGCGGGTCGAAATCGTACAGATCGACGGTTCCGATAGCGACATTCGTTTCTTTCAGTTCGATGATAAGCCGGAGTTGTTTGCGTTCATAGATATCATTGCCGGCGTCGGCGATATATTGTTTCAATTCGTATCGCGAAAAGGGGGATAGCGTGCTGCCCATTTCCCATAACGAAGTGTCGTTTTCCCATTGATAGAGTTTGTCGAGATCTTCGGGTTCGGGCGCTCTTAATCGGATTGTGTTGTTTTCTAACATTTACTATTTATGAATAACTGAATAACTGAGTAACTGAATAATTTAAAGATTTAAAGATTTAAAAATTTAACTAAACTCTAAACTCTAATAACTAAACTCTATTTTATGAATTTGGGGAGATGAATAAATCGTTGTTTGGGTGGTAGATATGGCAGGTAACTTTGGGATCCGGGTGTTCGTCCATATATTGCAGCATTTGGTCGAAGGAAATATCGGGGTAGCAAAAAATGATATCGGCAACATCCTCAAGCTCCCCCAAGAGAGAGGATGTCGGAGTCGATGAAAGTCGATAAAAATCGATAGAAGTCGATGGGAAATTCTGTGTGGCTACTAATTTGATTTTTTCAAAATTGGAATCATTGCAGTGAATTAATAAACGGCGTTGTATTGTTCTCTTTCTATTTCCATCCATAATTCGTAATTTTGAATTCGTAATTGATATTCTGTTTTCTCTACTTTCCCATTTCCCCCTTTCAAACAAAGCTGCATACCCTTTCCTGAGAGCTATTGACACACGAATCAGGGTCGAAATAAACCATCCAGCATGAGGATAGTATTTTTTATAGAAAATCAACATGGCATCGTAGAATGCGTGCATGTATTTTCTATCTCCTTTTTTTGTGCTTTCGCCTTTGTAGTGGAGGATTCGTTCGGGGAGATAGTAGTTTTGGTAACCGGCCAGCCGGATACGGTACGACAAGTCGATGTCTTCGCCGTACATAAAGAATGATTCGTCGAGCAGGCCTGCATCTTTCAATGCCTGATGGCGCAGGAACATGAAGGCGCCTGCCAATACTTCGACGTTGTGTTGTTGGTCTGGATTGAGGTATGTTAGGCTGTAGGCGGCAAATCGTCGGGATCGGGGAAAAAGTTTAGATAGCGCGAAAAGTTTGCAGAATGATGCCCATGGGGTAGGGAAGCTACGTTTGCTTTCGGGGAGGAACACGCCATGTCCGTTCAGCATTTTTACGCCGACAGCGCCCGCCTCGGGATGTTCGTCCATAAAGCGGCAAATATTGTGTAGTCCTGTTTCGCCGATGACGGTATCGGGGTTCAGGAGCAGGATATATTCGCCTTTGCATTGACGGATAGCCTGGTTGTTTGCTTTCGCAAAGCCGGGGTTATGATCGTTTTCGATAAAGGTCACTTCCGGAAAGCGAGGGCGCAGGTATTCGACCGGGCTGTCTGTCGAGTGATTGTCGACTACGAAAATTTCCGTATCCAAACCTATTACGGCGGCACGAACGGCAATCAGGCATTGTTCGAGAAAATGCTTGACGTTATAGTTGACAATTACGATGGACAGTTTCATTATTCAATATTATTTACCATTAAATGGGCGAAAGATTTTTCGCCCCTACAAGAACATTTATCATTAGTGAAGTTTTATTGAATCATTAAAATCTACGCGGTTCAGGATCGAGCGGCCTAACGTGATTTCGTCGGCATATTCGATTTCGTCGCCTATGGCCACACCTCTGGCAATGACGGTCACTTTTACATTGTATGGCGACAGTTTTCTGAAAATAAAGAAGTTTGTTGTGTCGCCTTCCATCGTTGTGCTGAGCGCCAGCATGACTTCTTTGACTTCGCCGGCGGCAATCCGCTGTATCAGGCTGTCGATTTCGAGATCGGCAGGGCCGATACCGTCGATAGGAGAAATGATACCGCCCAGCACATGATAAACGCCATGAAACTGCGCTGTATTTTCGATGGCCATCACTTCTTTGATGGTGGCGGCAACACAGATCAGGGAACGGTCTCGTCGCGGGTCGGCACAGATGGAGCAGCGGTCGGCGTCGCAAATATTATGGCAGTCGCGGCAATATTTCACATCGTGACGAAGCGTACGGATGGCATCAGAAAGTCTTTCCGCGTAATCTTCGTCGCGCCGGAGGATATGTAATGCGAGGCGCAACGCAGTTTTGCGTCCGATGCCGGGGAGGGCGGACAGTTCGTTGACGGCGTTTTCGAGGAGTGTGGATGGGTATTTATTATTTACCATTTACGTTTTTTTGTCTTTATTGTCATTTTAATCGATCTCAGTCGATTTTAGTTCTCGTACATCCGTTTGTAATAATTAACATAATCGCCTTGCAGGATATCATTGACCCATTCCTGATGCTCGAGGTACCAGCGTATGGTTTTCAGGATGCCGGTTTCAAAGTCGGTTTCGGGTTTCCATCCTAATTCGCCGGTGATTTTTGTCGGGTCGATGGCGTAGCGATGGTCGTGTCCGAGGCGGTCTTTTACGAAGGCAATCAAATTGTCGTTGATCCAATCGATTGAAATGTGTCCGTCGGGTTCGATTTCTTTCTTTTTCAACACATTCCGGTAATCCGGATTGTCGGTCATCAGTTGGCGGATGGTGCGGATAATGATACGGACGATGTCGATATTCGGCCATTCGTTATGTCCGCCCACATTGTAGATTTCGCCGACTTTTCCCTTATGAATCACTGCGTCAATGGCTTTGCAATGGTCTTCGACATAGAGCCAGTCGCGCACATTTGTTCCGTCGCCATAGACAGGCAATTTTTTTCCTTCCAATATATTGTTGATGATGAGCGGGATCAGTTTTTCGGGGAAATGGTAAGGCCCGTAATTGTTGGAGCAGCGGGTAATGCTTACCGGCATTTTGTAAGTTTCGGCGTAGGCTTTGACGAACAGGTCGGCGCTTGTTTTGGATGCACTGTATGGACTGCGAGGGTCGAGCGGCGTCGATTCGCTGAAATAGCCTTCAGCCCCCAGGCTGCCGTACACTTCGTCGGTAGAAACCTGATGAAAGCGTACGCCTTCTTTCCAGGTTGGATAACCGGCATCGTCTTTACCGGTGACCCATGCTTTTCGCGCCGAATCGAGCAGATTTTGTGTGCCGAGTATGTTGGTAATCAGAAACAGTTGCGGATTTTCGATACTCCGGTCGACATGGCTTTCAGCAGCAAAATTCACCACATAATGAATCTCGTAATTTGCAAAAAGCTCATCTATTAATGGACGGTCGCCAATATCGCCTTTGATGAAAATGCAATGATCATTGTTGATATCATCCCTGATTGTTCCTAAGTTGCCGGCATAAGTCAGTAAATCCAATACGATTAATCGGGCGTCAGGGTAGGTGGAGCGCATATACTTAACAAAATTGGCGCCTATAAAACCTGCGCCTCCGGTTATCAGGTAAGTAATCATTTTAATTAGGAATTAAGAATTAGGGATTAAGAATTAGGGATTAAGACCTTACATAAAGTTTATTTCGGCATGACGCAACAGAGGCAGATTTTTGTCCTTTTCGGATAAGGTAATCCGGTCATTTTCTCCGATATTCCAATTGATGCCGATTGCCGGATCATCGTATTTGATTCCTCTTTCATATTCCGGATTATACAGGCTGTCAACCTTGTAGGTAAAGATAACCTCGTCGCTGAGTACTTGAAATCCGTGTGCAAATCCGCATGGAATAAATAGTTGTTGTTTGTTTTCGGCCGATAGTTCGATTGCGACATATTGTCCGAAAGTGGGGGAGTCTTGCCGGATATCCACCGCTATATCCAATACGGTTCCTTGAATGACACGCACTAATTTTGCCTGCGAAAAAGGAGCCAATTGATAATGCAACCCGCGTATGACGCCTTTTGTCGAACACGATTCGTTTTCCTGAAGAAAATGAACACTTCCAATATGTTGCTCAAAATCAGCTTGTTTGTAGACTTCCATAAAATAACCCCGCGTATCTTTGAATATCACAGGTTCAATAATCCAAACATCGGGGATAGCTGTTTTTATGAATTTCATTTTATGTAATTAATTAATAGATATTTTTTAAACACAAAGGACACAAAAGAGGTCGCAAAGGGACGCAATGGGTAAAAATTTATGCAAAGATGTGCATTTATTTTGATATGGCAAGTTTTGAAGGAACAATTTTGCTGTCGATGTTAAGTTACAATCCGGACAGCTTGAAACACACAAAAACCATGAAAAACGAAAAAGTTTTTGCAGTTATTAGAAAATGATTACTTTTGCAGCCATTAAAAACGAGTATTTTTTAACATTATTTTTTTTATTATGGGCAAAATTAAAATTGCAATTATCGGGATCGGTAATTGTACGAGTTCTTTAATTCAAGGACTATATTATTATGGTGAACATTCAAACTCAAAGCCTGCCGGTGTTATGCATCAGAAAATCGGCGACTACGGCATTAAAGATATTGAAGTAGTGGCTGCATTTGATGTAGACAAAAGAAAAGTAGGTATAGACGTAAGTGAGGCTATTTTTGCGAAGCCAAATTGCACGCAAGTTTTTTATCCCGATGTGCCGCAGATGGGTGTGAAAGTGATGATGGGTAAAATTCTTGACGGTGTTTCGAAAGAAATGATGGCATATCCCGATGAAGACAAGACTTTCATATTGTCGGACAGCAAAGAGCTTTCGGGCGATGAAATTGTGGCTGTATTACAAAACACAAAAACCGATGTTTTGGTCAATTACCTTCCGGTCGGTTCGGAAGAAGCCACAAAATTTTATGCCGAGTGCGCTTTGACGGCAGGTGTTGCATTTGTCAACAACATTCCGGTTTTTATCGCTTCCGACCCTGTCTGGGAGCAACGGTTCAAAGAAAAAAATCTTCCGATTGTAGGCGACGATATCAAAGCGCAGGTTGGCGCTACGATCGTTCACCGGGTTTTGTCGGATTTGTTCAAGAAAAGAGGTTGCACGTTAGACCGGACGTATCAGTTGAATTTTGCCGGTAATACGGATTTTCTGAATATGAAAATTGGCAATAATAGATTGACATCGAAAAAAATATCAAAAACTGAGGCGGTACAATCCGTTGTTCCGCAACGGATGCCGGCGGATGATATCCATGTCGGCCCCAGTGATTTTATTGCCTGGAAAAAAGACAATAAAATATGTAATATTGTGATGGAAGGCAAAATGTTCGGAGATGTGCCTTTTGATCTGGAGCTAAAACTTTCTGTTGAGGACTCGCCCAATTCGGGAGGAGTGGCCATTGACGCTATCCGGTTGGCCAAATTAGCGCTTGACAGAAAAATCGGAGGCGCCCTGTTTGAAGCATCTGCTTATTTGTGCAAGCATCCGCCTGTACAATACACAGACGATGAGGCTTATAATATGGTTGAGAAGTTTATTAATGATAGTAAATAAAATCGGTTATTGAATCATTCGAATCAGGCTCTATAACCATTAGTAATCAAACTGCTCTCAGTTTTGTCGAAAGCAGTTTGATTATTTTTTGTTTTTCAGGATAAAAACAGCGTTTTTTTTTGGCAGGAAACAAAACAATATGTAATTTTGCGCCCGATTTATAAGCAAACGAAATAGAATGAAAAATAATATAAACTTTAATTTATGATTGTAGTTCCACTAAAAGAAGGCGAAAGCATTGAAAAGGCGTTAAAAAAATTTAAAAGAAAATTTGAAAAGACCGGTGTTGTGAAAGAATTAAGAAGTCGGCAGGCATTCACAAAGCCCTCTGTAGAAAAGAGAAAACAACACATTCGTGCTGTCTATGTAAAGCATTTACAGCAAGCCGAAGAATAAATTATTGAAAATTCCCCTCATATTTTTGTTTTTTTTTGTATTTTCGTTGCATAAATCAGGTGTGACGTGGGCAGGCATATTGACACATTTATCGATTATCTGCATTATGAGCGGAATTATTCGGCTCATACATCGGCAGGATATGCACGGGATATAAAGCAATTCGAGTTATATATTAAAGATCATTCGGAAAACATTTCGTTCGATCCTGCGTTGATTGACGCCGATCAGATACGCAATTGGATGGTTTTTTTGTTGAACAGGCGGATTTCGCCATTGTCGGTAAAAAGGAAACTCAGCTCTTTGAAATCGTTTTTTAAATACCTTGTCAAGCAGGGTGAAATAGCCGGTAATCCGACGCGGCATATTACAGGCCCCAAAACAGGACGTCCGTTGCCCTATTTTATCAAGGAAAAGGAAATATGTGATCTGTTGGATAATGATTCATTTGGCGACGATTTTGAAGGGGTAAGGGATCGGTTGATCATGGAGATGTTGTATGAAACGGGATTCAGGCGTTCGGAATTGGCGAAAATTAAAATATCGGAGGTGGATTTTGCGTTACAGTTAATACAGGTCACCGGAAAAGGGAATAGACAGCGTTTGGTTCCGTTTGCTGATCGGCTGCAAGAGATGATGAGAGCGTATTTGGAGAAAAGAAATGAAATAAGCGACGCTGATAACGATTGGTTTTTTGTGCGTAAAAAAGGAAAGCCATTGTTGCCGGCAGATATATATATTATTGTACGCAAGCGATTGTCGGAAATCCCCATGTTGGCGAAACGCAGCCCGCATATATTAAGACATTCATTTGCAACGGTCATGTTGAATAACGGAGCGGAGTTGAATGCCGTCAAAGAATTGCTTGGTCATAGCAGTTTGGCTTCGACGTCGGTCTATACGCATATCACTTTTGAAGAATTAAAAAAAATGTATCATGCTCATCCAAGAGCAAAAAAATAAGGAGGTAATGATGGATATCAGGATTCAAGCAATTCATTTTGTTGCTGCTAAACAATTAGAGGCATTTATTGAGAAAAAAGTATCAAAATTGGAACAATTTTACGACGGGATTTTATCAGCCGAAGTTGTATTACGTGTGATCAAACCGGAAGCAGCCCATAATAAGCAGGTACACATACGGTTGATGATTAAAAACAATGATTGCTTTGCTGAAAAAGCGAACGACACTTTCGAAGGAGCAATTGATGACGCAGTGGAAGCCCTGGAAAAACAATTGGTAAAAATTAAACAGAAAAAGAACCGATAAGTCACACAATGACGACATTTTATTAACCGTAGATTTCAATCTACGGAAAAAAAAATAAATAAAATTTGGCATATAAATAAATAATGTCTATCTTTGCAGCCGTTTCGCCGCAAACTACTGATTTTTTTTATAAAAACAGGCCTCTTTAGCTCAGTTGGCCAGAGCACGTGATTTGTAATCTCGGGGTCGTTGGTTCGAATCCGACAAGAGGCTCAAGAGAAAAGGCGGTAATATGAAAATGCCTGTGTAGCTCAGCGGTAGAGCACTTCCTTGGTAAGGAAGAGGTCCCGAGTTCAAGTCTCGGCACCGGCTCTTGATTGGAGAATAATTGAAACGACGTCAAGTCGAGCGCAGAGTTGAACTTGTTCAATCTTTGCCGAGACGCGAAGGAGTTTTTTTACGAAGTAAAAAATAACTGAATAACTGAATAATTGATTTTTTAAAATATAGAGACAACTAATTATGGCAAAAGAACATTTTAAACGGGTAAAACCGCATGTAAACATCGGTACGATTGGTCACGTAGACCATGGTAAAACAACATTGACCGCAGCCATTACAATGGTTTTGGCAAAAAGAGGTCTTTCTGAAGTACGTTCTTTCGATTCTATTGATAATGCTCCGGAAGAAAAAGAAAGAGGAATAACGATTAACACGGCTCACATTGAGTACGAAACAGCTAATCGTCACTATGCACACGTTGACTGCCCGGGACACGCCGACTATGTAAAGAACATGGTTACGGGTGCTGCTCAGATGGACGGCGCAATCATTGTGGTTGCAGCCACTGACGGCCCGATGCCTCAGACACGCGAACACATCCTTTTGGCACGTCAGGTAAACGTTCCGCAATTAGTCATTTTTATGAATAAGTGCGACGCAGTCGACGACGACGAAATGTTGGAATTGGTAGAAATGGAAATGCGCGAATTGCTTTCGTTCTATGATTTTGACGGCGATAACACACCTTGTATCCGCGGATCTGCTTTAGGCGCTATGAATGGCGAAGAAGCATGGGAAGATAAGGTTATTGAGTTAATGGATGCTGTTGATACTTGGATTCCATTACCTCCGCGCGACATAGATAAGCCATTCCTGATGCCGGTCGAAGATGTATTCTCGATTACAGGTCGTGGCACGGTTGCCACAGGCCGTATCGAAACAGGCGTTATCAAAACAGGTGAAGAAGTTGACATTATCGGTTTGGGCGCTGAAAAAATGAAATCGGTCGTCACCGGCGTAGAAATGTTCCGTAAGATTCTGGATCGTGGCGAAGCAGGTGATAACGTAGGTTTGCTGTTGCGCGGTATCGATAAAAATGAAATCAAACGCGGTATGGTGCTTGGCCATCCGGGCAAGGTAAAACCCCACTCCCTCTTTAAAGCAGAGGTTTATATCCTGAAAAAAGAAGAAGGTGGCCGTCATACGCCGTTCCATAACAAATACCGTCCTCAATTCTATATCCGTACGTTGGATGTCACCGGCGAAATCTCGTTGCCGGAAGGCGTTGAAATGGTCATGCCGGGCGATAACGTAACGATTCAGGTAGAATTGATCTATCCGGTTGCATGTAATTTGGGTCTTCGTTTTGCTATCCGTGAAGGTGGCCGTACGGTAGGTGCAGGTCAGATTACGGAGTTGTTAGACGACTGATTCAATTAAATGTAGGGGCGACCCTTGCGGTCGCCCACATTTACGGAAGTAGCTCAGTTGGTAGAGTACCGGTCTCCAAAACCGGCTGTCGGGAGTTCGAGCCTCTCCTTCCGTGCCAAAAATTATATATGAATGAAAAAAGTAATTGCATATTTTAAAGACTCGTACACCGAGCTTGTACATAAAGTTTCCTGGCCTTCAAGGACCGAATTATCCAGTAGCGCTGTGGTGGTTTTGTTTGCTTCCCTCATCCTCGCAGCCATTATATTTGTGATAGATACGGTTTTTGAAAGAGTGATGAATTTCATCTACTAAGAATTAAGAACTTAGGCAATGTCGGATTCTCAACAAAAATTCTATGTTCTCCGTGCCATCAGCGGCAAAGAGAACAAGGTGCGTGAATACATAGATTCGTTGGTAAAAAACACGGATTTAGGTGATTACGTATCGCAAGTACTTATTCCTACGGAAAAGACTTACACGATGCGAAACGGAAAAAAAGTGCTCAAAGAGCGTGCTTACTTACCCGGATATGTATTGGTCGAGGCTAATCTTGTGGGAGAAGTAGCCCATCGCCTTCGCCAGATACCCAATGTAATTGGTTTTCTGGGAGGAATGAACAAACCGATTCCGTTGCGCCCGGCAGAAGTCAACCGTATCTTAGGTACTGTCGACGAATTGCAGGAACAACCCGAAGAAATGGATGTTCAGTACTATGTGGGCGAAACGGTGAAAGTGACTTATGGCGCTTTCAACGGATTTAGCGGGATTATCGAAGAAGTGAATGTTGAGAGAAAGAAACTGAAAGTGATCGTTAAAATCTTCGGACGGAAAATGCCACTTGAGTTAACGTATGTACAAGTAGAGAAGGAGTAGACCAATTGTTACGAATTGGATAGTCTCTTTTTCTGAAAATTATTAATAATATCTATTAATTTTTGAACAATGGCTAAAGAAATTGCCGGACAAATCAAATTGCAAATTAAAGGAGGAGCCGCAAACCCTTCTCCCCCTGTAGGACCTGCATTAGGTTCGAAGGGTATCAACATCATGGAGTTTTGCAAGCAATTTAATGCCAGAACCCAAGAGCAACCCGGTAAGATATTACCAGTGGTGATCACTTACTATGCGGACAAGTCGTTCGATTTTGTCGTAAAGACTCCTCCCGTGGCGATTCAATTATTGGATGCTGCCAAGCTAAAAGGAGGCTCAGCACAACCAAACCGTAAAAAAGTGGCGCAAGTCACATGGGATATGGTGAAGACAATTGCTGAAGACAAAATGATCGACCTGAACTGTTTTACGGTTGAGTCTGCCATGAAAATGGTAGCCGGAACAGCGAGGAGTATGGGTATAACTGTTACAGGGACATTCCCGCAACTTAACTAATTATTGTCAACGGAGATGGGAAAATTAACAAAAAATCAAAAATTGGCTTTAGAGAAGATTGAAAACGGGAAAGTCTATACACTGAGGGAAGCATCAGCTTTGGTAAAGGAAATTACTTTGGCGAAGTTTGATGCATCGGTCGATATAGATGTCCGTCTGGGAGTTGACCCCCGAAAGGCCAATCAAATGGTACGGGGAGTGGTATCGCTCCCTCATGGAACCGGTAAACAAGTGAGGGTTCTTGCATTATGCACCCCTGAAAAAGAAGCCGAAGCTCAGGAAGCCGGAGCTGATTTTGTGGGTTTGGATGAGTATATCGATAAAATCAAAGGCGGTTGGACCGACGTCGATATTATCATTACAATGCCTGCAATCATGGGTAAGATAGGCGCTTTAGGAAGAATATTAGGTCCTCGGGGCCTGATGCCGAATCCTAAAAGCGGAACAGTAACGAACGATATAGGACAAGCCGTTAAAGAAGTAAAACAAGGAAAGATTGACTTTAAAGTCGATAAAACCGGAATAGTTCATACTTCAGTCGGTAAAGTATCTTTCGAAGCAGAAAAAATCGTTGACAATGCGAAGGAATTTATTTCTACGCTTATCAAACTGAAACCTGCTGCAGCGAAAGGCACCTATATGAAGAGCATTTATCTTTCGAGTACAATGAGTCCGGGTATAAAGGTTGACCCGAAATCAATTGAGAGTTAAGAAATTTTAGATTTTAGATTTTTGATTTAAAGATTTAGGAAATGAAAAAGGAAGATAAAAGCATAATTATTAAACAATTGTCGGAGCAATTGAAATCTTGCAGCAATTTTTACCTGACGGATATTGAGGCATTGAATGCCGCTAAAACAAGTGCGTTGAGAAGAGCTTGCTCAAAGAAAGATATTAAACTGATCGTTGTTAAGAACACGTTGTTTAAGAAAGCGTTGGAAAGTGTCGACGCCGATATGTCGGCATTGTACGGCTCACTTACGGGCAGTACCGCGATTATGTTCGCCGAAGCGGCAAACGCTCCCGCACGCTTGATTAAAGACTTTACGAAAGATACCCGAAAAGGAGAGGTAGGAAAACCTCAATTGAAAGCGGCTTATTTACAGGAGTGTTTTTATATAGGCTCTGAGCATTTGGACGCTTTGATGAATATCAAGAGCAAAGACGAATTGGTTGCCGATGTAGTTGCCATGCTGCAATCACCGGTACAACGTTTGATGTCGGCGCTTCAATCGGGAGGAAATTCGATACACGGAATTTTAAAGACACTCGAAGAGAGATAATTTTTTTTAATTAACAGAATAATAATCATTAAAATCATACAAAAATGGCAGATTTGAAAGCTTTTGCAGAACAATTAGTAAATCTTACCGTTAAAGAAGTAAGCGAATTAATAACAATTTTGAAAGACGATTATGGCATTGAACCAGCCGCTGCAGCCGTTGCTGTTGCTGCCGGTCCGGCTGTAGCTGCACCTGAGGAAGAAGAAAAGACATCGTTCGATGTAGTTTTGAAAGCACCCGGCGCCAGTAAGTTGGCAGTTGTTAAGTTAGTAAAAGAATTGACCGGTCTTGGCTTGAAAGAAGCTAAAGACTTAGTCGACAGCGCTCCAAGTAATGTAAAAGAAGGAGTGACAAAAGCTGAGGCTGATGGCTTGAAGAAAAGTTTGGAAGAAGCTGGCGCGGAAGTTGAGCTTAAATAGTCTCTATTGCCTGTAAATCAGGTAAATATGGTTAAGAATCTTCAAAAGGGAAGGTTCTTAACCTTTTCGTGTTAAAATATTATCAAGTTCAACCAAATCCCCAATCCAATGGCCTCAAAAACTGAAACTAAAAGAATTAATTTTGCATCTATTAAAAACTTTCTGCCCTATCCGGATTTTCTTGAAATACAATTAAAGTCATTTCAAGACTTTCTACAGTTAGATACACCGCCCGAAAAAAGGAAAAAGGAAGGGTTATACAAAGTCTTTGCCGAAAACTTTCCAATTACAGATACGCGAAATAATTTTGTATTGGAATTTTTGGATTATTACATAGATCCGCCCCGATATACAATCGATGAATGTGTCGCCCGTGGTTTGACGTACAGCGTACCATTGAAGGCTAAATTGAAACTATACTGTACAGACCCTGAACATGAGGATTTTGCCACTGTCATTCAGGATGTTTACTTCGGCCCCATCCCTTACATGACGGAAAAAGGCACGTTTGTGATCAATGGCGCAGAGCGCGTTGTTGTATCTCAGCTGCATCGTTCGCCCGGTGTGTTTTTCGGACAAAGCATCCATGCCAACGGTTCGAAACTCTATTCGGCACGTATCATCCCTTTCAAAGGTTCGTGGATAGAATTTGCTACGGACATCAACAATGTGATGTATGCCTATATCGACCGGAAGAAAAAATTGCCCGTTACCACACTTTTACGTGCTATCGGATTTGAAAGCGATAAGAATATCCTTGAAATCTTTAATTTAGCCGAAGAAATCAGTGTGACGAAAGAGAATTTATTGAATCATCTTGGTCGCAGATTAGCAGCCCGCGTGTTGAGAACATGGGTGGAGGATTTTGTAGATGAAGATACCGGAGAGGTTGTTTCGATCGAACGCAACGATGTGGTTGTCGACCGCGAATCCGTGCTGAGTGAAGATAACATCGACGCCATTATCGATTCGGGTACACAGAATATTCTGTTGCATCGCGAAGATCAAAACTTATCCGATTATGCAATAATATATAACACATTGCAAAAAGACCCGAGCAATTCGGAAAAAGAAGCCGTACTCTATATATACCGTCAATTGAGAAATGCAGAGCCGGCCGATGAAATGAGTGCGCGGGAGGTCATTACCAATCTGTTCTTTTCGGAAAAAAGATATGACTTAGGCGATGTGGGGCGTTTCCGTATCAACAGAAAACTGAATCTGACGATAAGCGATGAAACGAAAGTGTTGACAAAAGAAGATATTATTGAGATTATCAAGTATCTGATTGAACTGATCAACTCAAAAGCAATTGTAGATGATATCGACCATTTAAGTAACCGCCGCGTACGAACAGTCGGCGAACAACTTTATAACCAGTTCGGATTAGGTTTGGCGCGTATGGCACGTACCGTGCGTGAACGAATGAATGTACGTGATAATGAGGTGTTTACGCCCATCGACCTGATCAATGCCAAAACAATATCGTCGGTTGTCAATTCGTTTTTCGGAACGAATGCGCTGTCGCAATTTATGGATCAGACCAATCCGTTAGCCGAACTGACCCACAAACGCCGTTTGTCGGCATTAGGCCCCGGAGGTTTGTCGCGCGAACGTGCAGGATTCGAAGTACGCGACGTTCATTATACACACTACGGCCGCTTATGTCCGATAGAAACCCCTGAAGGGCCGAATATCGGATTGATTTCGTCGCTTTGTGTCTATGCGAAAATCAACGAACTGGGCTTTATTTCAACGCCTTACCGGAAAGTTGATAACGGACAGGTCGACTTTTCGGCAGATGCTTTGGAATATTATACGGCTGAAGAAGAAGAAGACAAGATTGTTGCACAAGGCAATGCACCTTTAGATGATAAAGGCTGTTTTATTCAGGACAGGATTAAATCAAGGTATGAAGCCGATTTTCCGGTGGTTAATCCGGATGAAGTGAATCTGATGGACGTTTCACCCACGCAGATTGCCTCGATTGCCGCCGCATTGATCCCGTTTTTAGAACATAATGACGCAAACCGTGCATTGATGGGATCGAACATGATGCGGCAGGCTGTTCCGCTTGTTCGTACCGAAGCGCCGATCGTAGGTACCGGTATCGAAGGGCAGGTGGCACGCGATTCCCGCACACAGATTATTGCCGAAGGGAACGGGGAGATTATTTATGTCGACTCAAGCAGCATTAAAATAAAATACGATCGCTCATTTGATGAAGAATTTGTGAGTTTTGATGATGACATCAAAGAATATATCGTTCCCAAATGGCGTAAAACCAATCAAAGTACTACAGTCGATTTGCGCCCTATCTGTTCGAAAGGACAACGCGTGAAAACCGGAGACATGTTAACGGAAGGCTTTTCGACACACAACGGAGAATTAGCTTTGGGACGCAACGTGATGGTCGCTTATATGCCATGGAAAGGTTACAATTACGAAGATGCCATTGTGCTGAATGAAAGAATGGTACGCGATGATTACTTTACATCGGTTCATGTTGACGAATACATCCTCGAAGTGCGCGAAACAAAACGGGGTGCTGAAGAATTAACATCGGATATCCCGAATGTGAGTGAAGACGCTATCAAAAACCTCAACAAAAACGGGATTATCAGAGTTGGCGCACATGTTGAGCCGGGCGATATCCTGATCGGGAAAATTACGCCAAAAGGAGAATCGGATCCTTCGCCGGAAGAAAAACTGTTGCGAGCTATCTTTGGAGATAAAGCGGGCGATGTGAAAGATGCTTCGTTGAAAGCAACGCCTTCACTGCGCGGTGTGGTAATTGATACCGCCCTTTTCTGTAAAAATATAAAGAAAAACAGTTCCAAACTGACAGATAAAGTCACACTGCCTAAAATAGATGAGGAATATGAACAGAAAATGAGTGCATTGAAAGTGATTTTAATCGATAAACTCATGACACTGACGAACACCAAAGTTTCTCAGGGAGTTAAGGATTATCTTGGCACTGAAGTGGTTGCAAAAAATGCAAAATTTACGCGTAAAGTGCTGGAAGAAATGGATTACAATTCCATTCAGCTCAGTAAATGGACGGTCGATGCACACAAAAACGAACTCATTAAACGACTGATTACCAATTATATAAAGAGATATAAAGAATTAGATGCAGAGCTTCGCCGGAAGAAATTCGATATTACTATCGGCGATGAACTGCCGACAGGCATTATCCAGATAGCCAAAGTATATATTGCAAAGAAACGAAAAATTCAGGTTGGCGACAAGATGGCCGGGCGTCATGGCAATAAGGGTATTGTTTCGAAAATCGTACGACAGGAGGACATGCCTTTCCTTAAAGACGGGACGCCGGTTGATATTTGTCTGAATCCGTTAGGCGTACCTTCGCGTATGAACCTGGGACAGATATTTGAAGCTGTGTTAGGATGGGCAGGCAGAACATTAAATGTTAAATTTGCTACGCCGATATTCGACGGTGCGCAGATTGAAGATTTGGATACCTGGACAGAAAAAGCCGGTTTGCCGAATTATGGCAAGACCTACCTGTACGATGGCGGGACAGGTGAACGGTTTGACCAGCCGGCCACAGTGGGTGTAACCTACTTCCTGAAATTAGGACACATGGTTGATGATAAAATGCATGCACGTTCGATTGGCCCGTATTCGTTGATTACCCAACAGCCGTTGGGTGGAAAGGCACAGTTTGGAGGCCAGCGGTTTGGCGAAATGGAAGTCTGGGCATTGGAAGCATTTGGCGCTGCCCATATCTTGCAGGAAATCTTAACGATCAAATCGGATGATGTGGTAGGGCGTTCAAAGGCTTATGAAGCCATTGTGAAAGGCGATTCTATGCCGCCGGCAGGAATTCCGGAGTCGTTGAATGTATTGCTGCATGAGTTGAGAGGGCTATGCTTGAGTCTCACGTTGGATTAATAAAGAATTAAGAATTAAAAATGATTTTTGATTTTAAATCGAACCTCCCCCTGCCCCCTCCAATGGGGGATAAAAAAATCGTAAATCGTAAATCGTAAATAAATTATGGCTTTTAAAAAAGAAAACAAGATAAAGACTTCCTTTACGAAAATTAGTATCGGATTGGCGTCGCCGGAAGAAATTCTTGAAAATTCGAGTGGCGAAGTATTAAAACCTGAAACAATCAATTATCGCACCTACAAACCGGAACGCGACGGATTGTTCTGTGAGCGTATTTTCGGGCCTGTTAAAAACTACGAGTGTTATTGCGGAAAGTATAAACGCATTCGCTATAAAGGCATTGTTTGCGACCGTTGCGGTGTGGAAGTGACCGAAAAGAAAGTACGGCGTGAGCGCGTCGGACATATCCAATTGGTTGTGCCTGTTGCACATATTTGGTATTTCCGTACGCTTCCCAACAAAATTGGTTATTTATTGGGACTGCCTACCAAAAAATTGGATTCCGTCATCTATTACGAACGATATGTGGTGATTCAGCCGGGATGTGTCGATTCTGTTTCGAAGCTGGATTTGCTGTTAGAAGAAGAATATTTGCAAATCGTTGATAATCTGCCAAAAGAAAATCCTCTATTGGAAGATACCGATCCCAATAAATTTATTGCCAAAATCGGAGCTGAAGCAGTTCACGAGTTGCTGGCGCGTATGGATTTGGATGCCCTTTCGTACGATTTACGCCATCATGCAATGACAGACACATCGCAACAGCGTAAGAATGAGGCATTAAAACGGCTACAAGTCGTTGAGTCGTTTCGTGCTTCCAAAGGTAAAAACAAACCGGAGTGGATGGTCGTCAAGGTAGTTCCGGTGATTCCACCCGAACTGAGACCGTTGGTTCCGTTAGATGGAGGCCGGTTTGCCACATCGGATTTGAATGACCTGTACCGTCGCGTGATTATACGTAACAACCGCCTTAAACGATTGATTGATATCAAGGCGCCGGAAGTTATTTTGAGAAACGAAAAACGCATGTTGCAGGAAGCTGTCGACTCCCTTTTCGACAATTCGCGCAAATCGAGCGCTGTCAAAACGGATGCAAACCGTTTGTTAAAGTCACTCTCAGACAGTTTAAAGGGCAAACAGGGACGTTTCCGCCAGAATCTGTTGGGTAAACGTGTGGACTATTCAGCCCGTTCTGTGATCGTTGTCGGTCCGGAATTGAAAATGCACGAATGTGGTTTGCCGAAAGATATGGCTGCCGAATTGTATAAGCCTTTTGTCATCCGCAAATTGATTGAACGAGGAATCGTGAAAACGGTGAAGTCGGCCAAAAAGATTGTCGACCGCAAAGAGCCTGTCGTATGGGATATCTTAGAATATGTCATGAAAGGTCATCCCGTATTGCTGAACCGTGCACCGACGTTGCACCGTCTCGGTATCCAGGCATTTCAACCCAAATTGATTGAAGGCAAGGCTATACAGTTACATCCGCTGTCGTGTACCGCGTTTAATGCCGACTTTGATGGCGACCAGATGGCTGTTCACTTGCCGCTGGGTAATGAGGCGATCCTCGAAGCACAAATGTTGATGTTGGCTTCACACAATATATTGAATCCTGCCAATGGCTTCCCTATTACCGTTCCTTCGCAGGATATGGTACTCGGATTATATTATATCACCAAACTGCGTAAGGGAGCTAAAGGTGAAGGTCTGATTTTTTACGGGCCGGAGGAAGCTACCATTGCTTACAATGAGAAGAAAGTGGAACTACATGCTCCTGTCACGGTGTATATCAAAGAATTAGACAGTAAAGGCAATATTATTACCGACAAAAAAGGAGTTGTTAAAAAGACGCCATACCTTACTTCAGTCGGCCGTTTGATGGTCAATGAATGTGTACCGAAAGAAGTCAAATTCATCAATGAAGTATGGGGTAAAAAGACGCTTCGCGATATTATCGGCGATGTAATAAAGAAGTGCGGCGTAGCCCGTACCGCTCAATTCCTTGATGAAATCAAGGATTTAGGGTATTACATGGCATTCAGAGGTGGTTTGTCGTTCAACTTAGCCGATGTGTTGATTCCTGTCGAAAAAGAATCGTTGGTGAAAAAAGGGTATGATGAGGTTGAGCAGATCACGTCGAACTACAATATGGGACTGATCACGTTCAACGAACGGTACAATCAGATTATTGATACATGGACGCATGTCAACAACCGCGTTTCTACTACGCTGATAACACAGTTGTCTACCGATAACGACGGGTTTAACTCGGTGTACATGATGATGGATTCGGGCGCCCGCGGATCGAAAGACCAGATTCGGCAGTTGTCGGGTATGCGCGGATTGATGGGCAAGCCGCAGAAGAGTGGTAGCGACACCGGTTCTACCATCGAGAATCCCATCCTTTCGAGTTTCAAGGAAGGACTGTCGGTGCTGGAGTACTTTATTTCTACGCACGGAGCACGTAAAGGGTTGGCCGATACGGCATTGAAGACGGCCGACGCCGGATATCTGACACGCCGCCTCGTGGATGTATCGCACGATGTGATTATCAATGAAGAAGACTGCGGCACATTACGCGGATTGCTTTGTTCGGAATTAAAAAATAATGCAGAGATAGTTGCTTCGTTGTATGAGCGGATTTTGGGTCGTGTATCGGTACACGATGTCATTCATCCGAATACCGGTGAGACATTGGTCGAAGCCGGAGAAGAAATACGGGAAGAAGCAGCGCTGAAAATACATAACTCGCCGATTGAGAGTGTAGAAATCCGCTCGGTTTTGACTTGCGAGTCGAAGAAAGGAGTATGCGCCAAGTGTTACGGCCGCAATCTTGCCACCGGATTGATGGTACAAAAAGGTGAGGTAGTGGGTGTTACCGCTGCCCAGTCTATTGGCGAGCCGGGTACACAGTTGACACTGCGTACGTTCCACGTCGGAGGTATCGCTTCCAATATTGCTACTGAGAGTAGTTTGGTTTCAAAATTTGAAGGTATTGTTGAGCTGGAAGAGCTTCGTGCAGTGGATTCGGATGGAGAAAATTGCAAGGTGGTTGTCAGTCGTTTGGCAGATATCCGCATTGTCGACCCGCATACAAAAATTGTATTACACTCACATAATATCCCTTATGGTGCAAAGCTCTACAATCAAAATGGGGATTTAGTGAAAAAAGGTGACAAAGTGCTTGAATGGGATCCGTTCAATGCAGTGATTGTTTCGGAAGTAGCCGGAAGGATTGTTTTCGAAAATATGATTGAAAATCTCACCTATAAAGTTGAAAGTGATGAGACGACCGGTTTAAAAGAAAAAATCATCATCGAATCGAAAGACAAATCAAAAGTACCGGCTGCTTATATTCAGGACGAAAATGATAAACCGCTGAAAATGTATTCATTGCCTTTAGGCGCTCACGTTGTGAAAGAAGAGGGCGATATCATCAGAACGGGTGAAGTTTTGGTGAAGATTCCTCGTGCAGTGGGTAAGACCGGTGATATCACAGGTGGTTTACCTCGTGTAACCGAGCTGTTTGAAGCACGCAATCCATCGAATCCGGCTGTTGTGGCAGAAATTGATGGTGAAGTAGGGTTTGGTAAAATCAAACGCGGAAACCGTGAAATAACTGTCACTTCCAAATTGGGTGAAATAAAAAAATACATGGTTCCGTTGTCGAAACAATTGTTGGTACAGGAGAACGACTATGTTCGTGCAGGTATGCCACTTTCCGACGGCGCTATTACGCCTGCCGATATTTTAGCCATTAACGGGCCTACGGCTGTTCAGGAATATATTGTCAACGAAGTGCAGGATGTCTATCGTCGTCAAGGTGTGAAAATCAATGATAAACACTTCGAAGTGATTGTGCGCCAGATGATGCGCAAAGTGGAAATTATTGATCCGGGAGATACGCGGTTCCTTGAACAGCAGGTTGTTGACAAATTGGAAGTAATGGACGAAAACGATCGGATTTGGGGAAAGAAAGTGATTTTGGATGCAGGCGATTCGCCCAACATGAAAGCGGGACAGATTGTTACCGCCCGTAAGATGAGGGACGAAAACAGTATGTTGAAACGCCGCGACCTGAGAGCCGTTGAAGCACGCGACGCCATTCCCGCAACCACGAACCAGATACTGCAAGGCATTACCCGCGCGGCATTACAGACGGCCAGCTTTATGTCGGCTGCTTCATTCCAGGAGACCACCAAGGTGCTCAATGAAGCTGCCATCAGTGGGAAAGTCGACCGCTTAGAAGGACTGAAAGAAAACGTGATATGCGGACACCTGATTCCGGCCGGCACAGGCCAGCGTGAGTTTGAGCGGTTGATTGTCGGAACGAAAGAAGAATTTGCCCGGATTAATGCCACAAGGGCGAGTGTTGTAGATTATGAGGAGAATTGAAAATTTCGACTGAAATCGACCGAAAATCGACCGAAATTGACTTTGGTCGACCGAAATCGACTTTGGTCGACAGAAAATCGATTTAAATCGATTTATGTCGACATTCAGATGAACGAAACCCGACTTTAATTAACTAATAAAATTGAAAACGAATATGTTAGACATCGATGAAAAAGCAGTTATAGCCATATCTGAAAGCAAGGAGGTAGTGCTTCTTCCGCAAATGGCTAATCGTCACGGATTGATCACCGGCGCAACGGGTACGGGCAAAACCTGTACGTTGCAGAATATGGCCGAGACATTCAGTAACATGGGCGTACCTGTGTTCGCTACTGATATCAAAGGCGATCTGGCCGGAGTGAGCAAAGCCGGCGGCAATAATGTGCATTTACAGCGCAGTGTAGATAATTTTGGGCTTGAAGACAAAGGGTTTGAATACAGGGGTTTTCCTGTTTGTTTCTGGGATATCTTTGGTCAGCAGGGACATCCTTTACGGACTACCATTTCCGAAATGGGGCCGTTGCTGATAAGCCGCTTGCTTGACCTGAATGATACGCAAAGCGGTGTGCTGTCGCTCACCTTTAAAATTGCCGACGATCAGGGATTGTTGTTGCTCGATTTGAAAGATTTGCGTAAAATGTTGGAACATGTTGCCACTGAGCGCGATAAATACACAATCACTTACGGCAATATTTCGCCTGCAAGCGTCGGAACGATACAACGGGGCTTATTAACACTTGCCGAGCAGGGAGGCGATTTGTTCTTTGGTGAACCTGCAGTCGATATTTTTGATTTTATTCAGACGCAAGGCAGGAGGGGAATCATCAATATCCTTGCTGCGGATAAAGTGATTCAATCGCCCAAGGTATATACCACATTTTTGCTCTTTCTATTGTCCGATTTGTATCAACGCTTGCCTGAGGTAGGTGATTTGGAAAAGCCTAAATTGGTCTTTTTCTTTGATGAAGCCCATCTGCTGTTTAACGACATCCCCAAAATACTACTTGAGCGCATCGAACAGGTGGTACGTTTAGTTCGTTCGAAAGGCGTTGGTGTCTATTTTTGCACACAGAATCCGTTAGATATACCCGAAACGATTTTGGGGCAATTGGGCAACCGTGTACAACATGCACTCCGTGCATATACACCGCGTGACCAGAAAGCAGTTTCGACAGCCGCTAAGACATTCCGTCAGAATCCGGCGTTTAATACCGAACAGGTGATCATAGAGTTAGCTGTCGGCGAAGCATTGGTTTCGTTCCTTGACGAAAAAGGAGCGCCAACCATGGTCGAGCGTGCTTTAATAATCCCTCCGCAAGGGCAGGCAGGCGCCATTACACCGGACGAACGACAGCGGACATTGGAAAAATCGGTCGTTTATGGCATTTATGAAGAAATGATAGACCGCGAATCGGCCTACGAGATTCTGACTGAACGAATGGAACAGTCTCTTCGCGAAAAAGAAGAAATAAAGACACAGAAAGAAGAAGCAGTCCGGCAAAAAGAAGACGACCGCCTTCAGCGGGCAAAAGAAATGGCAGACCGCAGAGCAAAGATGGAACAAGACCGGATTGCCCGCGAGAAAAAACGGCAATACGACCAAAGTGTTGTTGGCAGCCTGACGAAAATGGCCGGTACCAAAATGAAACGCGAAGCCGTCAATACGGCATTTAAGTTTGGCCGCGGGATGTTAGGCTCACTCCTAAAAGGGAAATAGACAACTGTCTTTTTGTAAAAACTATTAACCGCAAAGGGCGCAAAGGGTTTACGCAAGGGGTTTACGCTAAGGAATACAAAGAGTAATCGTAAAGAACGCAAGGATTTTTTATTTAATCTTTGCGTTCTTTGCGTAAAAATCTTTGCGCCTTTGCGTTAAAATATTAAGACATTTCCTTCATAAAAATTATTTTTTCATTTCTCATGCTTGGAATTCCTGAAATTTCATGTAATTTTGCTTCCAATTTCCGAACAAATGAAATACGCCGAAGTCATATTACCATTGCCATTAGCGCGCATTTTTACTTACAGTATTCCGGATGAAATGATTCCATTCGTCCGGAATTATTGCTTGGTGACGGTGCCCTTTGGAAGCAAACGCACCTATACGGCAATTGTAAAGGCGATTCATGACCGACGCCCTGATTCATCGTTCGAATGTAAGGAGATAAGCGCCGTCCTTGTTGACAGTCCGGTTATTTTTCCCATTCAGATGCGTTTTTGGGAATGGATAACTTCGTATTATTTGTGTAATACCGGCGATGTATACAAAGCTGCCTTGCCCCCCGGTTTTTTAGTCAATGATAATAAAAAACATTATACTCCTCCAAAGGAAGTATTTATTCGCCTGACAACAGTCTGCAACGATGAAGATGTGCTCAATGCTCTTTTCAGCAGTTTGAAGAGAGCGAAGCAACAGGAGCGAATGTTGCTTGCCTTTGCAGAACTCTCCAAACCATTTCAACCGGAATTGACCCGCGAAATATCCAGGAAGGAGCTATTGAAGGTAAATGGCATGCACGCATCTGTCTTAGACGGATTAATCAAGCGGGGCATCTTAGAAACCTACGAAAAGGAAAGCAGTCAAATTCAACTGTATAGCGACAACAATTGTGAATTAACAGTCCTGACAGAAGCACAACAGACAGCGCTTTACGAGATACAAGCTGTTTTTAAAACAAAGTCTGTCTGCCTGTTACATGGCATTTCCGCTTGTGGAAAAACCGAAATCTATACCCATCTCATACACGACACATTACAACAAGGACACCATGTTTTGTATCTTCTTCCCGAAATAGCTGTTACAGATAAGATTACAGAGCGCCTTTCACGAGTTTTCGGTTCCAAATTATTAGTCTGTCATTCCGGTCTTTCCGACAATAAACGGATTGAGGTATGGAATCGCCTGCTACATGCCGGGGAATCTATGTTGGTTGTAGGTGTCAGATCTTCCATTTTTTTGCCGTTTGAAAATATAGGATTGGTTATTGTGGATGATGAACACGATACTTCATACAGACAACAAGACCCCACCCCACGTTATCACGCACGAAATGCGGCGATTATGCTGGCTCATTTACACGGCGCCCGGACTTTGCTTGGTTCAGCTACGCCATCTTTAGAGTCCTATTACAATGCCGGATCGAAGAAATACGGATTTGTCTCTATGAAAACGCGTTATGGAAATGCGCCCGACCCCCAAATCCTGATAGCCAATATAAAAGATTTGAAACGCAGGAAGATGATGAAAGACTCGCTGTTTTCGCCCATTTTAAAAGAAAAGATGGAGGATGCACTGAAACGCGACGAGCAGATCGTGATTTTTCAGAACAGACGCGGTTTTACTTTGGTAATGGAGTGTAAATCATGTGGTCATGTGGTTCGTTGTATGAATTGCGATGTGAGTTTGACATGCCACAAGCAAACGAACAGGTTGGTTTGTCATTATTGCGGTTATTCTGTTGCAATTCAGGCTGTTTGCCCTTCCTGCGGTGGGAAAGAGATGAAAGCGGCAGGCTTTGGTACGGAAAAGGTTGAAGAGGAAATCGCAACGCTGTTTCCTGACGTCCGGAGCAGCAGGCTTGATTTCGATACAGCCCGTACCCGTGGAGCATTTCAACGAATTCTGAATAGCTTTGAGTTGGGAAAATCGAAGATTCTAATCGGCACGCAGATGTTGACTAAAGGGTTGGATACTAAGCAAGTCAGTGTAGTTGGCGTATTAAATGCCGATAGCCTAATGAATGTACCTGATTTTCGTTCGCACGAACGGGCATTTCAGTTGATGATGCAGATCAGCAGATTGGCTTGCCGGAGTAATCAGCAGGGGACTGTGGTGATTCAGACATCGCAGCCTGAACATGCTTTGATACAGGCAGTTAAGGAGTTCGATTATAAGCGAATGGCCATTGAGCAGCTGAACGAGCGTAAGACATTCGGATATCCGCCTTATTTCAGGTTGATTGTGTTGGTGTTTCGTTCCGGCAATGAAAAGATACTTGAGCAGATAACGGCACGTTATGCCGAATTGTTACAGGCCGAATTGGAAGAAAGGGTCATACCGCCTTTTGCTCCGCCGGTAAACCGGCTTCAGGCATTACATGTACGTCATATTATGCTGAAAATAGAAACCAATCTTCCTGTACCGCATATTCGTGGCATTTTGGATAAAGTGTTCAGTCAAATGAAGTCATTCGCCGGATTCAGCAAGGTAGATTTGCATTATGAGGTGGACAACTAAATTGACAATTGAAAATTGTCAATTTAGAGTTCATAACTCTTAACTCTATGTTTTGGATGCCTTGAAGGAATTCTTTGATATTCAGTCGTTTTTTGCCGGATAGTTGGATCGATAGGAGGCGTATGTTATCGTCTTCGGCGGCGATATCGAGGTGGGTTTTATAATCGGTAATGAGGGTGCCCGACGGTACAGGATGTGTTTTGGGTACAATGGTAGTATCGTAGATTTTTAACGATTGGAGCGTTCCGCCGGGCATTGCGAGTTCCGTCCATGCGGCAGGGTAGGGGGATAAACCACGGATAAAGTCGTAGATGATTTTTGCCGGTTGATGCCAGTTGATACGGCAGGTATCATTAAATATTTTCGGTGCAGGGCGAAGTTCGGATGGTTCGCGGAAAAGATTTTCCTGTGGAATGGTTTCGATACGGCCTTTGTGGTCAATAATTAAGTTGACTGTTTCGAGTACCAATGCTGCCCCAACTGTCATTAGTTTGTCATGAACAATCCCTGCAGTATCGGTTTCGGCGATGGCGATTGGCTGTTGACGGATGATTCGTCCGGTATCAACGCCATGCGTCAGGAAGAAAGTCGTAACTCCGGTTTCTTTTTCACCATTGATTACAGCCCAATTGATTGGCGCAGCACCCCGGTATTGAGGCAGTAGCGAACCGTGCAGATTGAATGTACCGAAACGAGGCATATCCCAAACCACTTCGGGCAGGATGCGAAACGCGACTACAATCTGGAGGTCGGCCTGCAATGTTCGCAATTCGTCGAGAAACGTCTCATCCTTCAATTTTTCAGGTTGTAATACAGGTAAGCCCTTAGATAAAGCATATTCTTTTACCGGACTACTTTGCAAAATACTGCCGTGCCTTCCGACAGGTTTATCAGGTGTTGTAACAACGCCAACCACCCGGTAACCATTCTCAACCAATACCCGCAGACTTTCAACGGCAAAGCCGGGCGTTCCCATAAAAATGATGCGCAAATCGTGTTTTTTCATACACAAATCCTCATCAGCCGGAAACTTTTTTTTGTGGATTTCTGTATTTTATAATCAGGTAGAGGCAAACCCTAATGGCTATGGAGACAGCATACAGAAAAACAGTAAAAAGCAAAACCCACAAAATTTGTGTATACAGTTCCGACCACGATGTGCCATAAACGATGATCGTAGTGAGGTTGATCAGTTCAGCAACGCAAAAACAAACAACAAGCCAAATCATTTCGGATTTCTGGCGTTTGGAAGTTATAAGAATATCTTTCATTTTTTTGATTTTTTTACATTAGTACAAATTAATCTACACTTAATTCTTCAGGGAATCGGATGATGCTGTTTTCTTCCATCGCTTTCAGGCCAAGCAATGCATAAATAGATGAATAATAGGCTTCTTTAACCAACGTATCATTCTTTTTCCCGGTGATTGCTGAGTTACAAAATGCGGTAAGCAGTTCGACCGAGCCATCATTGTCGGCCCCGACAGATGATGCGCCGCTTGTTGTGGAAACCTGATCAAGCACATAATAACCTTTGTTGATAGAGGCTGTTTCCGGTACCCAGCTGGGGCCAGCAAACGAAACATTATCTAAAACCTTATGTTCTATCTGATTGATAAGTTGCAGTATGCCGGGAGCCGGTTTGGCTTCTTCAAAATAATATTTACCTTTCTCTAATTCCATTGTTCCTTTATCTCCTAAAATCATTTCTTCCAGCCCTAAAAATTTATTAGAGATAATTGATTCGTACGACATTTTTACGCCGTTAGGATAACGATAAATAAGACTTATGTTATCGAACACCTCGCGACCATCTTTCCAATATACGATATCGCCGGCGCCCATCACACTTTCCGGACGCAGACCTAAAGCCCAATCACCCACCTGCAACTGATGGGCAGCCAGCTCTGTCACTAATCCGGCAGATGACTCGCGGTAAAGCCGCCAATTGATCCGCCTTTCCAATTCGGGCGACGGCACAGGGCGACGCCAGTCATTATTTCGGTACCAATACGCGCGCATACCTGTAATTGTTCCAATCAAACCACTGTGTATCATCTCCATTGCACGTAAATATTTTGGATCAAACATGCGTTGCTGTCCGATGTATAACACCTTATCCAATCGTTTGTAGGTGTCATATATCCTGCGACACCCGTCTAACGTCAACGCCATCGATTTTTCGCAAAAGACATGTTTTCCTGCATCTAATGCATCAATCGCCATTTGCTCATGTTTGTTTAGCGGAGTTGTTATGATTACGGAGTTCACATTTTTATCTTCAAGCAATTTGCAATAATCATCGTATTGCTTTGCCTGTGGAAACAAGTCTGCGGCTTGCTGCAAATGCGGTGCATAATCATCGCAAATCGCAACGACTTCTGCCTGAGGTATGGGTATATTGCGAATGTTATTCAAATGATACATCCCTCTTGACCCTGTACCGATCAAGCCAATTCGTATCTTTTCACCTGCAATTGCCTCAGATACTTCTTTCGTACATGAGTACAACCATGGGAAAAAAGTAATTAAACTGCTGCCTCCCAGCAGTTTGAAAAAATCACGTCGATTAAAAGCACTTAAATCAAATTCTTCCATCATGTTATAATAAATGAAGTTTTAAAATCAATCATAAAATCCGACATCCAATCCGGTGTAAACTCACAGCCGGAAGCAATCCAAGCTGTAGTCAGTACTTCAGCATCAAGCGGGTCGTCAGCAACAACGGCAGCCATACGATTGCCGGTTATATATTCAGCCGTTTTCGGATTAACAATATGCGCCTTGCGGGCAACTGTATTACCCGATACAGACAATGAGTTATCGTAAAGCCGGATGGGCGACTGTCTGTTAGTCAATGACAGATGATCTATTTGGATTGTCCAGCTGTCGCCAAAAGGATGTGCACCCAACGCCAATACCGAACTGTTTCCAAAATTAATTAACGCTACTTTGATTCCTGCTGCTTCTATTTTTTTGCGCACACATTTCAACGCATATCCTTTGGCATATCCACCGAAATCAAGAAACATTCCATGTCTTTCAAACAGGATGTGATGCGTATTTTCCATCAACACCATGTTATTGAAGTTTGTACAAGTCACATCGAAAAAGCCATCCGTTTTTTCATAGTAACGACGACAATCGAGCATTATTTCCCATAATTCGTCTGACAGCCGGACATCCGAAAATTGTGCATCGTTGTTTATTTTTGCTACTTCGCTATCGGGATTAAACCGGTTAAACATCTTTTCCAATCGTATAAACTCCATTTTCATGTCTTTCCATACATTTTCCAACATGTTTTTATCGAACCCAAACAACAATACATCCAACCGCGTACCCATCAATAAGGGTAATGAGGCATGAAACATTCCGGACGACGGATAAAAATTTGAGTAGCACATATTTTAAAAGGCGTCTTTTTTGTTTAACTAATGATTCTCAATCCACCTGAAATCAAATTAGTTCGCAAATGTAAAAAAAAAATTGCATATTTCATTACAGAATGGTTACTATTCCTCAGAAAATGTATCGACGAGCACTTCTCTGTAGGAATTGAAAATCTTTGATTTGGAAACAAAACCGAGATACCGGCCTTGTGAGTCTATTACCGGCAGGTTCCATGCTTTTGAATCATCAAAAATCCGCATGATTTTTTCCATAGGCATATCCGACACGATCATGGCAGGAGCAGACACCATAATCTTAGTCACTTTGAAGCGATCATATAATTCGGGGCGAAACATAATATTCCGGATATTATCAACCAATACCAAACCTAACAGTTTCCCGTTGGGGTCGACCACAGGGAATATGCTGCGCGAACTTTGCGTAATGGCTTTCACTACATCGCCCAGCATCATATCGGGCTGAACAACAACAAAATCGGTTTCAAGCACATTGTCGATTTTCAGCAATGTCAGCACCGCTTTGTCCTTATGATGGGTTAGCAGTTCGCCTTTTTGCGCTAAACGCATGGAGTAGATACTGTGACGCTCGAACATGTTGATCGTGGCAAACGAACTCATCGACACAATCATCAGCGGAAGAAACAGATCGTAACCGCCGGTCAGTTCTGCAATCAGAAAGACGCCTGTGAGCGGGGCGTGCATAACACCGGCCATCAGGCCTGCCATTCCCAGCAACGCAAAATTCTTTTCAGGCAGATACTGCGTTATTTCAAAAAAATTGGAAGTATGTGCAAAGATATATCCGGCAATACATCCGAGAAACAGACTGGGAGCAAATATCCCGCCGCACCCGCCGCCACCGTTTGTCGCGCTTGTTGCAAAAACTTTAGTCAACAGAATCAAACTCAGAAACAGAACAATACCCCAATGGTTGTCTTTTAACCCGAAAAAGGCGCTGTGTTCCATCAGCGATAGAAATTGTCCGTCGAGCAAAGATTCAATGCTGTCGTAGCCTTCACCATATAACGGAGGAAAGATAAAAATCAGGATACTCAACGTAACAGCGCCCATCACAAAACGTTGCCATTGACTTTTGCGTTTACGATAGAAACTTTCGACTTTATTTGTGGTACGGGTAAAATAGAGCGATATCAATCCGCAACATATCCCCAAAAGTAACACGTACGGAATACCGTGCATCTCAAACGGTTCTGTCTGCGAAAACTTAAACATCGCATCCATACCGGTAAAAATATACGACACTGTGGCGGCCGTAACCGACGAAATCAGTAACGGCAGGATAGAGGTCAACGTAAAATCGAGCATCAACACTTCGATTACAAAGACCAATCCGGCAATCGGAGCTTTGAAAATTCCTGCAACAGCCCCTGCTGCACCGCACCCGACCAACAGCATCAATGTTTTCTGTTCCATCCTGAACAGGCGTCCGAGATTAGAGCCGATGGCAGCTCCCGTCAGGACAATAGGCGCTTCCGCTCCGACTGACCCGCCAAAGCCGATTGTTACAGAGCTTGCCACAAGCGACGACCATATATTATGAGGTTTTATCCGGCTTTTACGCTGAGAAATAGCATACAGAATTTGGGTAATCCCATGACTGATATCATCACGCACAATGTACTTCACAAATAATCCGGATAACAGGATGCCGAGCGCCGGGTAGATCAGTAGCCAATAATTAACTCCGCTCTGTGAATTGGCCGTCAAAAGAACATGAATGATGTGAATCAGTTGCTTCAAAAGGATGGCGGTCACAGCGGTGCATATTCCGACTAAAAAACTGATAATCAGAATATAATTCTTTTCTCTGATGTGCTTTTTACTCCACACAAGAAACCTGTAAAACAATCCGTCCTCTTTCATAATTGAGAATTGAGACTATTCATTAGTGTTAATAATTAAATAATGTTTGGCTTTCCGAAGGGAAGCAATTGAGAATTGAGAATTATTTTTTTTGTAATTCATAATTGATTTATTAATACGTTGGTTCTTGATTTTCCTCAATTTAATTGGAATAAATTTGTGGTTTTTTGTTGTAAGCGTCGAAGGTAAAAAACTTCTGTTATGGGAGGGCACAAGGCCAGAGACTTGTGCCAATGCTTGAAATTTATAATTCATAATTCTCAATTGATTTACACTCCTTTTCCTGTAAAAACCGTTTTAATCGTATAGAGTAAAATGGTAATATCCAATGTAAGCGACATATTTTCATAATACATAATGTCGTAGCTAAGTCGTTCGATCATCTTGTCGACTGTTTCGGCATATCCGTATTTTACCATCCCCCAAGAAGTTATGCCGGGGCGCACATTATGCAGCAGGTAGTAATAAGGCGCTTTTTTGACGATCTGATCAATATAATAACGTTGTTCGGGACGAGGCCCCACGAGCGACATCTCTCCAATCAGTACATTCCAGAATTGCGGAAGTTCGTCGATTCTGTATTTTCGAAGGAAACGACCGAACGGAGTCACGCGGGGGTCATCTTTTGCGGTAAGTAATGCGCCCTGACTTTCCGAATTTTCATACATTGTACGGAATTTGTTGATAATAAAAGGCTTTCCGCGGTATCCAATGCGTTCCTGACGGAAGAAGACAGGCCCTTTCGAAGCGCTTTTTACGCGAATGGCAATATAGCAAAAGAACGGCGACAAGCAAATCAGCACAATGGCAGCAATAAGTTTGTCCATTGCATTTTTGATATTTTTTCCTGCATCCGAAAAATTATTGGTCGTGACTTCGATCAGCGGAATACCGTGGATGGATTTTACTTCGGAGCGGAAAAGCGGGTTGTTTTTTTCAAGCCGGATTTTAACCGGTAACTTAAAGTGATAAAGCGAATACAGTAGTTTAATTATCGCTTCATTGGATTGATAATCAGGGATAAGAATCAGTTCGTCGACAGGATAGGCAGTGAGCAGGCGGGGCAAATCTTCCGGATACCCCAACAATGCATCGGGCGAAACAGTGGGAGTTGATCCGCTTTCGTCGTCAACAAAGCCTACAATCCGGTAGCCCAATTTCTCCAGCTCGTCTCTGAATTTTGCCACCTGTTTCCCTGCGCCAATTACCAGCGCATTGGTGAGCCATTCCTTTCTATCTACCTTACGTAGTGCATGTAAGGTAATCAGGTACCTGCAAAAATAAGTCAGGAAAAATTGCATGGTCAGGTAGGAAAAGAAAATGATGTAGTAGATTTGAAATGAATCGGGTAAGTCGTCTAATACAACGACAAAAAATATAAAAACAACGCCAATCGTAACCGTTACAAAGGTATTAAACAATTCGTTGATGCGCGACTTTCCGAACGGTTTGTTATAATAGCCTGAAAAGTAATATAAGATAAACCAGAAAATCGGGATCAGTATTTCGCCTTTTATCACCTGATGAAAAAGCAGGAAATTACGAATGGTATGAAAACCTTCATATTGAGCCACTTCGTGGTATCGAATCAGATTAAGTAACAACCATGCGATGTTGGCGATTACAAAATCTACTATGATATATTTTGCGGTCTGTTTTATTTTGTTCATAATACTATTAAGCCTCCCCCAACCCCTCCGATAGAGGGGAATTTCCCTCCCCTATTGGGGGAGTTGGAGGGGGCTTCTTTTATTGTCTGATTATATTGATACATCCATCTTCACTTATTTTAACGACACTTGAGGGTTTGGCTTTGACTGTTTCTTCCTGTCGGTACCGGACAACGTAATCCACTTCGTTTATGACTTTTTCGGCAATTTCACTAAACAGGCAGGGTGCCGGCTGACCGCTGATATTGGCAGAAGTAGAGACAAGTGGCTTTCGGAAAAGTTTACAAAGCTCATGCGAAAATCGTTCGTTTGTGATGCGGATGCCCACGCTGCCATCTTCGGCCAACAAGTTAAATGCCAGATTTTTGGCATTCGGGTAAATGATAGTCAATGGTTTGTCGGATGCTTCGATTAAGTCCCGGGCAATATCCGGTACCTGAGACACATAGCCGTTTAATTTAGCAGGGCTGTCTATCAGGACTAACATGGCTTTATGGTCGGTTCGTTGTTTCAGCGCATAGACGCGCCCGACGGCTTCGGCATTGGTAGCGTCGCACCCGATCCCCCAAATCGTATCGGTCGGATATACAATAATCCCTCCCCGTTGAAGAACCTCACAAGCCTTCTTCAGATCTTCTGTAAATATTTCTGCGGTCATCATCATCCGGAATAAAAACTCGTCATTACCCTTGTTTATTGTGTGATGTTAGCCACAAAAATAGTTATTTTTTTTGGGGTTACGTGTTTAATCACGAATTAAAAATTATGAATGAAGAAAATATGGCAGCTAATTATAGTTTGACATAGATGGTTTTTTGCGACAGTTGCTACATTCCAATGAATTAACTTACCGAATGGTAACTTACCGAACAGTAAGTTACCATTCGGTAAGTTGCAATTTGGTAAGTAATATTATTTTGTTTATTTTTGCTGCAAAAAAAGAATATGAAAATAGAAAATCCTTTTTATTTTGGTCGGATGGTCTCAGGTAATTCATTTGTCAACAGAGAAATAGATATTCAACGATTAATTGCCAATTTTAACAATGGCATAAATTCGATCCTGATTTCTCCGCGTCGTTGGGGAAAATCATCACTGGTAAAAAAGGCCGGCGAAACAGTGAAAAACACGGACACACGTATTGTATATATGGATGCTTTTTCAGTACGTAGTGAACCTGATTTCTATACGGAATATGCCAATGCTGTTCTTAAAGCGACCTCATTTCATTTGGAAGAGCGATTGAGAAACATTGAAAAATTCATCAAGAAAATTGTGCCTAAAATTAAGATTGGTGTGAACCCGGAACATGAATTTTCAATTAGTTTCGATTGGAATGACCTGAAGCAAAATGCAGCCGAAATACTGGATTTACCGGAAAAAATCGCAAAAATCAGAGGGCTTAGAGTAGTGGTATGTATTGATGAATTTCAGAACATCGCAGCCTTTGGCGATTCACTTGCCTTCCAAAAAATACTACGAAGCGTTTGGCAAACACACGAGGCAACCTGTTATTGTCTCTATGGAAGCAAATTTCACATGATGCAGGAATTATTTGAGCGACAATCAATGCCTTTTTACCGATTTGGGGATTTGATCCATTTGGAAAAAATTGCAGAGAAAGATTGGTGCAATTTCATTAGGAAACAATTTGAAAGTACAGGAAAAACCATCGGACCTATCTTTATCTCACGTATTATCAGGGATACAGACAGACATTCTTACTATGTACAACAACTATCGAATCTGATTTGGGGAAAAACCCATGATGAAGTGAATAATGCAATCTATTGTGCAGCATTAGATGATATGATTGCACAAAATGCCATACTGTATCAGCGCGATACGGAAATAATGCCGATTACGCAACTAAATTTCCTGAAAGCTGTGGCTTCGGGCGAAAGAAAAAAAATGACTGCTTTCGAAACGTTGCAAAAGTACAGACTTGGAACGTCGGCGAATGTTGTAAAAAACAAAAAACATCTGCTTAATGCCGAAATAATTGATATTCGTGGAAAAGAAGTGTTTTTTATCGATCCGGTCTATGAACTTTGGTTTAAGAAAGAAATACTCAAACAAGATTTTTTTTAAAACCGGTTTCAGGAGGATGTTTTGGGATTGTTATTCGAATAAATCAATTGATTCGCAATATTCCAGTTCGCCTTGTACGATCAAGGCAATTTCACTTGTGTTAAACTTTCCGACTCCATCTTTTTGGGCGTTAGCAATCACAAACTGAATCAATTCATCCTCGTCGATATCGACGGAAGATTCATCGTCGTCGCCGTCTTCGTCGAAATAACCTTTTGAATCATAATATTCGTAAATCAGGTCGATGATATAGTTGACATCGTCGGCACTAAACTTGTCTTTTAGTTCCTGGGGGAGGTAGTTTTTTATAAACTTTACAGCCTCGTCGTCGTCGTAGATTAAATCTTTTTCTTCGTTCATGGTCAATGCAATTTTTTAGTTAGTAAAAATGTAGTTGTCTGATTTTCAAAGTTATTAATAATAATATGGATTGTAATAATATGGATCATAATATTGCGAACCGCCACTTTCTGTAGACGATTCGAATTCGTCCGGATCGATGGCTTTGACCAGTTCAATTTCGAATGCCAACGTGGAGAAGCCGGGAATCCCGGAGCTACCTTGTTCACCGTAAGCGTAACGATAGGGTATCCAAACTTCCCATTTATCTCCTTCAACCATATATTGTAAAGCGATTTTCCAGCCGTCAATTACCTGACTATAGGTATAACTGTCAGCCGCCTGAGCGCTTATCGCTAATTTGAAGGTTACTCCGTCATCAAAAAGTCTTTGATCAAAAACAGTCCCTGCTTTGATCGCATAATCTTCATTGGTTGCGACAAACCACCCTTTATAATAGACCTCAGCGCGGCTATTATAAAAAACGGGCTTACCCTCTCCTTGTTCGAGCACGCGGTAATAAATACTGCCCGGGGTGCCCGACATCCTTAATTCCGTAAAAACCGGATTATATGCCAGGTCGTTGAATGCTTTCTCGTTTTGCTGTTTCCAGGTTTCAAGATAAGGATTCGCATCGTCTTTTTTGCAGGAAACCATCAGCAAGACAATCAATATGGAAAGACCGAAAGTGCGTAAGACCGTAAGACTGTAAGACCGTAAGACCGTAAGATTGTAAGATCGTGAGAAATTCATGATTCCTATTTTATTATTGTTCATTTTTATTTATTTGTAAATCAAAAATTGTAAATATTGACATCTTCCTAAGCCCCTTCAAAGGGGGACTAAAATCGCACATTATTGCAGCTTCTGCAACAAACTTTTCATACTCACCTTTTCAGTAATTATCTCATGCAACTGTACAATGGGTACCCGTTCCTGCAGCATGGTGTCGCGGAAACGGATGGTCACACAGTTGTCTGTCAAAGTGTCATGGTCGATTGTGATACAATACGGCGTTCCGATGGCATCCTGACGGCGATAACGTTTGCCGATGGAGTCTTTTTCGTCGTATTGGCAACTGAAATCGAATCGCAACAGTTGCATGATTTCTTCCGCTTTTTCGGGAAGTCCATCTTTCTTAACCAACGGAAGGACAGCTAATTTCACAGGAGCAAGTGCAGCCGGTAGTTTCAATACGACCCGTGTTTCACCTCCTTCGAGCGTTTCTTCACAATAGGCGCCTGCCAGCAGGCTGAGAAACATGCGATCGACGCCTATCGAAGTCTCAATCACGTAGGGTACATAACTTTGATTCTGTTCGGGGTCGAAATATTGTATCTTTTTTCCCGAATATTTTTCGTGTTGGCTGAGGTCGAAGTCGGTGCGGCTGTGAATCCCTTCGACTTCTTTAAAACCGAAAGGCATCTCGAACTCAATATCGGTTGCAGCATTGGCATAATGCGCTAATTTATCGTGGTCGTGGAAGCGGTATTTATGATCGCCCATGCCTAAAGCCTTGTGCCATTTCATACGGGTCGCTTTCCATTGGGCAAACCGGTCGAGTTCTTCGCCGGGGCGTACAAAAAACTGCATTTCCATCTGTTCAAATTCGCGCATGCGGAAAACAAACTGTCGTGCTACGATTTCGTTGCGGAATGCTTTGCCGATTTGGGCAATGCCGAACGGGATTTTCATACGTCCTGTTTTTTGAACGTTCAGAAAATTGACGAAAATGCCTTGTGCCGTTTCGGGACGCAGGTATATTTTCATGGCGCCATCGGATGTCGAACCCATTTCGGTCGAAAACATCAGGTTGAACTGACGCACATCGGTCCAGTTGCGCGTGCCGGAGACAGGACAAACGATTTCGCAATCAATAATCAATTGGCGCAATGCTTCCAGGTCGGAATCATTCAGCGCTTTGGCGAAACGGGCATGAATGTTGTCGCGCTTCGATTGATTTTCAAGAACGCGTGCATTGGTGGTGCGGAATTGTTGTTCGTCGAAGGCATCACCGAAGCGTTTGGCCGCTTTTTCTACTTCCTTATTGATTTTATCGTCAATGCCGGCTAAGTAATCTTCAATGAGCACATCTGCGCGGTAACGCTTTTTGCTGTCTTTGTTGTCGATCAACGGGTCGTTAAAAGCATCGACATGACCGGAGGCTTTCCAGATGAGCGGGTGCATAAAGATGGCGGAGTCAATCCCGACGATATTATTGTGCAGCAACGTCATACTTTCCCACCAGTACTTCTTGATGTTGTTTTTCAACTCTACACCGTGCTGGCCGTAATCATACACAGCGCCCAGCCCGTCGTATATTTCTGAGGAAGGAAAGACAAAACCGTATTCCTTGCAATGCGATACTATTTTTTTAAAGACATCTTCTTGTGCCATAAACACTTTTTTTGTGTTGAGGACTGCAAAGTAAATAAAAATTCATGAAACAACGAATAATTTAGGTTTTATTAATGAATTATTCTCTGTGCAGCTCTGTGTTTTCTCTGTGTAACTCGGTGTAATTATTAAAGTTACACAGAGCAAGCTCAGAGAACCACAGAGGGAAATATTAGCTATTGCAACTTTTCGTTGAGATACATAATTATTTTAGTTGCTTTTTCTTTTTCTTTGCGCATTAATTCGAGATCGTTCAAAACTGCAGCCAAATGGTACGTCGCTCTAACGGCTTGTTTGTCATTTTCGCTCAGGTAAAGAGAAAAGACAGTGCGGCCGTCGCCGGTATAGTCAGCCTTGACCCGTATTTTATCTCCGGCATTGTACACAAAATTGATGGCGTCTATACATTTTTCTGCTTTATAGGTCACTACTTCGGTCGTGTTTCCCAAATCCTTAAACCGGTAGTTCATTCCGCCGTCGTAAGGTATCGGTATGGTTGTGGCATAGCTTCCATCAGGGGTACTCAGTTTCAGACCGGTATGATTGATGGCACGGTTTCCGAAATATACGCTGGCGAGATATATTTCGCCTTTTTCGTTGACTCCGCACCGTATATAGCTCCGCTCGACATTGCGTTCGATGGTCAGTTGTTGCCAAATATAATTGCCGATTTCTTCATATTCAGCTTGTTTTTCAAAGACAAAACCTTTTTTTAGCTTTTCGGCTTCTTCCGTCAGGATGGGTGTCAGGCTGTCGCAGTACGCGATATTTCGTTCACTCTCACTTCGTTCGACCAGTCGCATCAGGGTTAATGATTCCCTGAGCACGCCGACTTCACGCGGATAATTGATTCGAATCGTATCAATCGTATTTTTAGCCGCCTCAAAATTCTGATTTTCATACAAATATTTGGCTTTTGCCAAATGTGCCCTCGCCTCTTTGGTTTTTCCGCATCCGGCAAGCAACAGGATTATGATCGCTAACATAGCAATATTCATCCAATTATTGGCATGTCGCATCAGGTTTGTTATTTTGGTTCTCATTTTTATGGATGTTTTGTTTGGTCAGCACTCAAAGCTGTAATCCTTTTCTTTTCCTAAAACCTGTTCAATATGATACACTTCATTACTGTCAATAAAGGTAAATCCTTCATGATTAATAATTTGCCAATTTGTTCTCTGGCTGGTTTTAAGTTTTTTTATTGATGGGAAAAAAGATAATGGTACCATCACTATTCTCCCGTCTTTTAAGTGCAAATGCATTTTCCCTCGTTCAAAGCTAAGGCTTTTTAACTCCGGTTGTATTCCAATTAATCCTTCCATGATTTTTTAATTTTATCTATTTTGCTTAACAACAATATTTTGTTTTCTTTTACGATTTGAAAAATTTCTTTTATTTCCTTTTCAGAAAAATCACCTTTTCGTGCGACTTCAACATCAGGTTCAATCCAGATTTTTGCAGCATTAAAATTGCGACCTGTATTTTTTATAACATGGACATGACAACGGTTTTCTCCCAAATCCTGCATCCAAATAAAAAACACATAAGACTTTATGATTAATAACTTTGGCATAATGCTATTTTTGTGCAAAATTACATGAAATTTAAATAATTCCAAGCGTGTGAAATGAAAATATTTTTTTCAGTGGAAAGATTAACGAAATTATTACAAAATCGGAATTAAATTATAATTTAATGCAAACGCACCACCTGTTTGACTCCTTTGACTCCTTTTATCTTCTTTATCAGGTTTTCCATTGTTGATGTATCGCTTAGCATGACTGTGATATCGCCTTGAAAAAGTCCATCGACCGAGTCCACGTTGATGGAACGCAGTGTTGTGCCGTTTTCTTTGGTTATGAGCGAGGTGATATTGGTCAGGATGCCGATGTCGTCGCGTCCTATTACGCGCAGGGTTACACCATAATTGTTGCCTCCTTTCCCGCTCCATTTGGCCTGAATAATCCGGTAACCGAAACGGTTCACCATTTCTTGTGCATTCGGACAATTGTTCCGGTGTATCTTGATGCCCTGTGTTGATACAAAGCCAAAAACAGCGTCGCCGAAAATCGGATTACAACATTTGGCTAATTTGTACTCAATACCTGTCAGGTTTCGGTCGATAACCAGCACATCATGGCTTGAAGTTGTTTCTTCCAAAAGTGTTGGAGCCACAAATTGTTCGACGCTACGGATTTCTTGGTGTTCGGCAGGTTCGCTTTCCTTGCGTTTCAATTCGAGGTATTCGTCAATGACGACCGAGATGTCCAATCGTTCTTCTGCTATTTCGATGTAAAAATCCGTAACGGTTTTAAAGCCTTTTTTCTTGATATAATACATCAGGATAGATTCATCGATTTCGATTTTGCGGTTTTTAAAACGCCGTTGCAGCAGTTCTTTGGCATAATCGACGGCCTTGGCCGATTCTTCGCGAAGCGCTTGCCGTATTTTTGTACGTGCTTTGGAAGTTGCCACAATCGTCAGCCAGTCCTGTTTGGGTTTTTGGTTGGAGGCGGTAACAATCTCGACCGTATCGCCATTATTCAGTATATGTCTGATAGGTACGTTTTTACCGTTCACCTTGCCTGATACGCACCTGCAACCCAACTGTGTATGAATAGAAAAAGCAAAATCGAGCACAGTTGCTCCTTTGCCCAATTTATACAGTTCGCCTTTGGGTGTAAATACATATACCTCGTCGCGGTAAAGATCCATCTTGAATTCCTTCATCATATCCAAAGGGTTGGCGCTTTGCGTTTCGAGCATGGCGCGCACGTCGTTCATAAATTCGTCCAACCCCCGTTCTTCCTTCATGCCCTTGTATTTCCAGTGGGCGGCCAGTCCTTTTTCGGCTATCTCGTCCATTCTCCGTGTGCGAATCTGTACTTCCACCCATCGCTTCTTTGGGCCTAAGACAGTGATATGCAGGCTTTCGTATCCGTTTTTTTTAGGAACGGATAGCCAGTCGCGCAGTCGTTTGGGGTTCGGTTGATACATATCGGTGACAATCGAGAACGCATGCCAGCAGTCGGCACGCTCATTTTCGGGGGGCGATTCGAGAATCACACGGATGGCAAACAGGTCGTAAATGTTTTCGAAATCCGTATGTTGACTTTTCAGTTTGTTGTTGATTGAATAGATAGATTTGGTACGGCCTTTGATATCGAAATCCAGCCCGGCAGTTTGCAACTTTTTCCGTACCGGATTGATAAATTCTTCAATGTAGGCATCGCGTGAACGTTTTGTTTCGTTCAGTTTTTCCTTGATATATTTATACTGTTGAGGTTCGATATATTTGAGCGACAAGTCTTCCATCTCGCTTTTGATTCTGTACAGTCCCAAACGATGTGCTAACGGCGCATAGAGATACGATACTTCGGTCGCCATTTTTTTACGGTCTTCGTCGTCTAATTGCTTGCCCAGCCGCATCAGGCAAAGCCTGTCGGCAATCATAAGTAATATGATTCGGATATCTTCGGCAAAAGAAAACAGGAGATGATGGAAATTTTCGGAATTGATGGCTGTATTACGGGCGTATAAATCCGATGTCTTCAATAAACGCTGAATCATCAGTGCGATGTTGGTGTCGAACGTTTTTTCTACTTCTTCGATCGGAATAACTTTCTTTAATACAGGCCTGTAAAGGAGCAGCGCGATGGCAGGGATACGTCTTAGTCCGATATCGGAAGTGGCAATCAAAGCGGTTTGCAGGTTGCGCAAAAGGCCGTTGATTCCATTCCGGTCGCGTTCGTAAGCGCTTAGCACATTGTCGCGTTTTATCAATGCTTTCATTTTAATGATGTCATCTTTTTCAAGGCAAGATGACAGGTTCGAAAGCAAATCCCGGTACACCGAAACAAACTCCTTTTTCTCTTCGGGAGTAAAAAATTGCGATGTATTCATACTATTTGTATTTTTGAAAGTGATTTATTTTTTTCAACGCATTGCTTTATGCAAAATTACGAGAAATTTCAAAAATTCCAAGCGCGTGAAATGTTTTTTTTACTGAGGAGAGGTAAGATTTTCTTTTTATAAAACGAGCATTTTCATTTTTTCAGCAAAGTTCATTCGTTTTTTCAAGGTTTTTTTTTAATTTTGCGGGTAAACAATTCAAAAATTTATATGTTAACAGCAAACGACCAACAACAGTTAGCCGCGAAGAATATTTCAGAAAGCACTCTAAACGAACAGATTGCATGTTTTGTCAGTGGATGTAATTTTCTTCATGTGAAAGAATCGGCTACCATACAAAATGGGATTAAAACCATTTCCGCCGTACAATGTGCGGATTATATTCACAAATGGAACGATTATTTGCAGCAGGACAAGACTGTCCTGAAATTTATTCCGGCTTCGGGCGCTGCGAGCCGTATGTTTAAAAATTTATTTGCTTTTTTGGCGGCCGACTATTCAATACCCGAGACTGATTTTGAAAAACTTTTTTTTAAGCAAATCGAGCGTTTTGCTTTTTACGAAGCATTAAACGAACAATGCTTTGAGAATGAATGGAAAGACATGGATACTTTATTAAACGGGGGCGATTTCAAAGCTGTTGTTGAATATTTATTGTTGGGCGACGGGCTTAATTATGGTTCGTTGCCAAAGGGCTTGCTGGCATTTCATCAATATTCAGACGGGTCGCGCACAGCATTGGAAGAGCATTTGGTCGAAGGGGCTTTGTATGCCAAAAACAAGTCAGGCATTGTAAATCTTCATTTGACGGTTTCGGCCGAACATCTGCCTTTGTTCAAACAGAAAGTAGCAGAAAAGTGTGCACAATACGAACAAAAATTCAATGTCAGGTATGCGATTACCTTCAGTACGCAAGACCCGTCGACAGATACAATCGCAGTCGATATAAACAACGAGCCTTTCCGTGACACCGATGGGGCGCTTCTGTTTCGTCCGGGCGGGCATGGTGCATTAATAGACAACCTGAATCAAATAGATGCGGATATTGTTTTTATCAAAAATATTGATAATGTGGTTCCTGACCATCTGAAAGAAGTAACCGTTACCTATAAAAAAGTATTGGCAGGTGTATTAGTCGATTTGCAGGAAAAGATTTACAGCTACCTGCAGTTGATTGAAAGCGGTAAATATACCCATCAGCAAGTGGAAGAAATGATTTATTTCCTTCAGAAAGAGTTATATATCAAAAATCCGGAAACAAAATTGTTGGAAGATGCCGAATTGATACTTTATATCAAACGGAAATTGCTGCGTCCGCTACGTGTATGCGGGATGGTACCCAATGACGGCGAACCCGGAGGCGGGCCTTTCTTTACGGTCAATCCGGACGGCACGGTTTCGCTTCAGATTGTGGAGCAATCGCAATTAGACAAAAACAACCCCGAAACACAGGCATTATATAAAGCAGGCACGCATTTCAATCCCGTCGATTTGGTCTGTGCACTCAAAAGGCCTGATGGTGAAAAGTATAACTTACCCGATTTTGTGGATAAAAAAACAGGTTTTATTTCGAAAAAGAGCCGCGACGGGCAGGAATTGAAAGCGCTCGAACTGCCCGGCTTGTGGAATGGTTCCATGAGCGACTGGAATACTGTTTTTGTTGAAGTACCGATTGAAACGTTCAATCCGGTCAAGACGGTCAACGACCTGTTGCGACCGCAACATCAGTAAGGAGGCCTTCCTCTATCAATCAGGGCTAATTCCTCCCCCTGCCCCCTCCAAAGGGGGATATTTTAGAGGGGGCTTTAGTAGCCCGGTTTCTTTAATAAAGCAAACATATTCTTTTTGTAGGCTTCGACGCCGGGTTGGTTGAAAGGATTGACGCCCAACATATAACCGCTTATTCCGCAGGCTTTTTCGAAGAAATAAAAGAGTTGGCCGATATAATATGCATTTAGTTTTGGAAGCGTAATTTTTATATTCGGCACGCCACCGTCCACATGCGCCATTTGCGTTCCGAGTTCAGCCATTTTATTGACTTCATCGACGCGTTTGCCTGCAAGGTAGTTCAATCCATCGAGGTCGGCCTCATCGAAAGGAACAAGCATTTCACAATCAGGTTTTTCGACCGTAATTACGGTTTCGAAAATCGTTCGTTCGCCTTCCTGAATCCATTGTCCCATAGAGTGCAGGTCGGTAGTCAAATCGACCGAAGCCGGAAAAATACCTTTATTTTCTTTTCCTTCGCTTTCGCCATATAGTTGTTTCCACCATTCGCCGATGTAATGGAGTTTGGAGTTGAAATTTGCCAGTATCTCTATCTTTTTTCCGGTGGTATACAGCATATTCCGTGCGGCTGCATAGCGGGCAGCCATATTGTCTGCGAATGGGATATCCTGACCTGTCGCATTTTCCATTGTTACAGCGCCTTGCACCAATTCGCGGATATTGACTCCTGCAACGGCCAAAGGCAACAGACCTACCGGTGTCAATACCGAAAAGCGACCGCCCACATCGTCGGGAATGACAAATGTTTGATATCCCTCGTTGGTAGCCAATGTCCGTAAAGCTCCGCGCGCCTTATCTGTGATGGCAACAATGCGTTGTTTTGCTTCTTCTTTTCCAACCTCTTTTTCCAACTGATTTTTCAGCATCCGGAAAGCCAGCGCAGGTTCGGTAGTAGTGCCGGATTTGGATATATTGATGATACCGAATCTTTTACCTTTCAATAGTTGACTTAGTTCAAAAAGATAATCTTCTCCAATATGATGGCCGGCGTATACGATCACCGGATTTTTATGCTCGTTTTGCAACCAGTCGAAACTGTTGTTTAAGGCTTCGACAACAGCTTTTGTTCCCAAATAACTGCCGCCTATGCCGATCACGACAACAATATCGCATGTTTCCCGCAATGCTGCTGCCGTATCTTCAATTGCTGTAAGATGTTCGGTTGTAATAGATGATGGAAGATGCACCCATCCGAGAAAATCATTACCGGCTCCACTTTTATCATGGAGCATTTCATTGCCCTTTTGGGCTTCTGTTTCAAGAGAATATACTTGTTCTTTGGAAACAGTGTTAAAAATCTTTGTTAAGTCTAAATGAATCATTTTTATATTTAGTTACGAGTTACAAGTTACGAGTTACGAGAAGTTTGGGGAAACAGGGGAGTTTAGTTACGAGTTATGAGTTACAAGTTACGAGTTATGAGTTACGAGAAGTTTGGGGAAACAGGGGAAATCCATTACGAATAATAATATAAAGATTTAACTAAACTCTAAACTCTACAAACTATGTAAAGGTTGCAGCCAATCGGGGCATGACTTCAAAAGGGGATTGCCGCTCGTATAAAACAGCATACAGGGCATTGAGGATTGGGGTTTCGACTTTGTATTTCGCGTTGATTTCGTAGATACATTTGGTCCCATAGTATCCTTCGGCAATCATTTCCATTTCGATTTGGGCAGCTTTGACGGAATAACCTTTTCCTATCATGGCGCCGAACGTGCGATTTCGGCTGTATTGTGAATAAGCAGTTACAAGCAAATCACCCAGATAGGCAGATGCTGTAATTTCGCGATCCAATTCGTGTACCGTATCTAAGAAACATTGCATTTCCTTGATGGCATTCGTTATAAACACAGCGTGGAAGTTATCGCCATATTTCATGCCATGATAGATTCCTGCCACGATAGCATATACATTTTTCAGTACGGAGGCGTATTCGATACCTATAATATCCTGTGAACATGAACATTTTAGATAGCTGTTATTGAAAATGGCAGCAATTGTCCGGGCGTTTTCGAGTGCTTTACAAGCGATTGTCAGATGAGAAAGCCGTTCTAAAGCTATTTCCTCAGCATGACATGCGCCTCCCAGCACTGCTATATTTTCGGAAACAACCTGATAATATGCTGAAAAATAATCGGAGATGAGCATATTTTCGTCGGGCACAATACCTTTTATAGCTGAAATGATAAATTTATTTTTCAACTGCACCTTTAATTTGGCAAGGTGTTGTTTCAGAAATGGAGAGGGAGTAGCAAAAATCAATGTATCGGAAGCGTTTACCACTTCATCAAGGCATGAGAAAAAACGGATACGGCTGATATCGAATGTGATACCCGACAAATAGGCCGGATTATGTTTCAAACGTAAAAAATCATCGATCCTGTCCGGGCGTCGCATGTACCAATTGATATGGTCTTGCGACGTCAGTACAATCTTTGCCAAAGCAGTTGCCCAGCTTCCTCCGCCCACAACGGCTATTTTACCGGGGAAATCCATATTTAGTTTTTAGTTATCAGTTATCAGGGAAATCTTAAATCTTAAATCTTAAATCGTAAATCTTAAATCGTAAATCCACAATAGATCTAAACTCTTAGTTCTTAGTTCTTAACTCGTTCTTTCCGGTCTCATCTGCGGGAAAAGTAACACCTCCTGTATACTTTCCTGTCCGGTCAGGAACATACAAAGCCGGTCCATCCCGACTCCCATGCCACTTGTCGGAGGCATTCCGTATTCAAGCGCGCGCAGAAAATCTTCGTCGATATACATGGCCTCGTCATCGCCTTTTTCCGATAACCGGAGTTGTTCTTCGAACCGTGCACGCTGTTCGATAGGGTCGTTGAGTTCTGAGTAGGCATTGGCTATTTCTTTTCCATTGACCATCAGCTCGAAACGTTCGGTCAGTGCCGGGTTTGTACGGTGTTGTTTGGTCAACGGACTCATTTCAACCGGGTAATCAATAATAAATGTTGGCTGGACAAAGGAGTGCTCACATTTTTCGCCGAAGATGGCGTCGATCAGTTTGCCTTTGCCCATTGTCGGGTCTTGTTCGACACCAAGTTTCCTGCAAACCTCGCGTACCTGACTTTCATCCATTTCTGCGATATCATAACCTGTTTTTTCCCTGATAGCGCCAAGTATGGAAATACGTTTGTAGGGTGCTTTGAAATCTATTTCTTTCTCACCGAATTGCACTTTTGTAGTTCCGTGTACATCCAAACAAATCCTTTCAAGCATTTTTTCGGTAAATTCCATCATCCATCGGTAGTCTTTATAGGCTACGTAAATCTCCATGCAAGTAAATTCCGGATTATGCATGCGATCCATCCCTTCATTGCGGAAGTTGCGGCTAAATTCATACACCCCTTCAAATCCGCCTACAATCAATCGCTTCAGATATAGCTCGTTAGCAATACGCAGGTATAACGGGATATCGAGTGCATTGTGATGGGTAATAAACGGACGGGCGGTTGCTCCTCCCGGTATGGATTGAAGCACCGGGGTGTCAACCTCAATGTATCCCTGTTCGTTGAAGAACGAACGCATCGAATTGAATATCTTTGTGCGTTTCAGGAAAACATCCTTTACACCCTGATTGACAATCAAGTCCACATAACGTTGACGATAACGGAGTTCGGGATCGGTAAAAGCATCATACGCCACGCCGTCTTTCATTTTCACAATGGGTAACGGACGCAAAGACTTTGAAAGCACGGTTAATTCCTGTGCATGTACCGATATTTCACCCATTTGCGTACGAAACACAAAACCTTTTATTCCAACAAAGTCGCCAATGTCTAACAGTTTCTTAAAGACGGTGTTATACAGTTCGGTATCGTTTTCGTCGGGACAGATATCATTGCGTGTGATATAAACCTGAATTCGTCCTTCCGAATCCTGTAATTCCATAAAAGAGGCTTTACCCATAATTCTGCGGCTCATAATTCTGCCGGCAACGGCAACCTGTCGAGGCACTGCATCGTCTGTAAAGTTGGCTTTGATTTCCTGTGAATATCCGCTTACGGGATATGCTTCGGCGGGGTAGGGGTTGATTCCTGCCTGACGCAATTGTTCCAAACTGTTCCGCCGGATTATTTCCTGTTCATTCAATTCTAACACATTCATGCTTTTGAAAAATTCGTAATTTTCGCAGCAAAAGTACAAAATATATTTGTGAATCTAACTAAACGCTACACGCTAATATCTAAACGCTATGATAAACCATAGCTATTCAATCTTAACCGTTTTGTAATTATTTTGCAACCATTTTGTTACAATCCCTGTCTACTTTTGCGACGTTTTTTCAGCATAATATAAAATCTCATGTTCGTTCGCAGGTAGCAAATGGTAAATATTTCAAAAATGAAGATAGAAACCTTAGCGGCAATTGATATCGGCTCGAATGCCATTCGGTTGTTAATTAGCAATATAGAAGCAGGCGCATCTATTACTGATTTTAAAAAAACGGTTTTTTTACGGCTTCCTATTCGTTTGGGGGAAGATGTTTTTAAGAAAGGCAAGATAGGAAACAGGAAACGGGAGCAACTGACCCATGTGATGCAAGGGTTTTCTCATATTATGAAAGCTTGTAACGTGTCCAAATTCAGGGCGTGCGCCACAAGCGCCATGCGCGATGCCGCCAATGGACATGCAGTAGTACAAAGAATTCAAAAAGAGAGTGATATTGATATAGAAATTATCAGTGGACAGGAAGAAGCCGATATGGTCTTTGAGGCCGGCGGATTGGATAAGGTAATGGGTAAAAAAACGAACTATTTATATGTTGATGTAGGCGGAGGAAGTACCGAACTGATTGTATATAGCAATCAGAAAAAGGTGGTTGCCGAGTCTTTTCAAATAGGGACTGTCCGTATGATTTCCAAAGCCGTAAAGCAGGGTGAGATGCGTAAATTTAAAAACCGGCTGACAGACATACACGCCCATTATGCTCCTTTATGTATCATTGCATCGGGCGGAAATATTAACAAAGCGCACAAATTGCTTGAAAAGAAAGTGTCAGAGCCTGTGATTTACCCTGAAATAAAAATACTGTACAACACCTTAGCCCGTATGACCTACGAAGAACGTATGCACAGTTACAATTTAGATACCTACCGTGCCGACGTGATCATACCGGCTTTACAAATTTTTCTGCTCGTTTGCGACATTTGCAAGATAAAAGACATCTATGTCCCCAAAGTCGGCGTAGTGGATGGGATTATTCATCAGTTGTATTATGAGAGTTTGTAAGATAGCCGAATGAAAATTATTTTCATCGTAACAAGTAATCCATCCCAAGTCCCAAAAATTAACATAAACTTAAACTACGCACCAAACAGTTTGAGCAAAAACACAGCCAAATAAACCAGACAAAGAAAAAAAAACAAAAATATTCGTTTTATGAAACGGTCTGAAAGTGAATGCATATAGAGATAGTTTTAAAATAAATATTACGGCGCAAAGGTATAGTTCCAATGTTAATTGAAAGTTACAATAAGGTTAATCTTTTGTTAAGCATAATTTTGTTAAGTTGCGTGTTACAGTTGTTGTAAAAAAACAGCTATTTTCTTTCGAATACATAT
>Ga0082212_10000662_pt1 | contig 50177 bp, 47 predicted proteins | sample TergutNt197P3_FD_71548 | JGI IMG/M metagenome (GOLD analysis project Ga0082212, IMG submission 71548) | Neocapritermes taracua P3 segment gut microbial communities from Petit-Saut dam, French Guiana - Nt197 P3 | ecosystem: Host-associated > Arthropoda: Insects > Digestive system > Gut ...
ACAGCATCCGGAAGAGTATGAAGAGCAGACATGAGTGGGGTAATCCACTTCTTCCCTAAGAGATCACGAACCTGGTCATCATCTAAACCCTCGATAGTCTCCTTGGTCAGAGCCTCTAGATAAGCAGCATCCTTCTTGATACGAGCTTTGAGCGCCTTCTCCTCCAGCGACAGTTCATGAACTCGTAGAAGACTCCTCAGGAGCATGTCCTCATCAGAAGCTGTGACCTCCAACTTCGCCTTGTCCACCGATCCATATGATGCCTTGATCCACTTCAGCACTTCAGGTTTAGCAAATGCATCGTTTGCTGCATTGAGAATCTCTGAGTCCTTATCCTCCTGGGGCAAAGCATCCAGAATCTCCTCGTACTCCGACAAAATGTCGGCCAAACGATTTTCAAGCTGGTGTAAAGCAGACGACTGCTCAATCAGAAGCGTGGACTGGACAAGATCAAACGGAAGGACCCGCCCAATCCATCCATCCTGCACTTCAACCTCTTTCCCACTCTTTTTCTTGGTGATCATGTTCGGGTCAACTATTGTCGTTGACTCAAACCCTTCGGTCTGAAGCACTTCAAGATCACCGGCAATACCACCCCATTGGTCACGAAATTCCTGATAAGCGACGTACTTATCAATGAGCGCGACACCACGCAACCGATCAAAGATCGCATTTGCGAGCTCTGTTTCCTCTCGATTAATTTTGACCACATTCCACTGGTCAATGAGTTCATGGAAAAGGAACCCAGGAAAATCCGCAAAAGCAGAAGAAAAGTCATTCTTCCAATCCTTGACATCCTGATTGCTCTGAATGACCTCCTCCGCATCAGAAGTGCGCAGAGTCGAATAAGCCAAATCGGGGTCTGTGAACAACTGAGCCTTCAACGAAGGAAAACACTCCCACAAATCACCAAAGGCATTAATCTCATTCCTGGGAATTCCGCCCTGCATCATGGCATACAAGTCCCACATCTCAGCTGCTTCCGAGGAATCCACATAACGAGGGATATTCAAGTTGTAGTCATTGGCGCGGATCTCATCGAGGGTCACAACACGAGAAAACTTCTCTTGCGTGGCGCGTTCGACAACGGTGTCCACAATCCTCTTAATGTCTGATGCTCGCAACTGGTTACTCTTGCCCACCTTAAGGAAACCCTTCGACGCATCAACGATCAGCACATCAGAGGTGTTTCTCTTCTTCTTCAGTACCATGATGATCGTGGGAATTCCCGTACCAAAAAAGACATTGGCGGGAAGGCCAAGAATCGCATCAATATGATTCTTTTCAATCAGACGCTGGCGAATGATAGCCTCCTGGCCCCCACGGAAAAGAACACCGTGGGGCAACACAATGGTCATGATCCCGTCAGGTTTGAGGTGATAGAGGTCATGAAGAAGGAAAGCGAAATCAGCCTTCGTTTTCGGGGCCACACCAAAATCAGAGTATCGAGGGTCAGAATCCCTGTTCGCAGGATCCCAGTTCTGTGAATATGGAGGATTAGACACCACAGCATCAAGATAGAGAGCTTGATAAGTTCCCGTAGGGTCGGAATCTTCGAAAAAAGGCCAGTCGTCGTCGAGAGTGTCACCAATACGGGCCACGATATTGTCGGGCAAAATCCCTCGCATTACCAGATTCATTCGCGTCAGGTTAAAAGTATTCTCTTTCCATTCCTGAGCGAAGTACTTGATCTTGTTCGGATCACTGATATGTTTCGCTGCTGAACGACCAATGTTAATGAGCAAAGAACCCGAACCACTCGTTGAGTCATAGATATCGATCTGATCGCGATCCTTCAAATGGTCAGCCACAATCTCACTCATCAGCAGAGAAACCTCGTGAGGAGTATAGAACTCACCCGCTTTTTTCCCAGCATTCGCCGCGAACTGCCCAATCAAGTATTCATAGATAAACCCCAGAACGTCATAGTCCTGCTTACCATCCATGGGGATATCTTTAATAAGATGGATGAGAGAAGAAATCGCCTTGGATTGCGAGGTGGCAGTGTCACCTAATTTGGATAGACCAGTATCCAAGGTGTGGAAGATCCTATCGAACAGCTTCTTGTGCTTGGCACCAATCAAACGGGAGAACGCAGACAATGCGTCACGAACATGAGAGACATCAAAATCCTTGCCCAACTCCAACCAGGTGGAAAACAGATTCTCGTAGCTGATGAAATATCCAATATGGCGTTGGATGTCAGCAACCATATCAGTCTTGTCTTCGCTCAGGGACCGAATGTCATCATCCGTACCCCCCAACTCCCTAACGTACCTCACCTCCTTGTCAGAGAGGTATTTGTAGAAGATAAAACCAAGAATGTAATCCTTGTATTCATTTGCTTCAATCTTTGAGCGCATGTTATTTGCAGACTCCCAGATTTTCGAGGCCAACTGTTGCTTATTCATCTACGTACTCCTTGATACAGCGAGAAGCTTAACTCGAATCATATCTTGTTCATCTGACAGAAATGGTGGCCCCGAAAGAATCACCCAGGCTGTAACATGGCAAAGCATGGGTGACAAAGAACTCACGGTGGTCAAAGGACAACCGCCGTCAACAGAAATCCGGGAAAAACTAGCCCAGGAGGGGAAACCTGTCTGTCTGGCGTTCTCCTGCGGGAAAGACTCTGTTGCTGCATGGATCGCACTCAGGGACGCAGGTGTCGAAGTAGTTCCTGCGTACATGTATTACATTCCCGGATTGGCGTTCATTGATGAACAGATCGCCAAATACGAGGACCATTTCGAAACGAAGATACAGCAGTACCCCCACCCGATGCTTGCTCATGCCTTGCAGAATGCGGGATTCCAACCACCACAAAGAGTCCCGATGCTGGCTGCTATTGATATGCCAGCGATCGATTACCAAGGAATGTGGGATTTGATAGTCGAAGACCTCGGCATGGATGAGGATACATGGCGCGCAGATGGAGTCAGAGCAGCAGATTCCATCGTACGGCGTGCATCCTTCACCAAACATGGGGCCATGAAACCCACCACCAGGAAAGTCTCCCCCATCTACGACTGGTTGAAAGCAAAAGTCCTGCAAGTCATCGAAGACGACAAAGCTCCCCTGTGCAACGACTACGAGGTGTTTGGCCGCTCATTCGATGGGTACGATGCCCGATTCACTGCGCCACTGAAACAAACCTATCCCGAGGACTACGAAAAACTGAGGGAATGGTTCCCCTTGCTCGACACCGATCAATTCCGGTGGGAAAAAATGGGATCCCCGAAGACAATCCCCAACAAGAAAAACAAGCAAGAAAGACCATCGAAGCAACAGGCTCGAGCAACCACCATCAAAGACCGCGCCAAAGCTGAACAGAAAAGATTCAATACGGCCATCGAAGCCGATATGTGGTTATGTTTCGCATTCTCCACCCAAGAAGAATTCGGTGAATGGCAAGCCAAATTCGGGCCCATGGACAACCATGCCCGCATCTGGGCGCCCGACGTTGATTGGTCACCCTGGAAACCCCAAAAACCTCTTGGTGAAATCGGACCAGACATTATCGAGCAAGAGGAACTGCCCGAACCGCCCGAAGAAGCAGTAAGTGACTCATTCGCTGAGGACTGTTACACCGATTTGGAGAATATTCGGTTGGCCCTAATGGACGCCGACAACAACCTGCGCGAAGGGCACTCCGCCTGGGAATCAGGGATATACATTCTCCTCGTCTTCCCCACCATGCAAGACAAAGAGCAATGGGTAGATCAAATGGGCCTGGCACAATTTGGCATGAAATACATGAATGGGTCCGCTGTCCTGAAAGTTTGGAATCCTTGAATCAAGCGGTCGGATTCAATCGCTACGAACCATATTCCAGTCATGTTCTTTATCTGCGGGTTTGTGCGACATCCTCATTCAAGAGACTCACATTTCTCCGTGCTCTGGTATCTGGATTCTGCGAGTCGCTTCGCTCCGCAGAATGACGGAAGTGGACCAGACAGGGGAAGCTTGCCCGGCACCGAGGGCATGCCTTACACTGGGTAAGGAGAGGAGGCGCCATGCCAACAGCAACCATGACCAGCAAGGGTCAAATCACCGTACCTGCTGAAGTGAGGAAACGCCTGGGACTTACCACAGGAAGTCGGGTGGGTTTTATTGAAGACGGTGACAGATACCTCGTCGAAAACAAGACAGTTTCTGCTTCAAGTCTTTACGGTATCGTTCCTGCCCTTGACAGGCCTGTCACCTTGGAGGAGATGGACGAAGCAATCATCGCTGGTGCGCTTGAATCGATGGACTACTAGTGATCGGCATCGACACAAACGTTCTCATTCGCCACATCACAGCGGATGACCCACATCAATCCCCCATCGTTCAACGACTCATCGACACTTTGACACCACAGCATCAAAGCTTCATTTCCCTGGTTGTGCTAGTGGAAACCTACTGGACATTGCGCAGACGATACGGGTTGCCAAGAGAAGAAGCAGACCACACAATCAATGCACTGCTCAGTGCTGCAGAGTACAAAATCGACGAAGAGGACCTGGTGAGAGCAGCACTAGCTGTTGCAAGAGAAACCACCCTCGAATTGCCTGACATTGTGATCTCCCTTCGCGGGAAAGCTGTGGGTTGCACCACCACGTACACCTTCGACAAGAAAGCCAGCGAGCTTGAAGGGATGACCCTGTTGACCTGACCGCTCATCGGTCGAAATGTCAGTGGTCATGTGTAGCCTCTCACCATCACAGAAACGATCGTTGAGAGCAGGAGAATGGCCGCAAGAATCATGAACCCAGCAGACAATCTCGGGAGACATCAAATCAAGCATGATATGATGCAATTATTGATGCCTAGACCGGGAGATGCCATGAGAACAACACTGACACTAGATGATGAACTCATCGAGCGGGCAACCCAGCTCACTGGGGTATCAAGCCGTACAGAGGTCATCAGGCAAGGCCTTGAAACCCTCATCAGGGTCGAAGCCGGAAGGCGATTAGCGAAACTTGGGGGCACGGATCCCCAGGCGAGTGTTCCACCACGAGCACGGAATCACACATGATCCTCGTGGACACCTCGGTCTGGATTGATCACCTGCATCACGAAGAACTGTCTCTCACTCATGCGCTCGAAAACGACCAGGTAGTCATCCATCCTCTAGTTATTGCTGAGCTTGCTATGGGAAGCATTGCTGGGCGCGATGAAGTTCTCAGTCTCCTCAATCATTTACGCAGATCCCCCGTACTCGACGACGATGAGTTCCATGAATACGTCAACAATGCCCGGCTCTGGGGTCGTGGACTCAACCTTGTTGATGTTCACCTTCTTGGATCGGTGAACCTTCTCCCCGATGGGCAACTATGGACTCGAGACCTGAGGCTCATCGCTAGCGCGCGGGAACAATCCATCACCCTCTTTCCTTCGGATGCCTTTGGTTAACCACCTAGAATTCTCGTCAAGGCCACCATCAGTTTCCTGAATCAAGGTCAGCCACCAGCTCATCAAAAGAGCGATACCTCTTAGCTTCTACCCGCCCAGCAATAATGTCATCTGCTTCGCGTATTGCGGCCTCCGTGGTTGCGTTACAGCAAGATTCTGATTCCATAGCTCCCAACTTATCACTTATGCCAAAGGGGAGGAACACAGTGGGTAAAAAATGTCGGTTTGCATGAAATCCCACACAGATACCGTAGATTTCTTGGAGTCCCACAGGAACCCACGCGGAAAGTGGGGAGACTAAATGAGAACAATGACCAGGCTGGCTCCTAAGGCCCCATCAACGCAAGGGGAACAACTGCCACCCCATCCGCGCGTCTATACGCACGAGGCCCGGTATGAAGCACCAGACGATCCACGAGACGAGGACCAAGCTTTCCACCCAGCCAATTGAGGTGCTTCACATCGTGATCATCAATGGTGTCAGAAAGTTTCACTTCAATGGCTATGCAGCGAGAATCAGCCCCCTCAACAATGATGTCCACCTCATGGTCACCATTCTTCGTTCTCAAATGCCCAATACGAGCATTCATAGCTTCGGCGTATACCCGTACCGACAACACAGCCAACGACTCAAAAAGTGCCCCCAGCCAAGTCCCCACATCAGGTGTGATCGTGTCACCCCCACCAACAAGCAACCCTTCAGCGCCCACACCCGCAAGTCGCGCTGCAAGCGCTGGGTCAACCAAATGATGCTTCGGTGTGTACGTCAAGCTATTCAATTTCGAAAAACTCGGTGCCCAAGCTTCCACCGGATCAAGAACGAACAACCGACGAAGATGCTCCCGGTAGGTGTTCACCGTGTTCTGGGCTGGCTTTTCTGGCTGGCCAGGAGTCGCAGCATTCAAAATCTTCGTGTAATTCGCAGTAGATGCAGTTGCTGCAGCATACGCTCGCAACCACGCTCTCACAATGCCGGGATGGCGCACCATCATCCCATTGTCAGGCATATCCCTGTCCACAATATGCGCCAGGTATCCGTCCAGCTGGCGATCCCGATCCTCAGGTTTAAGATCACGAATACCAGGAAAACCAGAGCGAAGGATCTCATCGACATAGTCACGTGTTGCCAGCACAGTTGAACCTGAAATAGTCGCACCCCCATGCATCAAAGAGCGAAGCGACACAGAAGGATGTTCAACACCACGCTCAGCCAGAGCCATTGGACGTAGAGTGAGATTGACGATGCGACCGGCACCAGAATGAATCCTCACCCCCGAAGCCAGACCAGCAGAACCCGCCAAAAGGAACCGCCCGCCAGTCGGATCCTCATCAACTGCTTGACGCACTCGTTCCCATACTTGAGGCTCCAGTTGCCACTCATCAATGAAAACTGGTATATCCAACTCAGTAACAAGATCATAATTCCCTGCAACGCTTGCTCGTTGGCGCGGGTCATTGAGCGACAGCACGGTCGCTGCGCGTCGACTAGCAGTTGCTGTCTTACCCACCGCTTTTGCTCCCTCAATAGCAATAGCAGCGAGCCCGGGAATGGTCTCGTCAAGAATGTCATCGATGAGGCGTCGCTTGTAATCCATACCGCTCAGTCTAGCGCTCATTGATTATTTGGACGGGTTTCTATTGATGGTTTGGACGGATTTCTATTAAGCATTTGGACAAGAATGGTGGATGGGAGTGGGAATCGTAGGAATGTGGATATCGGACATTTCTCAACCTCTGGGATCCCATAGGTTGAACAGGCGGGTTCCTGCCCGCTAGCCATGATCGCCTCCCCCTGGGTAAGGAGAGGAAGTGCCATGCCCACAGCAACCATGACCAGCAAGGGTCAAATCACCGTACCTGCTGAGGTGAGGAAACACGTAGGGCTCACCACAGGCAGCCAGGGAGCTTTCCCCGAGTCCTGCAAAGCGTAGAATCATGATGGAGGAAGGGGTTGAGATGGCTGAACCTTTAAAGAACTACTACAGCCGGGATTCTTTGAAACCTATTGTTGAGGATATTGCACGTGTCTATCCACCGTTTGCTGTGGAGGGTTTTCTGGACGCAGTGGTGAGCGAACCCTGGGATGACCTGGAGCTGAAGGCGAGGATCGGGCGGATCAGTGAGACATTGCGCGCCTTTCTCCCCGAGGATTATCCGTCCGCTATTGCCGTCATAGACCAGGTCGTCGGGAACAATGGGACATGGCTGGATGGGTTCAGTTTCTTCTTCCCGACTTTCGTTGAAAAGTTCGGGGTCAGCGAGGAACACTGGGATGTTTCCGTGGGCGCCTTGGAGCGCTACACACCGTACGCGTCGGCGGAGTTTGCCGTACGTCCTTTCATTGTTCTCGATCAAACGCGCATGATGGCTCAGATGCTTGCCTGGACTGAGCATGAAAATGAGTGCGTACGACGGTTAGCCAGTGAAGGCTGTCGGCCCCTTCTGCCCTGGGCGCCCGTACTGGCAAGTTTCAAGAAGGACCCTTCACCTATCCTGCCGATATTGGAGAAGTTGAAGGCTGACCCTTCGTCGCATGTACGCACCAGTGTGGCCAACATATCTGAGGTGAACCTTGCCGCGGGAGACAAGAGATACTATGAGCGACGCTTCAGCTTCGCCGATTTGAGTACGCGCAAACACTACCCTGGGGTGCACTCGGTCACCCTGGTGATTAATGGTGTTGAACGTGAGACTGTCAGTTTCGAACTGGTCGGACCCGGGGACTGCGTCCGGTAGATCAACCCACTGTTTTCACCCATGGAATCTGAGGAAACTGCCCGAAGACTGAATCGAAGGTGACCACTGTCTACGAGTCTCGCAGTGCGCTCAACTCTGGGAGACAAGTTCCACTGAACATTGAGCTATACCCTGACACCCACGGGCCAACCTCTCATCGGATGTCAGAAAAACAGCACCCAGCTCTTCGGCCAAAGCCACGTAGGTTGCATCATAAGCAGACACGGCATCTCTGAGAACCCAGACACGATCCATGAGTGGAACCAAGGGCCACAATTCCAAAGGCAATTGTTGAAAATCAGTTATTGCTTCATTCGCTCGTTCCATGGTCAATGTTCCCCTTCGAACAAGTCTTCTGAGTGTCGAAATGATTTCGACAGCCACTATCTCTGGGGCATGAATTTGTGGTGAATGACCCTGAAGAAAGGGTTCCACTCGTTTTCCAATATCTGTGTCCAGCAAAACCTCGATGAGCGCAGAAGCATCAATAACAAGACTCACGAACGCGCATCCCGCTCTGCGCGAATAATGGAAGCTGCATCAACATCACCCAGCGGTGGTGTGCGTTGCTTGATCCTCTCCAGAACCTCATCCAGAGTGGGGGTAGCTGCAATATCGTCCAGGCGCGCAGCCACATAGTCAGACAGACTCTGACCCGCCTGAACCGCACGTACCCTCAAAATTTGATGGGTGTTTTCGGAAAGATTTCTCACTTGCAGCATTGACATGTGATAAGCATGTCACGCATGCGTTACGCATGTCAATTGTTGGAGGAGACCTGCACCACTGACAGATCTATGCAATTCCAACGAGAATGTAATATTCCGCAGTACGGATGTTTCTCTCCGCAGCCCTCAGCCACAACGGAATCCCCTTCCCGGTCAAACTTGAAGACACCCGAAAGCCAAACGCTGAACTACGCGAAGCACTAGAAGATGCCAGGTTAGGCAGAAATCTCCATGGTCCGTTCTTGACTGCTGAAGACGCTGTCAACTCAATTGTCGAATCATCGATGAATAAATGATTGTGTGTGCTTCTGGCACGGGAACCCACACAGACTTGTTTGAGTGATCTCTAGTCCTCAAGGATATCGAGCCCGTCACCGGCCTCGTTTACATCGAACAGTACGCTCTGGGCATCGGTGATCTCGCCACCGAGAACCATCTTCGCCAGGGGATCCTCGATCACAGTCTGGATGAGTCGCCTCAAAGGACGAGCCCCGTACACCGGGTCGAATCCGTTCGCACCCAACCAATCACGCCCAGTGTCAGTGACCTCGACGGTGATACGACGATCTGCCAACCTCTTGTTCAGTCGCGCCAGGTTGATGACCACGATCTTGGCGAGATCCTCACGAGTGAGCGCCTCAAACATGACAATGTCATCGAGACGATTCAAAAACTCGGGCTTGAAAATCATCCTCACCGCGGTCATCACCGATTCACGCTGTTCCTCAGGTTCCAAGGTGATCTCCGTCAGGAACTGCGACCCGATGTTGCTGGTCATAATCAGGATCGTGTTCCTGAAATCAACAGTACGGCCCTGGCCATCAGTCAAGCGCCCATCATCGAGCACCTGCAGCAGTACGTTGAACACCTCCGGGTGGGCTTTCTCGACCTCATCCAGCAGAACCACCGAGTACGGGCGGCGCCGCACGGACTCTGTCAACTGGCCACCCTCGTCGTACCCCACATATCCTGGAGGGGCACCCATCAAACGAGCCACCGAATGCTTCTCCGAATACTCGCTCATATCAATGCGGATCATCGCCTGCTCATCATCAAACAGGAACTCCGCTAATGCCTTCGCCAACTCGGTCTTGCCCACACCCGTGGGCCCCAGGAACAGGAACGACCCCGTGGGACGATTCGGGTCAGAGATCCCCGCGCGCGCTCGACGTACCGCATCAGCTATCGACACGACCGCTGCTTCCTGACCGATCAAACGCTGACCAATCACGGCTTCCATCTCCAGCAGTTTCTCCGACTCGCCTTGCAGCATCTTGCCCACCGGTATCCCCGTCCACGCCGACACCACCTCAGCGATATCACTCGCGTCGACTTCCTCCGACACCATCGTGTACGAGCTGCGCGCCTCCGCTGCCCGCGCCAAACGCTCCTCCAGTTTCGGCAACTCGGCGTACAGCAACTCTGAGGCCTTCGTCAGGTCACCCTCACGCTGGGCCCGCTCCGCCTCGATGCGTACCCGGTCAATGATCTCCTTGATATCGCCGACCTCGTTGAGTCCCGACTTTTCCTCAGTCCACGTTGATTCCAGTACGCGCAACCGCTCCTGATGATCAGCCAGCTCTGCCTGCAAACGACCCAAGCGCTCTTTCGACGACGGATCATCCTCCTTCTCCAAAGCAAACTGCTCCATCGTCATCCGATCCACCTGGCGACGCAACTCATCAATCGCCTCCGGTGAGGAATCAATCTCCATACGCAACCGCGAGGCCGCCTCATCCACCAAATCGATCGCCTTATCCGGCAACTGGCGTGACGTAATATATCGATGCGATAGGGTCGCAGCCGCCACCAGAGCCGAATCGGTGACGCGTACCTTGTGGTGCGCCTCGTACCTCTCCCTCAACCCGCGCAGAATCGCAATCGTGTCCTCCACCGACGGCTCGCCCACATACACCTGCTGGAATCGCCTCTCCAAGGCCGGGTCTTTCTCAATGCGCTCACGGTACTCATCCAGCGTGGTCGCGCCGATCATGCGCAGCTCCCCGCGCGCCAACATAGGCTTCAACATATTGCCTGCATCCATTGCGGAATCCCCGGATGCGCCCGCGCCCACCATGGTGTGCAGTTCATCAATGAACGTGATGATCTGGCCTTCGGCTTCCTTGATTTCACCCAGTACGGCTTTGAGGCGCTCCTCGAATTCCCCGCGGAATTTCGCACCCGCGACCATGGATGCCAAATCGAGCGACACCAGTCGACGCCCTTTGAGAGAATCGGGTACGTCACCAGCAACGATCCGCTGGGCGAGCCCATCGACGACCGCTGACTTACCGACCCCGGGTTCGCCAATGATGACAGGGTTATTTTTGGTACGGCGCGCCAGCACCTGCACAATGCGACGAATCTCCGAGTCGCGCCCGATCACCGGATCGAGTTTCCCATCACGAGCCAACTCAGTCAGGTCGACCGAATATTTGTCGAGAGCCGACTCCCCACCCTCAGAGGCTGCAGAGGTCACACGCTTGCCACCGCGTCTTTCATTGAAAGATTCGGTGAGTTTCTTAGCGGATGCCCCAAGCTTCTCCAGTAGGTCTCGTACCTCTGACTTCACTGTCGCCAAACCGATCAGCAAGTGTTCTGTCGCCACAAACTGGTCGCCCATGGCGTGTGCCTGGGTTTCTGCTTCCGCCAGTACGCGTGCCAGCCCACCGGAGAGTGTCGGCTGCGCCACCGAGGACCCCGAGGCCGCAGGGAGTTTCGAGATGAGTTGTTTGGCTGCGGTGTCGATCTGAGTCGGATCAGCACCCACCGACTCCAGCAATGGACTCACCGTATTGTCGGGAATCAACAACAACGCCGACAACAGGTGTTCCGGCTCCACAGCAGGGTTCCCATTCGTCAACGCAGTACGAGTCGCCGCACTATAAGCGTCGCGACTCATCGCAGTCAGCTTCTCCGCGTCCATCAATGTCCTCCAAAGTTGAGTGTACTAGGCTCAAGTTTACTACGAGAGGGTTATAGTGTCCAGACAAGCAGCTGTGGATTCTAGATTCTGCGAGTCGCTTCGCTCCGCAGAATGACCGAGCTGGGTGAGAAGGGTAAAGACGGGGTGGGTGAGATACGGAAAGAAGCAGGGCCAGCGTATTGGGCACCTCAAGACTGTCAAACACTTCTAGTGCCGCTAGTAGGATGGAAAGGAAAGGACGTGAGATGCTTCCGGAATTCTTCACTTTTCAGAACTCCTGGGTTGAACAGGTGGGGCGCATCCATGTCCTGGTCGAACGGCTCCATGGCGCAGAAGAATCCTTGCCGCACAGACTCAGTCTTCGCCGCGCGAGTCGGATCAACTCTGTTCATTCATCAACAGCGATTGAGGGAAATCGCCTGAGCCTAGACGAGGTGACCGCTGTCATTGATGGGCGTACTGTCTATGGTCCAGAACGGGACATCTTGGAAGTACGCAATGCATGGACTGCGTACGAATCATTGGATGTTTTTGATCCGTATTCGGTTGATGACTTTCTCAAGGCTCATGGTTTGCTCACTCAGGGACTGATCAGTGAATCGGGGATGTTTCGCCGCCGTGAAGTGGATATCGTCAATGCAGCTGGTGAGGTGCTGCATTCTGGGTCTCAACCCGCCAAAGTCCCGCGCCTCGTACGGCAATTGCTGGAGTGGGCTTCATCAACTGATGCTCATCCGCTCATTACTTCGAGTGCGACACATTTCTTGATTGAACAGATTCATCCTTTCCAGGACGGCAACGGTCGCATTGGGCGAATGTGGCAAACACTCATGCTTAGTCGGTGGAATCCTGTTTTTGCGTGGATGCCTACAGAATCTCTTATCGCTCGCGAGCAATTAGGTTATTACACTGCGCTCCAAGATTCTCGGGAACCAGAGATTGATGGGGCTGCGTTCATCACGTTCATGTTGGGGATTATTGAGGATTCCCTCAAGGTCTACCAGGCGGATGTCGTAGTAAATGTCGTAGATGATGTCGTAGTAAATGAGCGGATTCTGGACTTGATTCGTGCTCATCCTTCCATCAGTGCAACACGCTTGGCCGAACAGCTCGGGATGTCATCTCGCCAGATTCAACGGGTCATCAAAGACTGGAAAGACCAAGGAGTGCTAGTACGCGAAGGGTCCGCCAAATCTGGGTCGTGGATTGTGAAACCCAGCGCAACCACCATCATGGATTCCCCCTAGTCCGAACTCGGAAAGCAGTACTCCATGGCCACCCGATTTCACAATCCGAATATGCAGAAGAAGCTCTAATGACGCGCCAGATTTTTAGTAATACTTTGGTCGTACCAACATCCAGATGAGCCACAAACCACCAGTGCAGATTATTAACACAATATCTAGTGCTAGGTTGTATTTTCTTGGGACCAACCCACCAGCGCTGGCAGCAGCGCTTGCCGACGAAGATGCGGAGTTATTGATGATGATTGGAGTGTCTTTAGCATTGCCATGGTTCTTCGTCGCCACTCCACAGTGAATGCAAACAACTGCTTCATTGTCGATTTCTTGAGCACATTTATAGCAAAACATTGGATCTCCTCATCTGTAAATCCTCGAAGAACAGGCATCTCCATGCAGGTCGACTTCATGCTACATTTCAAAAAAAAAAAAAAAAGCAACATGGCGAGTTGCTTCTTTCCCACAGGAGGCAGCAACGAGCAGCACAGCAGGGACGTACTTTGTGTGTTGGCTGGTTAATGGGATCGATAGGCGTCCGCACGATGCCGAATATTGATCACACTGACAACTATCTCGGACTCGTGGATGTCGTAGATGATGCGGAATTGTCCGCGTCGCGCCGAAAAAGACGGCCACAGGGGTTCATCGAGTTGCTTGCCGACCCTGTGCGGGTTGTCTGCGAGAGAGCCATAGATGAACTCGAAACACGCGACTGCCACCACTTCGGGAAGATCAGTTGTCAGGGCTCTTTTCGCTTGGCGGGAGAGTCGAACGGTATAACTCACGCCTATCCTCGCCCAGCTTTGGCCATAGCTGCCCGTACGTCTTCTTCGTCGTACCATTCACCAGCAGACATCTGCTCGAGTGATTCACTGATCTGTTTCACCAAATCACTATCAGACAAGATGTCGAGTGTCTCCATCAGTGAATCAAAATCATCAGCACCCAGCAGTACGGCAGCTCGCCGGCCATTCTTGGTGACCTCAACACGCTGGTGTGTGGTCACAGCGGAGTCAATAATCTGCGAAAACTGTGAACGTGCTTCAGCAACAGGCATGGTGATCATGTACATAATTATAGACAGAAAAGATCTACCCAGAACCGTACGCCCTCCACACTTGTGGATATTCACATATCTGGATTCTGCGAGTCGCGCTGGCGCGCTCCGCAGAAAGACGGGGTTGGGCGGTTGGTGACGGTTGCAGATAGGGATGGGTAGTTGCTACCAGACACAGTGGACGAGGTTGCGACCTTACTCGTCGGTCATCCAGGTGTGGGGCAGATGGCCGGCAAACGTAGTCAACACCTCTTGGGCGGCTTCCATGGCGGAGGTCGTACCCTCCATGACTGCAGACTCAAGGCGACCGCGTACTTCCTTGACCGCGCGAGTTTGGCGTACTGACTCCAACAGCTCGTCATCGATCAGCGACCACATCCAGTCGCGTTGCTGGCGGGCACGGCGCGATGCCAGTCCACCAGTTTTCTCCAGGTACGCGCGGTGCTCAAGAATCGACTCCCACAATTCCTCCAACCCATCACCGGTGTACGACGAGGAGGTTAACACCGGTGGGCGCCGCGCCTTCGGATCAGCAGTAATCAACTTCATCGCAGTCGCCAACTCGCGCGCAGCCACCCGGGCAGCCGCCTCATTATCGCCATCAGCCTTGTTGACGGTGATGATGTCCGCCATCTCCAAGATCCCCTTCTTGATCCCCTGGAGCTGGTCGCCAGCACGCGCTAACGTCACCAACAAAAACGTATCCACCATGCCCGCGACAGCCACCTCAGATTGCCCAACCCCCACGGTTTCCACCAGAACGACGTCATAACCCGCTGCCTCGACCACCAGCATCGATTCACGAGTGGCACGCGCCACACCACCCAAGTGGTTTCCCGATGGTGAAGGTCGAATAAACGCATCATCGTTCACTGCTAAGGCACCCATGCGCGTACGATCCCCCAAGATCGATCCACCTGTTTTCGACGAGGACGGATCCACCGCCAAGACAGCCACCTTGTGACCTTTCCCGATCAGGCGTACCCCCATCGCATCAATGAACGTCGACTTTCCTGCACCCGGTACGCCCGTCACCCCGATGCGTACTGCCTTTGTCGGATGATCCCGCAAAATACCCAGCAACTCACGCGCACGAGCCCGATCATCGATCTTCATCGACTCCACTAAAGTGATCGCCCGCGCAATCTGACGACGGTTCCCTGCGATCACCCCTTGAGCAAGGTCGCCAGCAGAATATCCACCAACTGGGTTATTCATGTGCACCTCACTTCCCTCGGGCTTCCCGGGTTCAAGATTATCCTACAAGCTCTCCACAGAAAGTAGCCCCGTGAGACGGACAGGACTCTTTGGTACGCTTTCCATATCGTACGCAAGGAGGGGATATGGCATCCAAGCCACCTGAATGGGATTACACTCGCCCAGACCTGCCAAATATCTTTAGGTCGGAAGATCCCCCCGATACCAATTCGGGTAAACCCGACACAGCAGATGCCCAACCATCTGGCCCGGGCGTACGGAAATCGAATGCTCTAACTTTTGAAGATCCTATCCCTGCGATCCCACCAATACCTCAGGCCGGACAACCGCCCAACCAGCCGCAACCCCAACCAACACCTGCCACACAGGCGACAAACTCCCGACCAAGGGGCCCAAAGACATGGGCCGTACTCGGTGTTGGAATCGCAGTCGCCTTGGCAACCGCAGGAATTATCGTAGGAATCTGGGGGGTCACCCACAAATCAACCACCGGTACTGGCTTCGCCCCCGCAAACATCGATCCTGATACCATCATCAGTTACGCTGAACGGTGGAAGGGGATAAACCCCAACTACCTGATGGACGACACTGGTGCAGCGCAGGTTACGCTGGTTGGTTTTACAGCTGGTGGTCAGGAAATCGAGATTCACCACTTCGCTACCTTCGTTCATGCCTATCGAGTCAGTGGAGCTGCTATCTATGTGGTGGAATGCGACGACCACTTCACAAGCTCACAAATCTTTTCCATCCCTGCAGGTGGACTCTCACCAGGTCAAGAACCAAGTCTCTTAGCCAGCCTCAATACGTGCCCTGGTCAGTTCGCCGTACTGAAAAACAAAGCGTACTATACGCCGCGCGATCTTCCTGAGGGCACACCTACCTCGCTCATCGAGCTTGACCTTGCCCCCCATGGGGAGAGTCGAACCATTGACATTAGGTCCACCCTATGCAAGAACTCCAGAGAACCCAACCCCGACATTTTGGGGCTCCTCTCGACGGATGACCACCTCATCTACTACTGCAGCTATGATGTGGACGGTTCTGAAAGCATCTATAACCCAGAATCCGGGGTGTCATTCGTCTATTGCCAGTACTGCTTCACAGAAGTCGTGTTGTCACACGAAATCATCTATTCCCACAACACCTCGGCGTACGAAGAAAAAGGCTTAGATTACCTCACTTTTGATACCGTCTCCCAGGCATCACAACCCATGGCTGGGCATAGATACGAACGAATATCGAGCTCAGGTTATGGTTGGGCTGCTTACACAGCCGTCGGCACTATTGCAGTGCTTCCCAACGGCTATGTCTTCGGAGTCGAAACAGAGTTCTACGACGATTCAACATCGTCTGTCGACCTCTATTTCCTCGACACCCAGTTTGAGGTTCACTTGCTCACCACCATCGATTTCGCACAGTTATACAATCTGACAATCCTCCCCACGTCGAGCTCAAAGATTCTTCTGAGCGTAACCCTCTGGGACTCTAACGGAAATCCACAAGCGGAAATGATCCAGACTTATTCCCTGGATGGAGAACTGCTCGACTCATCAACCAAGCCCATAACGTCGCCCGAGCACCTGGCTTATGTTGATGTCCAATATCCGCGCTTTTCTGCGTGACGCCACTCACACTGGTTCGACACGCAACCCCTGCAAAGCTTCGTCAATACCACCTTGGAGTCCTGGAGCATCAGCTGGTTGATCAGCAGTGAAGAATGAGTACGACGACCCGCCAGTGTCCACGATCACCACAACAACAAAGTCGGTCGTCGTGGGCAGCCCCGGGTAATCGATAGCCACAACCATCTCCGAGTACCATGCATCGTAGCCATCAACGTTCCAGGGTTCTGGGGATACGACCTCAAAATCGGTAACGTGGGCATCATAGAAAGCTGCGATGATGCACCCTCTGACCATGGCATCGGCCTCTTGGAGAGTCATCTCATCATCGGTGACTAGCTCACCAACGAACATGCTTGCGCCCCAGCTGGTTAAGTTCCCCTCACCGTCGGTAAAGGTGTGCACTTCCGCGTACTGGTCTCCCACATCACGGCCAAAGGGAAGGCTGCTTCCCTCCGCTGGGTTTTCTTGAGTCCACGGAGCACTAGCACGTGGGTACGAGAGTTGCCCACCATAGACTCGATCATCATTGGGGTGGGACTTGCGGGCTTTATCGAACCCCTGTTGGGGACAAAAATCTGCTGCCGTACTGGCTGTGGGAGACGGTGATGGGGACGCGGCAGTTGGTGATGTAGTTGGTTCTGGTTCTGGGGTTGGAGACGATAGTACGAGCGACCACACCAGGTAGCCAACCAGTGCGAGCACCACCACACCCGCGATGATTCCAATGATGAACCCTCGTGGTGATTTCTTTTTCTGCAATGGTAGTCCTGGGGCGGGAGTGACCATCTGTATGGACGCACTAGCAGGAATGTGTGCTTCTGAGGGTGCTGGTGTCCTGGGTGGTTGCGGGGTAGGGGTGGATTGTGCCCCCAGGACCTGATCAGTCCACTGATTCCCATCCCAATAGCGAGATCCTTCCCCCTGGCCTGTCGGATCTGGATACCATCCTGGTTGTGTCATGATTGACCCTCCTGTAGAAACGTGCTTGGTCTGAAAACAAAACAATGGTAATGATGGCCAGTCAAGCAGACTCAGTGGTATTCCTCACAGGTGTCCATGGGTTGAGACTCCCTATGAACACTGAATCCTCTCCATCAAGGATTCCTTCCCTAGCGGTCACTGAGGCTTGGATGCGACCTCTCTGGGAGTGTTTGGTACGCTTTTCCTTGGCGTACGCAAGGAGGGGACATGGCCACCAAGCCACCTGAATGGGATTACACTCGACCAGACCTGCCCAATATCTTTCGGTCGGAGGATCCACCCAATACCCCACCAGGGAGCAGTGACTCACCTGCCAACAAACCTTCTGACCCAGGCGTACGGAAGTCGAACGCCCTAACTTTCGATAAACCTACCCCTGCCAACCCACCAACAACTCCATCCACGGCGGGCCACGATCAGACCCAATGGGTCTCTCCTAAAGTATCCAACCAAGCGAGCAACTCCGGACCAAGCCGCCCAAAGACATGGGTCGTACTAAGTGTTGTCCTCGCAGTCGCGCTGGCTAGCGCAGGAGTTTTCATAGCAATCTGGTTTTCAGCGAAAAAGCCAACCACGGAAATTAGCTACTCCCCGCCGCCAGCACCTGTTGACCCCGATGCCATCATCAGTTACGCGGAACGATGGAAGGGCGTGAACCCTTCTAATCCGTGGATCACCGAAACGAGTGCTGCACAAGTCTCACTGGTTGGGTTTACAGCTGGTGGACAAGAAATCGATTTCTATCAGTTCAAGGAGTATGGCCACGCGTACCGTGTCAGTGGCAACACCCTCTATGTGGTGGAATGCGCAGATGACAATAGCAATTCGCAAATCTATTCCATGCCCGCAACCCCCTCCCCAGATCAACAACCGACACATCTGGTCAGTCTCAGTTTATGCCCTGGGCAATTCACGGTAATGAACAACAAGGCGTATTACACTGACGCAGACGCTTTTGACGATGAACCAACCACATTGATTGAGTTCGATCTTTCTTCCGACGGGGAAAGTCGCGCCATCGACATTAGTTCCACACTATGCAAGAACTCTACAGAACCTAACACCATGATTGGTGGGCTGGTCTCAACTGAGGATCACCTTGTCTACTTTTGCGGTGGCGATGAGGACGGATCCGAACGCACCTATGACCCGGAATCTGGAGAATCATTTATCTACTGCCAGTACTGCACCACAGAGGTTGCGCTGGCACACGAAGTTATCCAGTCCTTCAACCCCTGGGAATTCGAAAAGAGCGGGACAGAGTATTTCACCTATACCCCTACCTCGAAAGAATCAATAAAGATGGTGGCCCATGATAATAATCGATTCTCGAACTTCTATTATGGCTACACGGGGTACACACTGCCAGCCACCATGGCAGTGCTACCTCGTGGCTACATCTATGGGTTCGAAACTGTGTACCGTGAAAACGGCTCAGCCACTATCGAACTCCATGTGCTCGACCAGCAGTACAAAGATCGTCGGCTTGCTACAGTTGATTTCTCTCAGATGTACGAGATGACCCTAGTCCCCATATCCAGCTCAAAGATTCTCTTGAGTGCAACCCTGTGGGACTCTGCCGGAGATACGCAAGCAGACATGATCCAGACGTACACCCTGGATGGGGAACTGCTCGACTCATCAACCCACCCGGTCATCTCTGCCGAACAACTGGCCTATGTGAATGTCCAATACCCTCGGGCTTCTTCATGAACCCACTCGCAGAGGTTCAACATGCAGACCCTGCACAGTACGGTCAACATCTTCTTGGGCTCTTGTTCAGCATCATTGGTGGGTTTCGACCCACTGTGCAAGATCAGTAAGATATTCCTCTAATTTTGCGTGAGCCTCGTGGTAGTTGGGCGGATATTTCATGTATCCGCTCGCGGTGATAGAACCATCAACAAAACCTGCACTCAGGGTGAAACCATAGCCATCTAGAATACTGGGATCGCGAGAATCAAACCCGTCCCAGGATTGAAGGGCGTAGGTGTCAATTATTTTCTCGATATCATCCATAACAAAGTACTGGACCTCCCCGGTCACGTTGAGATCGACACCATTAGACCCTCGTGCAGTGAGGATGTACTTGGGGCCAGCGAGGGTGTTATCCCTGACTGTGTCGATCTGAAAATCCCACTGACCACCGTGAAAAGAACCGTAGCTGTACTGGAAAGACTCCAGGGTTCTCCCTTTCACATTCCCCTCCCTCATGGTGGTGATCAGTTTCCACACCAACCCCTCGCTAGGAGATATCGCTATAAAGTTGGGCTCTTCTGGTAGCTGATACACCTGAAGTTGATCCTGCTCCGGCCAAGGAAAAGTCTGTCGATCAAGGTCCGACCACCAGACCTTATGGACTGTGTCAATAACCACTTTCTCGTACTCCCCCACCCACTGATCGACATCCTGAGGGTCAACGCGTACGACAACGAGATAGTCCCAGTCGGGGGGAGCAGGATGGCGATCCTCAGAATAGTCGTACTCAAGAATATGGAAATCAGTGTCGAGTACGGTCGTTGGCAGATCCACGTACTGCTCCAAGAAACTGACCTTCTCTTCAAGGGTATCGAAATCCCTGGCCCAAGCATCTATGGAAGGCAGCTTCTCAACCGGGTGGCAACCCGTCAACAGCACAACAACCAAGACAACAAAGGTGGACAGTCTTCTGATCATTATTCCAGTGTACGCTCAAAGCGACCATATGAGGAGCATGGCAAAACAGTGGCGTCCCCATTTGACCCACAGGTCGGGACATCGTGAGTGGACCTTGCCGGTCCACCGCTAGCATGGGTCCATGGCGATAACTGACACTTTTGACCCAACCAGTCCCGAGGTCATCACCCCGGCACAGATGATCCGCGAGGTTCCCGATTTTCCGGACACGATGATTGTGACCTTCCAGCCGTACACCTTCCATGTGCTGCTCGAACAACACAAAACCAAACCCTTGGCCAACCTGGATCTCGAACAGGATATTGACTCAACCTCGCTCATAGCCCATGCGTTTTCACTCGACTACAAGGAGCGTACGTTCGCGGCATGCCTGGCACCGGTGGGTGCACCCACCGCAGTGTCCACTATGGAGAAAGCTATCGCCCATGGGGTGAAGAAGTTTGTTGTCTTTGGTACGTGCGGCACACTCGTACCCGATCTTCCCACAGGAGGACTCATCGTACCTTCGGCTGCCTACCGCGATGAGGGTACGAGCTATCACTACGCTGAGGCGAGTGATTTCATCGATATTCCAACGGCAGCAAAGACTGCCGAGATCATGGAGTCTCTGGAGATCCCCCACACCGTGGGCAAGATCTGGACCACAGACGCTTTCTTCCGTGAGACTCGTGACAATGTTGCCAAGCGCATTGAGTCCGGATGTATAGCTGTGGACATGGAGGCTTCTGCTCTTGCTGCTCTCGCACAGTTCCGTGGCGTCGATATCTATCATTTCATCTATGCTGCTGATGCTCTTGGGGAGGAATGGGATCCGCGTTTGTTGGGTACCCTCCCTGCTGAACCGCGAGCTCGTTTCGTACGTCTCGCACTCGAAATCGCTCTGCGTCTCGGTGACTCGTGAGGATCGTCGCTCAACGCTCGTCGTTCGCCTCGGTTAGTGTGGAAGGCGAAACCGTTGGCGTACTCGACTCCCCCGGGCTCGTACTGCTCGTTGGAATCACTGGCGAAGACTCTGCCCAGGTCGCAGAGAAGATGGCGGCCAAGATTTGGGGGTTGCGGATCTTGGAAGGTACGGGAGGTAGTGACCCGGAAGCATGGAGCAAGGGGGATGTATCGTGCTCGGATGTGGGTGCTCCCCTGCTGGTGATCAGCCAGTTCACGTTGTACGGCGATACCCGTAAGGGACGTCGCCCCTCCTGGGATGCGGCTGCACCCGCTGAGATCGCCGAACCCTTGTTTGATCACTTTGTGGATACTCTTCGTGGGCTTGGTGCCCACGTGGAGACCGGTGTGTTTGGCGCTCAGATGGAGGTCAGCTTGACGAACACTGGGCCGGTTACCCTCATCCTCGAGATGTAATGAACAGTATGGAGTCAGGTGGTAGTAAAAGTACGAGACAGACTCACCTTCGTGCTTGATGTGATATCTGGACCCTGCGACTTCGCGCAGGGTGACAAGGAAAGTCATGACGCGGTCAGCAACAGCTACCCACAAAGTCATTCCGCGGAGGGCGCCAGCCCGACTTGGCAGGAATCCACCACGACGCAGGTTGAGCGGAGAGTGCGCTTGCGCACTATCCCTAAACCAAGGAAGTGGTTGACGAACGAAGTGAGGAACACCACGACGAAGACCGAGGGCAGGGGCGCTTGCGTACATGCCGAGGTCAAGGAAGTGGTTGACGAACGAAGTGAGGAACACCATGACGAAGACCGAGGGCAGGGGCGCTTGCGTACATGCCGAGGTCAAGGAAGTGGTTGACGAACGAAGTGAGGAACAGCCCTGCGACCAACCACGAAAGTGAGTCAGTGGGTGATCACACTCCACCGACGGTCACCACGATAGTCAGAGGTAGCGCCTCACGGTGGTGCGGTAGGTTTCGAACTCTTGGCCGTAGTGCCCAGCGAGGAATCCTTCTTCACGAATGACTTGGCGGTGAATGATCGCAGAGAAACCAATGAGGACCAGCACCAAGATCAGATTGCAGACTACAAGAAATACCCCAAGGACGAACAAAAAGAAACACACATAGATCGGGTTTCGGCTGTGGGCAAAAGCCCCAGAGGTCACCAAACCAGCAGGACGCTGATCATCGATCCCGACGCGGAAAGAATCCCCGAAGCTCACCAAAGTCCATGCCATTCCCATAACCGCAAGCACGCAGAGCGCCACTCCTATCCACCCAGGAAGGGTCGTTGCCCAGAACCTTGACACTAGTGGAGACCAGATGGGCCAGCCTACGACCGGGGCAATGAGGCAGTAACCCACCCCGAGGATGACCACGGGAAGAATAGCGTCAGACTTGTGTGTAGCGCCAAAAAGAAAAGCTTGAATCCCGCGCTTCTTCAGCAGGATCACTCGGGAGATCACCAAAGCGATCAGACAAACGAACGCACCGACCACGATCCACGCTTGAATTCCCATAGGAAAACCTCACCTTCATTTAGACCATATTCTTGCACGACCTTCATCAAAATGGCACTGGGGATGCAGACTATACAGTTGCCTGACCGTGGTATCTGGATTCTGCGAGTCGGGCTGGCGCCCTCCGCAGAAAGACGTGAGAGTGAACTGACTTTCCGGAGGGTGACGGCTCCAGTCTCACCCAACCCCGTCATTCCGCGCGAAGTCGCGGAATCCAGAAATGTGAGCGCTACCCACGATAGAGTCTGTTGATAGTAGACCAGCGAGAGGGAGATCCATGTGGTACGACGAGTTACTCACCCAGTTGGAGACTCACGGTGACGAGTCGCGCGCCGAACAGATGTCGGCGTACATGAAAAATCATTTCCCCTTCCTAGGGATACAAAAACCTCAACTGAAAGACTTGGAGAAACCTTTCTGGGAGGAATTGAAGAAGAACCCCGAGATCGACTGGGATTTCGTGGAAGCCTGCTGGATGAAGGACTACCGCGAAGCCCAGTACATCGCCCTCGACTACCTGAAACGTAAAATCAAGAAACTTGGACCAGCTGATCTTCCACGTCTGAGGGATCTCGCTGAAAGAAAATCCTGGTGGGAGACTGTTGATTCCATTGACTCGCTGGTTGGTGACATCGTACTGCGAAACCCGTACCTCGAAACCGAGATGCTCGCATGGTCACTCGATGACAACTACTGGATTCGTCGCATCGCCATCGATTTTCAATTACAGTACGGCGAGCAGACAAACCCCATCCTGCTGGAGACCATCATCATCAACAACCTTGGCAGCCACGAGTTCTTCATCAACAAGGCCATCGGGTGGAGTCTGCGAGAATACTCGAAAACGAACCCTGAGTGGGTACGCGATGTCCTGACTCGCCACCAGGATCAACTCGCCAAGCTGTCGATCCGCGAAGCTAGCAAGTACGTGTGAGGGCGCAACACCCCGGTCGTCACCCTGCGGAGCACTGCGAGTCGCCCTGGCGGGCTCCGCAGCACAGGCTCCGCGACTCGCAGGGTCCAGATATCACACCAGCCATCGATGTGAGTCTGGCCAACGCATTCACCACCAACAGACTCCACAGCCGTAGCAAACCACTAGTCTGGATTCCTGCCAAGTCGCGCTGACGCGCTCCGCGGAATGACCGTTCCAGGTCGTCCATTGACCGCTACTGCCCGATGGTGAGTTTCGAGAAACGCCGCGTAGTAACTGGGTATGCGCTGATCACTCTACTTCACACACTGATCTGGTGAGGTTTGCACGGTGAGTCACAACGCAACGATCCTGTGAGCACGGTGCCAAGCAGTCGCGGACACAGAATAACCCACCCCCGTCACCCTGCGGCTGGGTGACGAGCGCAGCGAGGAACACCAGCTCGCAGGGTCCAGATATCACACCAGCTATCGATGTGAGTCTGGCCAACGTATTCACCACCAACAGACTCCACAGCCGTGGCAAACCACTAGTCTGGATTCCTGCCAAGTCGCGCTGACGCGCTCCGCGGAATGACCGGGTCAGTCAGGCAGTGAAGGTACTATGCAGTAGCCAGGAGGCGCTCCATGAGTTCGCAGGCTGATTCGGGGATGATCGTACCCGGAGGATAGATCGCCACCGCACCATCACTGTACAACTGGTCGTAGTCATCGGGAGGAATCACTCCACCAACCGTGATGAGAATATCCTCACCACCAGCCTTGTTGAGCTCCTGGCGAAGAGCCGGCACCAACACAAGGTGACCAGCCGCCAAAGAACTCACGCCGACCACGTGCACATCCGAGTCGATCGCTTGGCGAGCAGCCTCCTCAGGTGTCTGGAACAGTGGTCCCACATCGACATCCATGCCCAAATCAGCGTACGCCGTCGATACGACCTTCTGGCCGCGGTCATGACCATCCTGGCCCATCTTCGCGATGAGGATACGCGGACGACGACCCGTCTTCTCAGTGAACTCCTCCACCAAACCGCGTGCCTTCTCCACAGCAGGGGTTTCCCCCGCCTCAGCAGAATAGACACCAGAGATGGTACGAATCTGGGCAGTGTAACGACCGAAAGATTTCTCCAACGCCGTGGAAATCTCGCCGACAGTCGCCATCTCGCGAGCCGCATCAATACTCAGTTTCAGCAGGTTACGATCCGGATCAGTAGCATCCTGATTGGCTGCTGCCCACGTGAGTTTCTCCAAGGCCGCTTGGGTAGCTTCCTCGTTGCGCTCAGCGCGCAGCTGATCCAACTTGGCGAGCTGCTCATCGCGTACTGCCTTATTGTCGACCTTCAACACATCGGGCAGTTCATCGTCCTCAACGAGATACTTGTTCACCCCGAGAATGGTTTGCTGGGCAGAATCAATGCGAGCCTGGGTACGTGCCGCAGCCTCCTCGATACGCATCTTCGGAATACCGGCTTCGATAGCTTTCGCCATGCCACCGGCCTGCTCGACCTCTTGGATGTGTTCCCATCCGCGTCGAGCCAGATCATGGGTGAGTTTTTCGACGTACGCCGAACCCGCCCACGGATCCACCGACCGGGTGGTTCCCGACTCTTGTTGAATGAACAACTGGGTGTTGCGAGCAATACGTGCCGAGAAATCGGTTGGCAACGCAATCGCCTCGTCCAATGAGTTCGTGTGCAGCGACTGGGTGTGACCCTGGGTTGCTGACATCGCTTCGATGCAGGTACGCGCCACATTGTTGTACACATCCTGGGCGGTCAGTGACCATCCGGACGTCTGGGTGTGCGCACGCAAAGACAACGAGCGAGGATCCTGAGGGTTGAATTGACGTACGAGACGCGCCCACAACAAACGTGCAGCACGCAGTTTCGCGACCTCCATGAAGAAGTTCGTCCCCGTACCCCAGAAGAAACTTAAGCGGGGCGCAAAAGCATCGACCTTCAAGCCGACAGCCTCACCAGCGCGAATATATTCCACACCATCAGCGAGAGTGTACGCCATCTCCAGATCGGCGGTCGCACCCGCTTCTTGCATGTGATAACCAGAGATCGAGATCGGGTTATAGCGCGGCATATTCGCCGTGGCGTACGCGAAGATCTCGGAGATGATCCTCATCGACTGCTCGGGCGGATAGATGTAGGTGTTACGAACCATAAACTCTTTGAGAATGTCGTTCTGGATCGTGCCATTGAGCTGAGCGGGTGTCACCCCCTGCTCTTCTGCGGCCACAATGTACAACGCCAGGATCGGCAACACTGCGCCATTCATGGTCATCGACACACTCATCTGATCCAGGGGGATCCCATCGAAGAGTTGCCTCATGTCGAGGATCGAATCGATAGCCACACCAGCCATGCCCACATCGCCGGTCACCCTCGGATTATCCGAGTCGTACCCACGGTGTGTCGCAAGGTCAAACGCCACCGACAACCCTTTCTGCCCGGCAGCAAGGTTACGCCGATAGAAAGCATTCGAATCAGCAGCGGTTGAGAACCCAGCGTACTGGCGAATCGTCCATGGTTGGTTGACGTACATAGTCGGGTACGGCCCGCGCAGGTACGGTGGCAAACCGGGCAGGGTCTGCAAGAAATCTAGGCCCGCCAAATCAGCATCGCTATACAGTGGTGGAACCATGATTTGTTCGGGGGTTTCCCACTGTTCACCGGTCGAGGATGGGCCAGGAGCCACTGTCGGCGTCCCTAGTTCTATGGTGTCAAAACGGGGGATAGTCATTTCGCAACTCCTAACGAATCCAAGGTGTCACCCAGGAAGGCGACCACATCCATACCATCGAAGATTTCGCCATCGATGACGGCGTCTGCCCCATCACCGATCTCGGTCTTCTTGCCTGCGAGCCATACGGTTAAACCCGCATCTTTGGCAGCCTTCGCTGCATCGAGGGCTTGTTCTGCGTAGACGCTCGCTGAGGAAGCCAGGATCACCATCGAGGTACCAGCCTTCTTCGCTTCATCAACGATCTGCTGGGGTGTGGGGCCTTCGATCTGTGCGAACCCTATCCCACCAACGAGCAACAGGTTTTGGGTGAACTGTTCGCGTGCACCAAAGTCACGGCGGTCCCCCAAACAGGCCAACACCACGGTGGGTTTGGTCTTGTTCTTTTTCTCGTACGTACGCGCGCGGTCACGCAATACTTCGAAAGCGGCCGAATCCCTGCATACTCCGATACCACCGTACGTTGGCGCAGCAGGGCGAGGGATGAAATCAGTCAAGGGTGCTTCATCTTCTTTGGGGAACATCGAGACACCGGTGAGCGGAATCTTGCGGGTCGCTAGACGCGCACAACGCTCATCACATGTTTCTTTGATCCACTCGGCAACCTTGCCCCCGGCTAGTGCAGCAGACATACCACCAAGTGCTTCGATCTCTTGGACTCTCGCCCACGCTTTCTCAGCGAGCTGCTCGGTGAGAGCTTCGAAGGTCCAGGCACCACCAGCTGGGTCTTTGACTCGGCCCACATGGGCTTCCTCACCGTTGACCAATTGGATATTGCGGGCAATACGACGCGAGAACTTGGTCGGCAACCCATAGGCAGTGTCATGGGGAAGTACGGTCATGATCTCGACCCCACCCACACCAGCGGAGAAAGCACCCACGGTCGTACGCAAAAGGTTCACCCACGGGTCGTCTTTGCTCATGATCCTCCACGAGGTCACCGCATGTTGCATGGCACCACGCTTAGCTTCGGGAACATTCAGTACCTCGCCCACACGAGCCCAGAGGCGACGAAGAGCGCGAACCCTAGAAATGGAGAGGAACTCATCAGCAGTCACGGCCACACGGAAAAGAATCTGATCGAAGGCTTCTTCAGCGTCAACACCTTGCTCATCGAGTTCGCGTACGTACTCGATCCCGGTAGCGATCGCAAAAGCGAGCTGATCGATGTCCCCGCAGCTCGCATTATCGTACGGTGTCACGTCAACAGTGAGTGCGCGACAATTCGGGTAGCTTCCTGCTTTGCGCACCCATTGGGAAAGGCCCGACAGATCGGCAGCCTCTCCAGTGACCGCAGCCTGAGCCATCGGGTCAATGCCGAGGTTTCCTGCTGCTTGGTCATTTGCCTCACCAGCGAAGAAGTTCAACAAGGCGTCTGCGGCTTCACTTTGCTGGGTGATGGAGCTCACGCACACTGGTGCAATGTCGGGTTTCACTCCAGTCAGGACCTTGCCCACATCCTGGGCTGACATCGCGTCAGTGTCAACACGCAGCCACACTCCCGTACCTCCAGCATGGAGTTCATCGTGAATAGCAGCGGTGGTACGAGCGACATCCGGGTCTTCATGGAGTTGAGCGACCACCCAGGGCAGTGTCGCGGGATCAGACCCACGAGTGAACGGTGTCACGCCGGGGGTTCCTACCACCTGATCATCAGGTAACACATAGAGCGGATCGATCTCGACACCATCCACACCAACATAGGTGAGACGCTTGCGAGCTTGCTCGATCGTTAATTCCGTTCCGGGAGCTCTTCTCTTGTTGAGAGCTTTGAGGACCTCGCGATCCCAATCTTGCATGGTCGGGGTCTCAAAATCACCGGCCAGCACCATCAAATCCTCCGACATGGAAATCCCTTCTGGGCAAAGTGACGACACCGCTCGTACTCGACAATTGGCGTCACGTCAATGTGTGCATATGGTACGGCTCAGCCTAGCGTGTGAAGGCCCGTGAGCGAAAGAGTGTTTATTGTCTGATGAGACAGTGACAAACGTCGACGGTTAATGGAAGTACGGGATCATCAGCCACAAACCATAGGCGAGCACGCATCCGATGAGCCCAAGAAAAATGAAACCCACCATACGGTACGAATGAGCCATCCCTGTTGATGAATCTTTTTGCGGTATGGAGGTAGGCCACGCAACCAGCACAAGGAGCACCAGTACTGCTAGTGCAGCTAAAACCGTGGGGAACCATGGATTCATCGCTGGCCAGCCAGCAAGATGGACCAAACCCTGGTAGGCAACCATACCCAGCACTAGACCCAGGAGAAGGGCGATGGCAATATCTATCGTGAGGTGAGACCGTGAGTGCCCCTTGGGCGAAAGCTCACGTGGTACGAAAAACCAGTTTGCCGAACTCATCAACCCTGAGATCACCACTGTCGCCACAATAGCAACGCCCGCCACTAAAAGTAATGCGCCCCAATCTATCTCTATTGCGAAGGCTGTCATGATCCGCTCCCGTTCGACTCTTTAGCTTTCGCTTTGTCAACCGACGCTTTCACCTGGGCTGCTTTTCGCTCCTGATGCTTATGGGAAGACTTCGGTGGGGACTTCTTTTTCTTTGGCTTCTTGGGTTTAGGTTTCGGTTTCAAACCAGCCAAACGCAAGGGGGAGGCAGCCAAGGGGTGATCAGCAATATAGTCGGGCAGTGCCGGAGCGAGTGGGTTCGGGATCGTTGTCGTCACCGAGGAGATCGCGGCTTTGGCTAACACTGCCACCTCATGGGAATCGTTCACATTCTCGTGCGACACATGGTTACGTGAAGCAGCAATCTTGATCGCAACTGAACCGAGAAGCAGGATAGCCAACACAGCTACAAAACCCCAGCGGCCATAATGGGCCAACCATGCTGCAGCTCCACCAACTATTCCTGCTGCGGGAAGAGTGAGACCCCAAGCGATCAGCATTCGTTTCGCTGTATTCCACCGTACTTCTTCAGGGGTACGAGCCAACCCTGTTCCCATGATTGATCCAGACACGACATGGGTGGTTGACAGGCCAAACCCCAAGTGGGAGGAAGCCAGAATGCACGACATGGCAGCCGTTTCTGAGACGAATCCTTGGGGTGGTTCAATCTCAGCCATCCCTTTACCCATGGTACGCATGATGCGCCACCCACCAGAATAGGTACCCAACGCAATCGCGACGCCAGCAGCAATGATCACCCACCAATGGGGAGGGGTACCTGCTGCTTGATTCCACCAGGGAAGTTCAGCACCAGGATTAGACGCAATGAACTGACTCGTACTCACCACAAGAACCAAGGTGATGATGCCCATCGTCTTTTGGCCATCAGAGGTCCCATGGGACAGTGCAACGAGTAGGGAGGACACCCTTTGCCCGTTACGGAAGCGTTTCTTGGAATCTTTGTTGTCGTTGTGTTGACCCTTATAGGCGATCTTGGTTCCAGCCCACGAGGCAACACCAGCAACAACGGGAGCTACTAATGCTGGCAACAAAATCTTTGAGATCACTCCCGACCAGAGAACACCACTCATTCCAGCCTGGACGATAACCGCACCGATGAGTGCACCAAAGATTGCGTGGGATGAGGATGACGGCAACCCAAACAACCAGGTCAACAGGTTCCACAAGATGGCTCCTACTAAGGCAGCAAAAACTGTTTCAGGACCAATATTGAAGCTGGTGTCGACGATCCCTGAGGCGATAGTTTTTGCTACCTCAGTCGAGAGGAAAGCCCCCACAAGGTTCATGATAGCGGCTAAGAGTACGGCGACCTTCGGCTTGAAAGCGCCCGTCGCAACACAGGTGGCCATAGCATTAGCGGCATCGTGGAAGCCATTAGTGAAGTCAAATACTAAGGCGGTGACAATAACGATGAGAACAATGAGTTCAATTGACATGTTCAACACCTAAACGCAGGATGAGTTTCACATCGGTGATCCTACCAACCAATGAGTGGCAACAGGAAATGAAGTCGCGGCACTGGGACGTCGTGACTCTCTGGTGTGGCCAGCGGACAGGGGCCCAGTCAGATCTGTCACACCCACCCAGGGAGCCACATTCTCCACTGCCAGTGGGTACGCGGTATAAGTGCCCCGGTCACAACAGGATAGAGGAAAGCAAAGTTCAATACGATCAGCGCAATGAGTACACCGGCACCCATAGCTCCGGCTTCACGCCGAGGTGAGCCTACCGGCCCAATGATCACCCCAAGAGCCATAGCTAAAGCAATAACCATGAAAGGGATGATGGTGATTGCATAGAACGAGAAAATGGGCCGCGTACCTACCCACATCCAAGGAATCCAAGTGGCAGCCATCCCACACACAACCACCCCAAAACGCCAATCCATGCCACCAATCCACCACAACACTGCGAGCACCATGGCTAGACATGCTGCCCACCACAATAAGGGTGTCCCCAAAGCTGTCACTACCCTCATGCACGTTTCACCAGCACTAGCCGTACACCCATCAACACCTGAGGCAATCCCATTGTCGGCGTATATTCCGACCGTACGCCCCACGACAGGCCAACTCCATGGGCTCGATTGATAACTATGGGTCGCACCAGCCAAATCCTCACCCACGTGGAAGTCGTACGTACTCACATGCCAATGCCACAATGATGCAAATCCCTCCCCAAAGATCTTCGTGGTTGGGGAATCAGGGTTGTTGACTCCCCAATCCCGCAAATTCCCACCCGTGGTTCTCAACCATGGAATCCAAGTGACGAGGTACGAGGCGATCCCCACCACTACGATGGACACGAACGCGGGAACTCCATCAAGATAGAGGCTCTTCCAGCTTGTACGTCCAGCACCAGCTAATCGACGAGCAGAGATCGACCATGCCACGACGAGAAGGCCAAACACCGCGATAACGTAAATCGTGTTCCATTTCACAGCGCAACCGAATCCAAGCAGTATTCCAGCGCCCACCAGCCATGGCCGTACGATGAAAGGACCAGGGTGTCCATGAAAACTCTGAGCATCAGTTTTCACCAGCCGACTCGCTAACCGATTGCGGAAAAAATCGCGGTCAGCGACGATACAACTCACTCCAGCAACAATAAAAAAGGATTGGAAAATGTCGAGCAGTGCCATCCTCGACATGAGGAAGTGCAGCCCATCCACGGTCAATAGTAGCCCTGCAATACCACCAATGAGAGTGGAGTGAGCAAGACGGCGAGTCAAGCGAATCACGACCATCACCAGCAGACATCCAAACACCAGTGAGGCAAAACGCCACCCGAGCGGGGTGAGGCCGAAAAGCCACTCCCCTGATGCGATCAGCCATTTCCCGAGAGGTGGATGGACGACGGAGGAACCATCAGTGGACAAAGCAGAATAGTCCCCGGTCGCAAAGGCACTATTGACTTCATCGCCCTCACCGTACCAGCGGCCCTCGTACCCATACTTCAGCAGGCTCCAAGCGTCCTTCGCATAGTAGGTCTCATCGAACATGATGGAGGCCGGGTAATCGATCCGGAAGAGACGTATAACAAAAGCGAGGGCGGTGATTGCGGCCGTGACGATCCATCCGATGAGTCGATCAGGTGGCAGCGGGGACCTCAACCGATCAACAACTGTATCGAGAGGACGGGTTTGGCTAGCTTTGATCAACGAGGTGGGATATCGGTGTGGCTTCTTGGTCTGGGAAGACTGCGGTTGGGAACTCGGCGGGTCAGCTGGTGCAGGTACCCATGGCTGTTCTAGTTCTGGTTCTTCAGCGAGGTCGAGGTCCTTGGCGAGGTCAAGATCCCGATCAAGGTCAGCATCGATTCCCAAGACTAGGTCCGGATCGAGATCGAGGTCTGGCCCTAGGTCGGGGTCTATCCAATCCCAGTCAGGTTCCCCCACCTCTAAGAGATCGAGCGCCTGGGCAATGTCGTCAGTGGCATCCAGGGAGTCTTCCCAGACCGGATCGAAGTCATCAACGAAACCTGCCGCGCGGCGATCCTGGATAGCTTTCGCACGAGCTTGATCAAGACGAGCACGCAGATGAGCAGAGGGTACGAGCCGCTTTGGTGTTTCACCAGGTATGTCAGACAACACGTGGTGCTCACCCCTAGGATCGGTCATTTTCACTAGTCTAGTGCTATGAGAGCACACAGTTTCGATGCTTCGGCCCCTTCAGGCAAGCTTCTTCTTGCTGGTACGCCCATTGGTGATTCGCGCTATGCCAGTGATGCTCTTCGCAAAGCACTCTTGAGCGCTGACATCATTGCCGCCGAGGATACCCGCAAGTTTGTTCAGTTGTGTCACCGAATAGATATTCATCCCACTGCGCGAATGGTCTCCTTTTTCGAAGGTAACGAAACCGAGCGTACTCCCGGTCTCATTGAGGACATTTCTCGAGGTTCGGTGGTCGTTCTTGTCACGGATGCAGGAATGCCGTCGATCTCTGATCCTGGATATCGCCTCGTCACGGCCTGTCTCGACTCTGGACTCCTCGTTAGTGCCGTTCCTGGTCCTTCAGCGGTCCTCACCGCTTTGGCAGTGTCGGGGCTTGCTACTGATCGTTTCTGTTTCGAAGGGTTCCTCCCGCGCAAGGCTGGGGCCCGGCGTACTCGCCTGAGCGGACTGAGAACCGAACAACGTACCATGGTTTTCTTCGAGGCACCCCATCGCTTGAGTGATTTTCTCGATGATGCAATCTCAGTTTTTGGCCGTGAGCGGCGCAGTGCCATTGCTCGGGAACTCACAAAACCTCATGAGGAGGTGATCCGAGGACCGCTGTGTGAGTTGGCTGACTGGTCAACAGGTGAAGTACGCGGCGAGGTCACGGTTGTTATCGCTGGGGCAACTCCCGAGGTACCTTCCATGGATGATTTAGTGGTACGAGTGGAGGAACTCGTTGCCCAAGGAATGAAGCGTACTGCTGCCATCGGCCAGGTTGCTCGAGAAACTGGTGCTGATCGCCACGTACTCTATGACGAAGTCTGTCATGGGTAACGGCTGCGAGCCCTCCGGCTAGATAACCTCAGCAGTCCCATCGATGACGGACCCCACCCAGATCGTGTCGAAGGTGGGAACCCAGCACATAGCGACTCTCACCCCTGCATCCCAATGGGCTTGATCTGGGTATCCGGCACTCACTCCCCGATCTAGTTCCTTGGGTACGTCGAGGGTAGCTTTCAAAGAATTGCATCGACGCGAGAGAGCCAACTCGTACTCCCACACATCGTCACGATCAGGCATTCCTTCCGACAGGTCAACAAAACCCATCACCTGATCCGTATGAGGTTTGCTACAGTCAACAGTGGGCACATGGATACCCTCAATGTCGTCGGGGGGAGTGTGCATGCAGGCCCCTTTGACCAAGTACCCATAAAAGTCACTTTCTGCCGCTGACAATGACGTACGCTCCCGCTCGTACGACCCTGCAGGAATCGCTGGCGGGGTATGTGTCGGGTCCGTGGGGTACGTGGGTGGTGGTAGAGCGGGACTGGTGGTAGGGGCAGTTGGTTCAAGTACTGTTGGGGATGGTTCTTGTTGAGTTGGACCCAACCTCTGGAAGAACATGAAGAAAACCACGATTCCGACAGCGAGTATCACCCCAGCAGCGATCACTCCCACCCACAAGACAGTATTGTTCGGCTTCTGTGGCTGCTCGAAATGATTCCACTGGTTTAAGTTGTGAGGGTCATTCATCATTCGACCAATCTACCTCACCCTCGCGGGAGAACTCATAGAGGGCAATCGCCGTAGCAACCGAAGCATTGAGGGACTCCACGGATTCAGCGATGGGGACCCGTACCAAAACATCACAGGTTTGCCGAGCAAGCCGAGACAGGCCCTCACCCTCGGACCCAACCACGAGCACCATGGGCCCATCGACTGCAATTTCATCAACAGGTGTCGAACCTTCACCGGCCAGTCCGATCACAGTGAACCCCGCATCTTTCAATGCAGCTAATGCCCGGTTGAGATTCACCACCTGGCTCACTGGGAGTCGTGCAGCAGCACCAGCAGAAGCTTTCCATGCGGCAGCTGTCATCCGTGCGCTGCGCCGGTCAGGAATAACCACGCCGGCAGAATTGAAAGCCGCAGCACTGCGAATAATGGCACCCAGATTATGGGGGTCCGTCACATGGTCGCACGCCACGACCACCAAATTGTGGAGACGAGCTTGTTCAAGTACGTCATCAAATTCGGCGTACTCAAAGTTCGGCAGTAGGAGCGCTACACCTTGATGGACGGCACCGGCAGTGAGACGATCGAGCTCTCGCCTGTTTGCTTGAAGCATCGCAATACCGTGTTCACCACAGTGCTTGATGATTTCTTTGAGGCGATCATCGCGCTCCATATCCTCTGCGATATAGGCAGTCGTCACCGGAATATCTGCCCCGAGAGCTTCAAGTACGGCGTTGCGCCCCACCACCCATTCGCCAGTGGCCTTGGATCTCGTAGGCGAGGTTTGCCGAGTCGATTGCCTCTTCGCTGCGGCTTGTTTCGCCTTATATTTGGCATGATATTCGCGGTCCTCAGCCTTCGGGGTGGGCCCACGGCCTTCCAGACCTTTACGGATGCGCCCACCTGATCCAGCGGTGTTTCGTCCTTTACTCACCACTAAATCCTACTTCACTTATCTCTCACCATGACATTTCCACCTCACCGCCGTCATTCTATGTACACCCAAACTGCGGTGATTCTACACATCCCCACCACCGTCATTCTGCGGAGCACTGCGACTCGCAGAATCCAGGGTGACCTGGGTCGGGTTCTACGAGAGTGTCCAGCGGGGGCCGTGGGGAGTATCTTCGATGGTGAGACCCATATCCGAGAGCTGGTCGCGGATTGTGTCGGCCGCTTCAAAGTCTTTGCGGGTACGCGCTGCTGCACGCTGATCGAGCAGGGCGCGTACGAGACCATCGACCACGTCTGTCAGGTCACTGGTTGTGGCAGTCCCCCAGATGGGGTCGTCTGCTCTCAGCCCGAGAACACTCAGCATTGCTTGAACCTGGGCGAGACACTGCCCCACCACCACTAGATCACCGCCGTCAAGGCTGCGGTTGCCCTCGCGTACTGTCTCATAGAGAACAGCTAAGGCACCAGGTGTACCCAGGTCATCATCCATTGCTTCAGCAAATCGAGTGGGGACATCCATCACATCACCATCACCACACGCCTCCCGAGCGCGAGAGACAAAAGAATCCACCCGTTCAAGAGCTGTCGAGGTTTCATCCAACGCCTCATCCGAATACTCGATCATGGAACGATAGTGGGGTGCCAGTAGATAGAGTCGTACCGCCCGAGCAGGCCAGCGCTGGGTCACCTCAGAAACCAACATCCCATTGCCGAGCGACTTGCTCATCTTCTCCCCGGATGTTGTCACCCATCCATTGTGCAACCAAAAACGCGCGAACCCTCGTCCGGCTGCCTGAGACTGAGCTAGTTCGTTTTCGTGATGGGGGAACTGGAGGTCGATGCCACCACCGTGAATATCGAAAGAATCACCAAGGTATTTCCCAGCCATCGCAGAGCACTCCAGATGCCAACCGGGACGCCCACGCCCCCAAGGCGTCGACCAGGAAGCAGTCACAGGTTCACCCAGCTTGTACCCTTTCCACAGGGCAAAATCCCTCGGGTCTTTTTTCCCTCGAGGATCAGCATCCTGTGCTGGGTCCATATCATCTGGTTTCTGGCCTGAGAGTTCACCGTACGGCGCCCAGGACCGTACATCAAAATACACATCCCCTGACCCGTCATCCGCCACGTACGCATGACCTCGATCGATGAGCTGCTCAATCAGTTCAATCATCTCCGGGATATGGCCTGTCGCCCGCGGTTCATAGGTGGGGGGTTGGATACCTAAAGCGGCATAGGCCCGATGGAGTTCGCGTTCATTTGCGTACGCATGGACGTACCACTCCACTCCCGCTTCAACCGATTTGGCAAGGATCTTGTCGTCAATGTCGGTCACATTCGTCACAAGGGTAACCCGATATCCTGAGGTGGTCAGCCAACGCCGCAGTACGTCGAATACGATCTCTTTTCGAATGTGCCCCACGTGTGGAGCGGACTGCACTGTGAGCCCACAACAGTAGATGGATACCTCGCCGGGTACGAGCGGTTCAAATCGGATCTGGGCCCGCCTGGCCGTATCATAGAGCGACAGTGTCATAGGGCTATCCTACTGGTCCGCATGGAAGTCAGGAGTGCCCAGCACCTCATCGGGGAGCGGTTCAAGAACATCATTGATATATCCGCACACTGCTTCAATAAGAGGTACGTCACGTTGTTCATGTTGGGACATGAACCATCGATAATCGAGAAGCTCATGGAACACTTGGGCCGGTTCACGTTTCCCCCACAATTCGGCGGGAACCTCGGCCATGACTGGGCCGAAAACTTCTGTCAACCACTGGTGAGCTACCACTGATTCAGGTACTTTCGTTTGTCCAGAACGGAAGCGGTACGAATCGAGGGAATTGAGAATACGGCGAGCCTGATTCTCTTCAGTATCGAGCCCTGTTAGTTTCATGAGGCGACGTTGATGATGTCCCGCATCAACCACCTTGGGTTGGATGCGAATCTTTGACCCGCCAGAGGCTGTCTCGATATCCATCTCTGCCACATCAAAACCGAGAGCGTTGAGTCGTCGTACTCTTCCCTCAATTCGTTCACGCTGGCTACCAAGAAACTCTTCCACACCGGTCAGTTCCTTCCACAATTCGCGATACCTCGCTTCAACATTGTTGACCAGTGACTGAGGATCATATTCTGGTAGTAGCATTCCCGCTGCTTGGAGGTCAAGGAAATCCCCAAACAGATTAACCCGTGCGATCTCCAGATCCTCCTCACGTTGTCCATTAGTGAGCTGTGGATAGAGTCTCCCTGTTTCTGCATCAACAAGGTACGCCGCGAAGGCTCCAGCATCGCGACGAAACAAGATATTCGACAGCGACACATCCCCCCACTGAAAACCCACCAGGTGAAGTCGCGCAATGAGGACAACCATGGCATCGAGGAGTCGTGAAACGGTTTCTTGACGTACCCCAGGGGTGAACAAGGTGCGGTACGGCAGGGAGTATTCGAGGTGGCGGGTGAGCAGTATCGACACCCGCTGTTTGCCTTTTTGGGATACTCGGTCGGAGACGATGCCCACTGGTTCAACAGCAGGACAACCTAAACGGTTCAGGTCGTGCAGGAGCCTATATTCGTGGTGAGCAAGTTCTTCGACTAATTCTTTGGCTGCCAACACTGAATCCCCCACAGCAATGAATCTCACGACGTGGCGCGAAATACCTTGGGGTAAGGCCACCAGTAATTCTTTGGGCCATTTCGCTAATTTGGTATCCCAAGGAAAGTGGAGGAGCTGCGAATCGGGTGTCGCTGAAATGATCTTGGGCACGTGTCTATTCTTTCACTCCACCGGAGTGACTCGATCGAATTCGACAGAAACATCACGATGCAGGTTCAGGTCAGGGGAGCTTCGCACTCACTCTTTTCCCGTCACCCTGCGGAGCGAAGCGACTCGCAGGGTCCAGATATCACACTGACCACTACGGTGACCGTCGGCTGTTCATGATCACCCACAGACTCCACATCGGGGAACTCACTAGTCTGGATTCCTGCCAAGTCGTGCTGGCGCACTCCGCGGAATGACACCAACGCCGTCAATCTGCGGAGTGAAGCGAAATTTTACTTCTTGGAGCCCAGATGGATGTCGATGTTGTCAACAGTTGATCCGGATCCACCCGTGACAAGGGTGATGAGCTCCGAATCAGGCATGGGACGGTACGGCTCTTCCGTACTCACTCGAATCCCTGAATCGCCCGAATAGCCGCCATGCCAGGCGTCCTCATAATCTTCAGCTAAAGCAATCACCACATAGGTCACATCCGGGGGTACATCCAGCAAGTACTGCCCCGACTCTGAGGAAGCATAGATCCGAGAATTCGCGCATCCACCAGGGAACTGATGGGGACTTCCAGCGGGTGCCTCTTCCAGGAGAGCCCGATAGTACAACTGCTCGCCTCGCTTCTCCACCGGGCATGCAATCAGGCGTACATCAGTCTTCTTCACGATCCGTGGAGGATAGACCGTACCCACAATCGTCAAGGCCCGCTGGAGAGTGACATCGATCCCTTCCAGGCACTCACCCACTCCAGGAGCGACCAGTTGAATCACCTTGTCGTTCGGCAATCGCGGTGACCTCCCCATGTACCCGCCGTACCATGTGGTCAACCAGTTTCCTGAACATGAAGCCCGCACAATATAGGTCTGTCCAGGAATGAGACCAGTGAGAATATAGGCTCCAGACTCGTCAACTCCTGTTTCGACAACCCCCTCAAATCCACCATCCTCGTACACTGCACAAGCACGTACCCACGTTTTTGAATCACCGCCCGAGATCACCCCCGAAATTGATGATCCTGCCACGAGAGTGATATCTTCTCCATCGCGGGTCTGGCCACCCTCGGGTGCAGTGATCGTCGCTATCTTGCCCTGGGGAACAACACCAGACTTCGGCCCGACCCAGCCTCCACGCCACACCATGGGATATCCCCACACCTGAGCATAGAAAGAGTAGGTCGCTCCAGGAATGACCACGAAAGAAAACTTCCCGTCCGCTTCCAAATAGTGTTCGATCGGATCAGAGCCATCCTCAGGTACGCACGTCACCGACCCGCGAGTATGGTAGGCGAATCCTCCATGGGGTTCCAAGGTCACTGGCGTACCATCAACGAACAGTACGCGCCCAGAAATCCTTGCCCCTGTGACGAGTGGAATATCGACTCTCACCTCTCCAGGATCTCCTGGACGTACCCAGCTCACTTTCGGGTTGAGAAGGTCCCCATCACTGAGAGCATCAGAAGTGGTGGCAAAACCACCATGAGCTGTGGTGAGCAATGCTGGAGCATCGACTTCTTCACTGTGCCGCCACGGGTCGATCCCCACCCAGAGGGCATATTCGCATTCAGGGTCGAGCTCTTTAATCCTGTAAACACCCTGCTTATCGATTTGGCTCCAGCGGTGCTTCCGCCACACCGGGGCTTTTCCGGACGGGTCAATCTGCGCAGCCACCACGAGGTGAGGAAAACGTTCAGGTTCACCATCGGGAGCGCTTTGGGTTACCGTACCCGAGATTTCTGCGGTACGACCAACTGTATTCATACCTCCCACGATACTTGAGGAGGTCGGCCCCCAGGGGGGTCACGTCCCGTGACGCGGGACGGCAATCTGAACCTCACAGCATGCGAAGTCTGTACGCACAGCCAACAACGACCAGTTTTCCTGGTTGACGAATCTTTTTCACAGGCGCAACTGGGTTTCATTAGAGAAGACGTGAATAGCATCCTCAGGCGCATTCAGACGTATTGTCGCACCGGGAGAAACACCAAGGTTAGAAGAGGTACGGGCAACGATCTGCTGAGCTGTGAGACGTTGCTCCTCATCCAACCCCGACAAAGTTGTATAGAGGAAGGTGTCCGAACCTAGCTCCTCCACCACAGAGACATCCACTGCGATACCCTGATCAGCAACATCGAAGGATTCTGGGCGTATCCCCAGGGTCAGAGTCTTTTCTTGATCAGCTTTGGCCAGAATCTCGCGTGCAACCGGCACCACATAGTCACCGATTTGTACCCCACCATCAACCACGTCACCAACGAGGAGGTTCATCGCTGGTGACCCAATGAATCCGGCTACAAACAGATTCACTGGAGCGTGATAGAGGGTCAACGGCGTATCTACTTGCTGGAGAAGGCCGTCCTTCATGACCGCCACACGATGCCCCATGGTCATAGCTTCCACCTGGTCATGGGTCACGTATACCGTTGTCACACCGAGGCGCTGCTGGAGTGCTGCGATTTGGGTACGAGTAGATACCCGCAACTTGGCATCAAGGTTCGACAATGGCTCATCCATGAGGAAAACCTGCGGTTGGCGTACGATCGCACGACCCATCGCTACACGTTGGCGCTGGCCACCAGAGAGTGCCTTAGGTTTGCGAGTTAGAAACTCTTCGAGACCAAGCAACTGTGCTGCTTGCTCAACACGAGTTTTCCGCTCAGCGCGTGAAACACCAGCCATCTTCAGCGCAAAACCCATGTTCTCTGCCACAGTCATGTGCGGATAGAGAGCATAGTTTTGGAAGACCATAGCAATGTCACGATCTTTCGGTGGAAGATCGGTCACATCGCGTTCACCGATAAAGATCTGCCCCTCGTTGACCTCTTCGAGGCCTGCGAGCATCCGCAGTGAAGTTGATTTTCCGCACCCTGAAGGCCCGACGAGTACCATGAACTCGCCGTCACCGATGTCGAGAGTGAAATTGCTCACAGCCGGGTGGTCTGATCCGGGGTATGTGCGTGCCGCATTCAAAAATTGCACAGTAGCCATGATGGTTCTACCTTTCCACGGGCGGTACGTGCCCGACGATCCTGAGTGGAGGATGAATACCTTCAACACAAGTGTTCCAGGTTTCCTGCGTTCGTCAAGTTTTCTAGACCCGCTAGGGTAGACCAGTGAGCGAAAACGTCGACACTCCTGTGCAGGAGAATACGGAAGAAACCCCCTGGTGGGATGATCCTTCGCTCCCATGGAAACATAAACCTACTCGAGCTGACTTGGCTTGTTGGAGTTGGATCGCTGTTGTCTCGATCTATGCCCTCGGGTTGCTTCCACTTCGTGCGATCCTCATTGGATGGTCTCCACCAGCAGCGGCGATGATCACTGGGGGCCGTACCTCTGTGGTCGCCACTGGTGCTTTCGCCTCGGTGAGCACTCATCCACATATCTTCTGGTGGACTCTACTGATATGGGTGGTCGCTGGGCTGTCTTTGGTCAAATTTTCTTGGGTGTACTGGTGGGCAGGAAAATTGTGGGGTACGGGGATCATCGACCTCCTGGCGGGACAATCACCTCGCGCCCAGAAACGCGCACAACGGGCCGTACATCTGACGAATCGTTTCTGGCTCGTGGCTATTTTCCTCACCTTCCTTCCCATACCTTTCCCTATGCCTATTGTGTACGCAGCAATCGGGGCAGCCGGTACACCGCTCAAACGCTTCCTTCCTCCAGTGATCGTCTGCTCGCTGATCTTCCAAGCAGGATATCTAGCCTTGGGGTGGTGGATTGGTGAACCTGCAGTCAAATTGGTTAATCTTTATGCCCAATTCATGTGGTACGTCGTTGCCGGAATCCTGGTGATGATGCTCATCGGTTGGTGGGTTCGTGGGCGCCGTACTGCCGACATGGCAACTAACCCAGCAGAAGGTGAAGACAACTAGACAGCAATAGCCGTCTCGTCGTATCTCTCCGGGTCCCCATCCGTGACAGGTACGCGTTTGATCGGGGCAGCCAAGTCGATGGTACGAACCGTCCGGGTTGCGGTGGGTGCCGATAGATAGGTGGCTGGTACGACAGTAATCGGATCCCACAACGACATTTGAACATCCCCATTAGGCCCGACCACTCCACCATGCTCAGTGAACGGTGATTCTTCTTTCTTCTCGACGTGAACCACCATTGTCTCTTCCCCATCACTTAATTCAGCTTCAGCAACAATGGCATCAAGTTGGCGGCGTACGCGGCGGGCCTCAAAGTGGGAGAACCCCACCCAGAGTGCCACCATACCCAATCCAACGACGGGGACGTACCCAGCGATCACTGAGAGCAACGCGAGCGGGATGGTCGCCAAAGCCACGACAAGTAAGGCAATGAAAACGAAGGTACGGCGTTTCTCTGCTTTGACCGCTAGTCGTTGGGCAGTACGTCGGGCTGCTCGGCGCATGAGCAGTGTCGACACTGGAGCAGAAAGTTCATCTGAGGGTGTCGATGAATGAATAGTTTTGAGTGTGTTCGTTCCCGTACCCTGCTCGTCCACCTCTTCTTGGGTGGGAATATGCCAACTGAGTTGGCGGGGTACGAGATAGAACAAGCATGCGACGACGAGCACCACAAAGATGGGACCAGACGTATACATAGGTTTCAGATTAACCCATGGGCGGGAAATTCGGTGGAAAACGCGCCGGATTTCCCTCCCCCTTGTTTCCTCATCCAGGAGCGTAAGTCAGTAGACTCTGTCTAGCTGTTGTTCCAGTGTTCACCGTCGATGTTCTCTGATTCTTGGGGCACTCTTGGGTGGATCTGGTGGAAAAGATTGTGGGGTTTGATGGCTCTCGACTTCAACACTGTGCCGTCTCGGCGTGGGACGAACTCGTACAAATGGTCCGTGGGTGCAGACGAACTGCCCATGTGGGTAGCTGATATGGACCTGCCCACAGCACCGGAAATCCTCAAGGCTGTCTCCGCCAAAGCGGCGACTGGCATTTTCGGGTACGAGATGATCCCTGATGAGTACGCACTGGCTATCGGGTCATGGTGGGATTCACGATATGGGTTGAATATTGACCCACAGTGGGTGTGCTTCGCTGATGGCGTCGTCCCTGCGGTCTCCTCCCTGATTCGCACCTTCAGCCAACCAGGTGATGGGGTGCTCATCCAGCCACCGGTGTACAACTGTTTCGCTGACACAATCAAAGAGTGTGGACGCAGGGTCGTCACCAGTGACCTACCGTACGATATGGCCACGCATCAGTACGGGATAGATCTTGGGGATCTTGAAGAAAAGCTTGCCAACGATCATGTGACGATGATGCTCGTGTGCAATCCGAACAACCCCACGGGACAGGTCTGGAGTGTGGAGGAATTGTCTCGTATTGCTGACCTTGCTCGCCAGTACGGCGTTGTCGTACTGTCTGATGAAATCCACTGCGATATCACGGCTCCGGGGGTGACCTATACTCCGTTTGCCCACGTAGACCCGGATGTGATCTGGCTCAACTCACCGTCGAAGTCTTTCAACATTCCCGGGTTGCAATCAGCGGCGGTGATTGTTCGTGATCCGGCCATACGAGATCGGGTGACGGCAAGTCTTCACCGCGATGGGATCAGCCAACCTGGGTCTTTCGCAGCCGTGGCCACCATCGCAGCGTACACCCAGAGTGCTGATTGGTGTGATGCCATGAGGGAGCATGTGTGGGCGAATCGTGCTCGCCTGGAGACCTATGTCGGCGAATATCTCCCGCAGCTGCACGTTGTCCCTAGTCAAGCGACCTATCTTGCTTGGATCGATTGTGAAGGCTTGACTGGTGACGCGGGAGTTTTCGCGGAGTTCCTTCGCGAGTCTGCGGGTCTCGTAGTTAATCCTGGATCTTTGTATAGTGACAATGCGGGCGGGTTCATTCGCCTCAACCTGGCCTGCTCGACGTCAATGTTGGATGATGGATTGGAGCGGCTTGCGGCTGGGGTTCAAGGTCGGTGATTGGCCGTACATCCTTGTGTCAACACATTGCCGAGAACAGTGAAAAACCGGATTTTTATCCGAAAATGCACGTTGTGCACGACTCTATCGACCTTGGTACGTTGATGTGAGGGTTTTTTCGCCCTCATCGGCCATTTTTCGCCCTGTTTGTCACCAAATAAGTGTGCACAAGGCGCGTTTTCGGATAAAAACTCACCTAATTCGTGTACAGAAGTACCTCCACCGTACTTCACCTGCCGTACCACCCTCCCCTCCCATCACCCTAATGTCGCAACCATCACTGCTTTGATTGTATGCATGCGGTTCTCGGCTTGGTCGAATACGATCGAGTTTTCGGATTCAAACACCTCATTGGACACTTCGAGACCATCGGTGATGCCAGCTTGGCGCAGAATATCCCCACCCATGGTTGTCGACTGGTCATGGAAAGCAGGCAGGCAATGCAGGAACTTCACGTTCGGGTTGCCGGTGTTGGCAAGCATCTCACGTGTCACGCGGTACGCAGTGAGCATGGGGATACGCTCCAGCCATACCTCTTTCGGTTCGCCCATGGATACCCACACATCGGTATAGATGAAGTCGACCCCTCGTACCCCAGCATCGACGTCATCGGTAATCGTGATTCGTGCCCCCGATTTCTGGGCGAACCCATGGGCTTGGGTTTGTATCTCTGACTGGTTTTGGAGTCCTTTCGGAGCGAGGATGCGTACATCCATCCCCATGAGTGCCCCACTCACCAGCAAGGAGTTTCCAACGTTATAGCGGGCATCACCCACGTACGCGAAACTAATATCAGTCAAGTCTTTGGCACAATGCTCGGCCATGGTCATCAGGTCACACAGGCTCTGGGTGGGATGCCATTGGTTGGTCAGCCCATTCCATACTGGTACGCCAGCATATTTCGCGAGCTCTTCAACAATCCCCTGATCGTGACCACGATATTCGATACCGTCATAGAGTCGCCCCAGGACTCGCGCTGTGTCAGCAATGGATTCTTTGTGGCCGATCTGGGAGGATGCCGGGTCAAGATACGTCGTGTGAGCCCCCTGATCATGTGCTGCCACTTCGAAGGAACAGCGCGTCCTAGTGGAAGTCTTCTCGAAAATGAGCGCGATGTTTTTCCCTGCGAGGTGTTGTTGCTCTGTCCCGGCTTTCTTATCGGCTTTGAGCTTTGTCGACAAATCGATGAGGTACGCGAATTCTTCACGCGTGAAATCACTCTCCTTCAGAAAGTGGCGCCCTTTGAGGTTCATAGGAATCCCTTCACTGAAAGACTCATGCTAGCACTTGTGTGGCGGACATACGAGGTGCGTACCTACCTGAACCTGTGATGCTGCGAAGTACGATCACGGCCAAGACGTGAGAGAATCGTGACGTGACTACTAAGGATCTCAATGTTGTGTTCGTGTGCTGGGGGAATATCTGTCGTTCACCCATGGCGGAGAGAATCGCAAAGAAAAAAGCAGCTGAGGCGGGTATGACCGGTGTACGGTACACCTCTGCTGCGACCTCCACTGATGAACTGGGCAACCCCATGGATTCTAGGGCCGCTGAAGAACTCGAGTCCTATGGTTACCGCAGTGCGAACCATCGTGCCCACCAGATCACTGCTGATGAGGTACGCGAGGCCGATCTCGTGGTGTGCATGGAAGACATCCACATCGAGAAGATCCGACGGCTCGTACCCGATGCAGATAACCTCGTACTGCTCACTGACTTCGATCCTCAGGCTAATCCTGGCAGTGGGATTGATGATCCGTGGTACGGCGGCGCTTCCGGTTTTACCAGTACGCGCCTAGCCATTGAAGCCGCCATGGATGGACTTTTGGACTGGGTACGAGAGAACCAGTCATGACAGACTCTCCCTTGAGGCCAGTGATGGGTTCCAACGAAATCGATTATCTGGACCCTGCGAGTCGCGGAGCCTGTGTTCCTCACTTCGTTCATCAACCACTTCCTTGGTTTCGGGATAGAGCGCAAACCCTCTCTGTCATTCCGCGGAGGGCGCCAGCCCGACTTGGCAGGAATCCAGAAACCACAGTCGGACCAGAGGGAGTCTCCTGCCTACAACACCTATACACAAAGAGATGACAGGTAACCACTATGATTGATCTTGAGACCCGACATCTCCCGCCACTGCCGGAACCACTACCCGTACCCACTGTTGACGCACACACCCACCTCGACTCCGTGGAGCAGCGCACCGGACTCACCGCCGACGAATCTCTTACCCTCGCCCAGCAGGTGGGAATCAACTGGGTGATCCAAGCTGGTGACACCCTGGCTGACTCCCGTTGGGGGGAATCCTTGGCCCGCACCCATCCGGGGGTTGTCTGCTGTGTCGCCCTCCACCCTAACGAGGTCGCCCGGCACCCTGAGTCCTATGAGCACGACTTCACCGAGATCACCAAACTCGCCGCGAGCGGCCCCCACGTCCGCGCTATCGGAGAAACCGGACTCGACTACTACCGTACGACCGACATCGAAGCCCAGGACCGTCAAAAGCAGTCTTTCGTACGCCATATTCAACTCGCCTGCGATCTGGGTTTGACTCTCATGATCCATGACCGTGATGCCCATGAGGATGTGCTCGCGATTCTCGATACGTCAGTGAAACCCGAGCGCGTGGTCATGCATGCTTTCTCTGGTGATGCCAATCACGCAACTGAATGCATCAAGCGCGGACACTGGTTGAGTTTCCCCGGAGTGATCACGTACCCAGCGAACGCTCATTTGCGTGACGCCTTGAGTATCACACCTCCAGACAAGATTCTGGTCGAAACCGATGCCCCCTATCTCACGCCTGTCCCTGCGCGCGGCAAAGCGAACGGGCCTTACCTGGTTCCTCACACGGTACGGTTCATCGCCGAGGCTCGTGGATGGGATCTATCTGAGACGTGTCAGCGGCTGCGTGAGAATGCTTTCGCTGCGTACGGTGGCCCCTGGGGGGAGCATGTCTAGTTATCTCAACGCGAAGATGATTCGGCAATTAGCCCGCGACGTCGACCTGAAACCGTCGAAGGGCAAGGGCCAGAATTTTCTGACCGATGCGAATACGGTACGCCGGATCGTGAAGCATGCTGATGTCTCAGATCGCGACACTGTTCTCGAGGTCGGGCCAGGACTCGGCTCGCTCACGGTGGGATTGCTGCACACGGGAAGCAGCGTGATCGCGGTGGAGATTGACGAGATACTGGCAGGCCAACTTCCGCGTACGATGTCTCAGTTGGCGCCCGAGGTTGCCGATAACCTCACCGTACTCAATACCGATGCGTTAACCCTAACCCCTGAGGGTGACATAGTTCCCTCCGCACTGGTGGCTAATCTTCCGTACAACATCTCCGTACCGGTCATCCTCCACATTCTCGCCACCTTCCCCACGATTACCCGCGGGCTCGTCATGGTGCAACTGGAGGTCGCTGATCGCCTCGCTGCCCCACCAGGATCGAAGGTGTACGGGATCCCCTCGGCGAAACTGGCGTGGTATGCGAGCGCGACTCGGGTCGGGACAGTACCGGCCACCGTGTTCTGGCCCCAACCGCATGTCGAATCGGGGCTCGTCCAGTTTGTGCGACGCGAACCACCAGCAGGCGCTGATCGTGAGTCTACCTTCGCACTCATTGACGCCGCGTTCTCCCAGCGACGCAAGATGCTGCGATCGGTACTGTCCAGCAAGTACGGCCCTGGGCTCACTGACGCCTTAATCCACGCTGGTATCTCTGGCGAAGCCCGCGGGGAAACTCTCTCCATCGACGACTTCGCCCGACTCGCTGGGGCACTAAAGGGGATAGTCTGAAGGGGTGCAACACGACGCAGACCAGAACCGTCATTCCGCGGAGCGCGCCAGCGAGACCCACCCCGTCATTCTGCGGACGGGCGAAGCTCCGTCTCGCAGAATCCAGGATCCACCCTCGGATGAAATCGAGAGTCTGACCCCCGCGGCGTACCCGCACTGGATTCGTACCATCACGATCTTCCTCACCGGTCAAACCTTGTCGATCTTCGGCTCAGCAGTCGTCGCGTACGCTGTCATCTGGTGGGTCGTACTCACCACCGGATCAGGATGGAAGTACGCCCTGATCATCATTGCCGCCCAACTTTCTCAAGCGCTCACCACCCTGCCCGGCGGTATTCTGGCGGACCGCTTCCACCGGAAAACCCTGCTCATCGGCTCCGATATTTTCGTCACCTGCTGGACGATCATCCTTGCCATCTTCCTGCTGAGAGGCTTCGAGTCTTTCTGGCTCATCGCAGCAATCCTGTGTCTTCGCGGGCTCGCTGGCGGGGTACGGCTCCCCGCCGAGGGTGCTGTCATCCCCCAACTCGTACCCGAAAACAAACTCATCCGAATCAACTCGATCAACGCCACCCTTGTTGGGCTCAACTACATTGCCGCACCAGCGGTCGCTGCCCTACTTCTCGCCGCACTGCCGCTGGGCCTGATTCTTTTTGTTGATGTGATCACCACCGTGATTGGGGTGGGGTGCATCCTGGCAGTTACGATCCCCCGCGTGAAGTCCCGAATCGAAGCGCCCACCAAGATCACGGGGTATGCCACTCAGATGCTGGATGCTGGTCGTTATGTGATGGCGATCCCGCAGTTAAAACGACTAGCGATCATCATGGTGGTTATGTTTATTGTCGTGCTCGGGCCAGCCAACATGGGCCCTGTCATGGTCGTACGGTTCTTCGGTGACGAGAAATGGATGCTGGCTGCTATAGAGATGGTGTGGAGTGTGGGCATGATTGCGGGCGGTGGAATCATGGCGATCTGGGGCGGACCAAAGAACCGCATGACTCTCGCCCTAGCGGTCACCGGTATGTGGGGCATCTTCAGTATTGGCCTCGGGCTGTCCCCCAACATCTGGGTTTTCCTCGTCGTCATGGCTGTGTTCGGCCTGACCCTGCCGGGGTTCAACATTGTGTCCATGACATCTGTTCAAGAGCGTGTTCCTGAACATCTTCTTGGCCGTACGATGGGACTCATCAACTTCATCATGGCTCTAGCGATCCCTCTGGGAATGGTCATCGTCGGCCCTCTAGCTGATGTGATTAACCTTCGAGTGCTCGCTGTTGTCTGTGGGGTGATCGGTATGATCTTCATCGGTGCCGTGAGCTTGGATCGTGGACCAGCTTCGCGGCTGTACGCCCCTGAGTCTTCTGACGGTGATTAGCGCAAAATCTCGCGTTGAAAGCCTTTGAACCATGTGCCCCTCCACGTGAGCACTCCTGTGTCACCAGCCGTCAACTGCCCATAGACCGTACCGATAACTCGGAACTCTAGCCGGTTGCGATCCGGCAACTCAAAGGTGACGAAATACCTCGTACTGCTATTGCCAGATTGCCCATAGACATGGGTCCTTTTGTCCACGACGGTGACAGTCTCGCTCAACACTGATGCTCCTAGGTTCTGGATGAGTCTTTTCCCAGCTGCGGTGAGACCAGCCACAATAAAGACGATCAAGATAATCAGAAGTATCAGTATGACAATGGCGATGATTGTTAATAGTGGTCCCATGGGATTATTATATCTCAGATATGGATGTCCGTACACGCCCCGGGAACCAGACTCACGCTGGGCCCTACCCTTGGAACGCCATGATAGTGAAAGCTGTGACAGCCACAGCAAGCATCACTCCCACGACCACAAACAGAAGGACCCCTAGGTTCTTCCTCCGTTGGTTGTTTTCTCCGGTACGCACGTTCGCCACCTCCCCAGTTTAGTGGTTGTTCACCTGGCCATACTCACAAGTCATTCCGCGGACGTCACCCACCCAGCCATTCCGCGGAGTGCACCAGCCCGACTCGCAGTGCTCCGCAGGGTGACGGGAAAACGTCATTCCGCGGAGGGCCTTTATCTTGTCATTCCGCGGAGCGAAGCGACTCGCGGAATCCAGACAAGGAACCAACCACAAAGAAGAGTCTGTTAGTGGTGAGTGAACCAGACAGAATCTTCACGGTAGTCAGTGTGATATCTGGACCCTGCGACTTCGCGCAGGGTGACAGGGGCGGGGTGCTCTGTGTGTCTCAGTGGGCGGAATTGCTCGTACTTCTCAAAGGAGAGTCCTAGACTCTTGCCCACCTGATAACAACGGAAGTTAACCATGTTTTGTTCACAGTGCGGTTCAGTCAATGCCGACAACACACAATTCTGCAAAATTTGTGGGGTGTCCACTTCTGAAGCCCCCCCCCCCCCCCCCACCCCAAAACCCCTTTTCCTCCTCCGCGGGCACCCCCCGG
>Ga0082212_10000663_pt1 | contig 50130 bp, 46 predicted proteins | sample TergutNt197P3_FD_71548 | JGI IMG/M metagenome (GOLD analysis project Ga0082212, IMG submission 71548) | Neocapritermes taracua P3 segment gut microbial communities from Petit-Saut dam, French Guiana - Nt197 P3 | ecosystem: Host-associated > Arthropoda: Insects > Digestive system > Gut ...
CTCCTTGATCTCCGGCTTGGCGTTTTCCAGAGCGTATTCGGAGATATCCAGGCCGTACAGTTCCAGGCCGTCCATAACCCTGGTGAAGTCATACAACAGAAAGCCCTTGCCGCAGCCTATGTCCAGAATTCTATCGCCGGCCTTGAGGCCGTAATGCTCCACCATGAGGCGGGCCACCCTTTCCCAGCGTCCTTCCATGTAGCGGTAGCCGCCGTAATTGATTCTGCGGTCGCCGTCCCAATAGTCGAAGCCCCATTGCTTGGCCAGTTCCGCCGCTCTGGGCTTGGGGTACTCGGGGTCATTGACGCGAGCGAGATAATCACGTTGCGTGGCCTTGTGCAGCGGCGACATGAAATCGATATACGCCATGTGTTTCCTCGTTTGGCGTCAAGCGCAACGGCAGTGCGTTTCAAAATACCGTATGCTTTTGCGCAGTTGCTCCGCGCGCGCTTCCCTGCCCTCGCCACGGGCAAAGCCGCGCCGGGCGGCAGCAGAGCCTCTGAACACGTTGAGCATGATACAGCACCATTTCAGCCTGTGGGCGGGAAGGAGCAGCCTCGCCCTGGCCCCAAGTTCTCCGTTCAGGCCGCCGGCATGGTGCTTGATGGCATCGGCCATCAACTCCAGGGCCGGATCGGGGACAGGCACAGCGGGCTGGCACACGAAGTCGCACAGCAGTTTTGCCGGATCATCCCTGCCCGCATACTCGAAATCCACGAACACCAGTCCCTTGTCCGTGCGCAGGGCGTTGTGAAAGCCAAAATCCGAAGGCGAAACCATGCACGGGAGGGTAGGCGGCGCGCTTTGGCGCAACGCTTCGCCCAGCGCCGCTTCAATCGTATCTCGTACCTGCAGCCAGCTTGGCATTATTCGGGAGTCCACAAACTCGGCAGCCTCGCGCGCAATATCATCCGTTTGTTTCTCTGCCTGGCGCAACGCGCTTTGCAGTGTTTGCAGACGGTTTTCTATCCTTCCCAGGTGCTCCCGCATCGAGAAGCAGGCATCCGCCGCCGGGGGCAGGCTCTGAGCCTCCCGGCAATCGCTTTCCCGCGCCAAAGCCGCGATAAAATCCACCGCCTCTGCGATGTCGTTTTCTGTCAGACTTTCCTTGCTCACCGGGCGGCCTTCCACCCAGGAATGGAGCGCCAGCCCCTCTTCGCGCAGCATCCCCAAAGGCAGGGGAACCCGGCCTATCCCACGCTCCCGGCAAAAAGCGAGAAAGGCGTATTCCATTCCGGCCCTGTCCCTGGGATCGTCGGGATGGAGAAAGTATGCCTTGAGCAGAAAAGCCCCCTGGGCTGTTTCCAGCCTGTACGAACGATTGTTCCCTCCGCCGCCAAGCCGAACACAGGACAGGGGCGGATCTGCTATGCCCGCCTGCTGCAACAGGGCCGTGATCGTGACCTCGGGGAAGGGGAACGCGGCGTTCATAAAAAAACTACGGCACGCAGTCCGGCATCTCTGTTGCTTCTTGAGAATCGCGATTTTCTTTTCTCAACCTGTCCCGGTCGAGTATGCCGATCGCGCCGAGATTGAATAAATGCTCAATGAACGCTGTGGCGCTTACATGCAAATCCTCCGCAATATCCCGCACAGTCGCCAAACGCGCAAGATCATCAACGGAACGGATTTTTTCTTCTACGGCGCCAGGGGGCATCAATAACATCGCGGCAAATGCATTCGCTCTTTTTTCCACCCCCACAGGCGCCCAAGGCCCGCTGGATATTCCCACTTCTTGTCCATATTGTCTGTCAAAGAGTAAATGGCAAATTTCATGCGCAATGGTAAATCGTTCTCCATGCGCACGCGTATTATGAGGATGCGCGGTATTGACAAAAACAGTCGGAGCGACATCCCTCCCGGCCATAGCTATGCCGCGCATGGATGTATCGCTGAAGGCATCCCGCACAACGGCAATGCCCAACACATTCACTATACAATCGAGATCTGCTTCCGTATTGTAGCGCTCCCGGAATTCTTCAATAAAATCCAGAGACAGATCGTATCCGGATTCATATTGTTTTTTGTCAGGAATCGGTATGCGCCGTATAAAAGAAAAAAGAGGATGATCTTCACGGCATTGCTGTATGGCATCAGCAATGACAGCGACATCACGCTCCTGAATCGCAGGCGAAAGTGAACCGAACATCAAAACAGGGGCAGGAATAAAGTCCTGGGTTGATATATCGACAAATTTTCCAAATTTTTCCAGCAAGTTTTCTTTGTCCGCCCTATTATCTCTCAAGGCGGGAATCATCCAGGGGAGATAGTGATGGATATCATATTCGGAAATTTTTGACAGCAACGCATCCAAATCTTGCAGTTTATGAGATTCCGGCATCTTTGCAAGAAGATCACCTGTTGCCGCAATCAGAAAATCAGCCAGAACGCCCTTGACCACACTCCTCTCCACTACCTCCGAGCCATACGGCGCAGTGAAAAAAAGCCCGGCCGGCGCTCCAGGGATGTATGCATTACCCCATGAGAACTCTATGCAATCTCCATAGGCACGCATGAATACATCCGGGAAAATGCCGCCATTGCTGCAAGAACGCAGGGCGTGACGCTGGCCCCAGTTGTACCAGGCGGTTCCGTCTTCTTCGCTCATAAAGCCAAAGGCCTGTTTGGCGTATTCAAAAAACATGGCGCGCGCGACGCTTCTTTCTGTTGGAGCGGGAGGCTGCTCTTCATACAAAAGCGGCTGCCAGTTGCGGGCAAACCAGGATATGACCGGATAAAGGTACCAGGAAACGACATCGCTGGTTTCATTATTGTATGAAGATTGGCAGAGATTGAGACCGTTTACCCAAATAGCAAAACATCCCCAGGAATGACTTTCCTCCGGCAGAGCCGCCTTGCCGTCATCAGGGTCGGGCGAAAATGCATATTCAATCGCAAATACATTGCGAGAGCCGACGCGTCTCATGCCAAATCCCCCAAATTGTCTTCGGTCCAGTATCTTCGCAGCATGCTCTGTTTCACTCTGTTTTCCCTGAGCCATCGCCTCCGGATATGTTCCGGCACCTTGACCCAAGCCTCCGGGTAGCCATGCCAGAACTCCTTTCCGTCCGCAACATGGTGCCGGTGCGAGGCGTAAGCAACGCCATTGTGCACCGCATAGCGCGTATCACCTTCACGTATGCTGTCTTGCAGCATTTTTGCCGGACACAGGCCTTGCCCGTGTGGGCATAATGTCCCCTTGCGGCCTCTTTGCCAAGGCTCTTTGTGTTTGGGGCTTGATTCGTACACCAATTCCATAATACCGCCATTGGTTTGGATCACGCCGGGAAATGAAGCAGTTGTCAAGGGATTATCGCGCACGCCTCGGCCCGCAGATAGTTGTGCAGATCGCGCCATGAACGGAACTGCGGGCTGTACGAGGCAGGCGCGTCGCTCCCGTCTTCCGCCTGTGGGGCGAAGAGCAGGCCTTGGGTTTTTTTCGGAAAATCCTGGTGCTCCAGCAGTTCCGGCAGATCATCAATAAAGTGCGTGCAGGCAAGAGCGGCGATGCGGGCCAGCTTGGCTTCCTTGCTCTCTTCCAGAAACACGTTTTCGGGCGGCAGCATGCCGGGACCGTGGAAGCCCTTTTCCTTGAGCCAGGAACGGGCGGCCTGGTGCAGGTCGTGCCGGGGGCCGATGATGGGGTGTTTTGTCTTGTGGCTGATGATATATACTTTTGCCTCGCGGCGGATCATGTCGCGCAGGCAGTCCAGCGCTCCGGCATAGGGCTGGGCGGCTGTTATCCCCGGTCCGTACACATGACCTTGGAGTTCCGTGAAGTCAGGCTCCCTGCCGATGGAACGCAAATAGTCCCTCACTCCGGTTTTGTGCGTGGGAACGCTTGTGGGTACAAGGCCTCGCCGCCATGCCTCGGCATGGAATATGCCGTCGTAACAGGCCAGGGTGTTGTCAAAATCTATGCCGAGAATCATTGCGCTGTCCGTGTATTTATGCTGCCATATCTAAGGAACACGCAGAAAATGCATTTTCTGGAGGACAAGCCATCTGCCTGGCGGTAATATCGGTCATTGGCTGGCCTGGATCACTTCTTGCTCTCTCTCTTCTGATCGTGCTGTAGTGGAGTCCCAGCCAAAGTATGTACACCACTCGCGCGGTACAAGAGACGTTACTTGTTCCTGTTGCTCTGAATTAAGCTCTGTTTTCCACGAGTCTGTGCGTCCTGTTCTGAAACGCGAGGTCTCCATATCTTTTTTGACAAGTTTATACCGGAAGAGCGTAGTTGGTATTTCATAAAAGTTCAAAAGGGTTTCAAATATTTTTTCTTCACCTAAATTGACTATATCTTCGTGCGTAGTAAGTAACACTTCTGTTGAACATGGAGGATCTTCAGAGTCTGAAATCTCTTCTGAATATGGTTTAGTCATCGTGAAAATACTTTTTCTTTTAGAATTAAACTCTATATTTAATACTTTAAACCATCGATTTAGAAAGTGCATATGTATTTTATAAAAAATATCAAAAAATATTTTAAATTTCTCATCAAAATCCATTTGATACACATCTTTTAATTGCAATCTTGTTTTATTATTATATGCAAAAAGTCCGTTTTTCTGTTGATAGTCAATCCAATGTATCATTGAAACCATAGCATTTCTTGGATCTCTTATATTCACGATCATTTTTTTTATGTTTGAAGTCAACAATATAATATTTTTATGTGTTGCATCAATATGTGCGTTTAAATACCGGTTACCAATTTTTAGATGACTCAACATCGAAGAGTCTAAAATAAAGTCTGAATCGTCAAAATGTACAGGCATCAATCCCAAGCTGTCCTCAAGTATTCTTTGGAAAAATCCACTTCCCGATTTTGGCAGTGTGCTTAAAACTATCGGCGGCAATTGTATATATGCGAGTCTTTGCTTTTGTATGGCGTTTTCTTCTCTGAGAGCATCTATTTCGTTTTTGAGATGGGCCAAATATGTACTGTTGTGTATAGAATAACCAAATTTTCCCAATGCGGCATTAATGATTTTTTTGCCTGCTGGTAAAATATTCATCGTGACATCTCCCTGTTGCTCCCTACAGAGTATGAATTTTTTTACGAATTGTTGCGAGCACGTTGTCCGTTGTCAGTCCCATGCGCTCTCTGGCCCAGCTCTGGCCGCCGCCTTCGGTAAAAAAGGCGTCCGGAGCACCGAAGCGCAGCAGGGTGGTCTTGTGCTTTCCATGTTCCACCAGCCATTCGGCCACGGTGGACCAGGCGCCTCCGGCCGGGTGGTGCTCTTCCAGCACCGCCAGAAGGGGAACCTGCGCACACAGTTTTACCAGCAAATCTTCGTCCAGGGGTTTGACCGTATGCAGGCTGACCACGCCGCAGCCTATGCCTTCCCGCGCCAGATTTTCAGCCGCCGCCACGGCCACGGGCAGCAGGGTTCCCGTCGCAAGCAAACAGACATCCCGGCCTTCCCGAAGCACGATGCCCTTGCCCAGAGTGAATAACGGTTCCTGTTGATGCACCACCGGCTCGTTCTTCTTGCCGAGGCGCATATACACAGGCCCGTCATGGGCCAGGGCGGCGCGCAGGGCCAGGCGCGTTTCCACCGCGTCGCCGGGGCATACGACGGTCATATCGGGTATGGCGCGCATCCAGGCCACATCTTCCAGGGCATGGTGCGTGGGGCCGAGCGCGCTGTATGACAAGCCTCCGCCAACCCCTACAATCACAACCGGCAGCCGGTGCAGGGCCACATCCAGGCGAATCTGCTCGGCGCAGCGCCCCGGATTGAAGGCGGCGATGGTATAGGTCACAGGGCGCAGCCCGCAAAGGGCCATGCCTGCGGCCACTCCGGTCATGTCGGCTTCGGCCGCCCCGCAATTGAGAAAACGCGCCGGGTAGTCCGCCTTGAAGGCATTGAAAAGATTGTTGCCTATATCGCCGGAAAGCAGCACGATGCGATCGTCTTCGCCAGCCAGGCGATGCAGTTCCTGGGCAAAGGCGTTTCTCATGCCTCCCCCAATGCCGCCAAGGCTCCGGCCAGCTCCGCATCGTTGGGGATGCGGTAGTGCCAGTTGTTGTCGTCCTCCATGAACGACACGCCCTTGCCCTTGACCGTGTGGGCCACGATGGCGAAGGGTCTGCCGCCCTTGCCGAAAGCGCGCAAAAGACCGCGCAGCGCGTCGGGGTCGTGCCCGTCGCATTCCACGGTTTCCCAGCCAAAGGCCCGCCACTTGTCGGCCAGGGGTTCCAGGGCGGTGATGTCGCAGCTTCTGCCCGTGGCTTGCCAGCGATTGAAATCCACCACCGCGCACAAGTTTGCCGCTCTTTGCCCCCCGGCCAGCATGGCCGCCTCCCAAACCGAGCCTTCGTTGCATTCGCCATCGCCCATGACCACGCAAACCCTGCGCCCGCCGTTTCCCTGAATGCGGGCGGCCAGGGCCATGCCCAGGCCGATCGGCAGCGCGTGTCCCAATGATCCGGAGGCATTTTCCACACCCGGCACGCAACGGTAATTGGGGTGTTCCTGCAAGCCGCCGTTCATATTGAAGGTGGTCAAAAGCTCATCAAAAGAGCAGTAGCCGTGCCGGGCCAGGGCGCACACCAGGGCCACGGCGCAATGCCCCTTGCCGAATACCAGGCGGTCGCGTTCCGGATCATCCGGTCGCTCGCAAGAACAGTTCAGCCCGCCGCTGTAAGCCGCCACCAGGATGTCGGCGCAGGAAAGGGCGGACCCCAGGTGGGCGGTGCGCGTGGCGTGCGACAGCCTTACGATCATGCGCCGCAATTCCCGCGCCTTGCTCTGTAACTCGGTCATGGTCTTTCCAATCCGGTCCTTAAATAAAATTGTCGTGCGCTTCAGGGTGGCGCAGCCGCCACAGGTATTCGTTTATGGCCTCCATGCGGCAGGTCACATGGCACTGTGCGACATTGAGGTTTTTTTCGCAATCAGCCAGGCTCGCCCTGCGCTTTTCACCGGTCCATAGTGCAGCGAATGTCTCCCGCGTGACATTGCCATAAAGAAAGCCCTCGTCGCCAAGATGCCTGGAACAGGCCCAGACGTTGGCTTCCGCATCCACATAGGACCAGAACGGCAAGGCCAGGCAACGCTCGAAACGCGCCTTTTTGCTGTCCCAGCGTTTCATGGCGGCACTGCGATAAATGATCCTGAAATCATCGCGTTCCTCCGCGCGCAGGGCGGATTCCAGTTCTTCCCCGTCGGCATACCTGATATCGCCGTAAACATTATTGGGGCTTTGGGGGTGATGCGTATACGGCTTGATGACCAGGTAGTCCGCCCCCAGATCGCGCGCTCTCCTGGCCAGGGCGGGCATGTGTGCCGCGTTTTCCGGCAGCAGGATGCACTGCAGGCCCAGGGTGCAGGCATGCCCTTCTTGCTGCCGGATGCGCGCGGCCGTTTCCATGTTGCCCATGACCTTTTCAAAATCTCCGGCCGCTGTGCGGTGTATGGCGGCGTAGGTTTCGGGGGCGCCGGCATTGCAGCTTACCTTGATCCACGAACTCACCGGCAGCAGGCGGCGGGCCGTTTCCGGCCCCAGCAGCACGGCGTTGGTGGTGAAGGAGACATCCATGCCCGCTTCTTTGGCTGTTGCGGCCAGAACGGCAACATCCTTGTGCAGCAGGGGTTCTCCCTCTCCGGCGAACATGACCGCCTTCACCCCCAGTGCGCCGCACTCGCGCAGGCGGCGGCACATGATGGCCGTGTCCAGAAATTTAGCTTTGTAGCCCATAAAATCCATGGTGCAGAATACGCAACGGTGGTTGCAGGCGCCTGCGGGAGCAATTTCCATGTAGACCGGGTAGATGTTCTCGCCGTTCATCCAGGCGGCCACTCTCTGCGGGTGCAGGTGCAGCTTGTGTCCGTCTATGCCGTATGCGCTCATGGAATCTTCCTTGCCTTCAGCGCCACGCGCGCATGCATGCCGCGATTTCTCCGGCGGTCAGGGGGATATTGCCTTCGCGGCTCACCTGCACGGCTGCGGCCAGAGATCCCAGGCAGGCCGCGTGCCATACGTCTTCTCCTGCGGCCAGAGCCAAGCCCGCGGCAATCAGCAGGGAATCTCCCGCTCCGGCCACGTCTTTCGCCTCCTGGTTGAAAGCGGGAAGCTGGTCGGCGTCGGCGCCGCCCCGCTGAATGAACAGGCCCGCTTCCCCCAGGGTCATGAGCACGTTGCGCGCCGAGGCCTTTTCCAACAGCTTGTCCGCCAGCACCACCAGCCCGGATTCAAAGTCGTGCACGGCAAGACGGGCTTCTCTTTCCGTGGGAGTGAGAAGGCCGGCGTTGCGAAAACGCGACACATCGCCCACCTGTGACGAAGACTGGCTGTCCGCCATGATGAAAACGTTTTTTTCCAGGGCGATCCGGGTCAAAGCCTCGACCAGCGGTTGCGCCAGGCAGCCGTAATTGAAATCGGAAAATACCAGCACGTCCGTGTCGTCCAGCAGCGGCGAAAGCGCATCCAGAAGCTGCCCCACCAAAGCGCGATCGATGGCATGCTGGCGCAAATGGCTGACGCGCAGCAAGGTTTTGCCCCGGCAGCGAAAGCGCTGTTTGAGTGAAGTGGGGCGGGTGCCATCGATGAAAATGTGTTCTTCCACGCCGTAATCAGCCAGTCTGGCGCGCACGAAGTCCACGGCGGCGTCCTGCCCGCAGATGGTGGCAAAGCGGGCCCTGGCCCCCAGGCCGGCCGCATGCGCGGCCACAATGCCCGCGCCGCCGAGGTAGCGGCTGGCGTCGGCCGCCTGAACGACCAGGGTGGGATCTTCCTGCGACATGCCAAGCGGATCGCAATGCACATACTCATCGACTATGGTATCGCCGACCACAATGACGCGAAGCCCCCGCAGGACGTGCAGCAGATCCTCAAGCCGCCGCAAGGAAATGCCTCGGCGCTGCATGTAGGCATGCGGGTACCGCAACGGCAGGCGCGTCGCTTCATGGGCAATCATGTCGCTTTCAGACCAAAAAACCGCGCCGGCGGCGAAAATCAGCTTGCCGCCGCTTGCTTCCAACACGGCCGCTTCGGGATTGTCGCTATCCTCGTGTTCTTTGCCCTTGACCACAAAGTCCGGACGCAAGGCCTGTATGGCTTCGCCGATATCGCCTTGCAGCAGGCAGGTATGATCCACCACGGATAACGACCGGACGTTCTCCAGCCGGTCTTCTTCGCTGACAACGGCATTGAAATCATTGCGCGGCAACACCCCGACCACCAGCATGTCGGCCATTTCGCGGGCAAAGCGCAGCAAGCGCACATGCCCGGAGTGAATCACCTGGAAATTGCCCGAAACAAAACTGATGCGTTTGGCGGAGTCTGCGGCACGGATCGCGCGCAGTGTTTCGCACAGAGCGTTCATGGCGCCTCCGCCGGCGCGCCGGCCGTTATGCGATCCACCCAGTAGTGCAGAATGGCTGCATGGCAGCTTTCCGCCAGACCGTAGGTGGGGGCCGGCACGTAAAAATTCAGGTCGCCAAGGCCGCGCAGAGGATTGGCCGCTTTGAACGCGGACAGGGTCACAACCAGGCCGCGGCATCGCCTGGCGGCCTGCACGGCGCTGATGATATTGGGCGAAGCCCCCGAACTGCTCACCGCCACCAGCATGTCTCCTGGGCGCATGCACCAAAAAAGCGGTTCGGAAAAAACACGCTCATAGGAAAGATCGTTTCCCAGGGCCGTGATCATGGCGTTGTCGGTAAATACCCGCGCGCGCACGCGCCCGTTTTTCATGATGTCGGCGGCGCAATGGCTGGCCATGGCCGCGCTGGCGCCGTTGCCGACAAAATACGCCTCGCCGTTATGCGCCCGCAGATCGGCGGTCATATCGCCCCAGGCGGCAAAGGCGTCGTCCACGGCAAGGGGCGTTCCGGCGCAATCCGTTGCCTGAAGCCGCCCCAGCAAAGACGACATGCTTTCTCCGTATGCCGCCCAGGACGTTAGGGATTGCGCCTCATGCATAGAGCCTCTCATTCCTTGTGCTCATAATCGTGCGGCTGGCTTTGCAGCGTATCCAGATTGTCCCGAACCCAGCGCACCGTGTCGTCTATGCCCTGCTCCAGGGAGCGCGTGTCGCTCCAGTCGAGGGCCGCGCGTATTTTGGAAGAGTCAAGCAGATAGGCGGCGTCTTGGCCCAGGCGTTCCCCGGCGACGCGAATGTGTTTCTCGGCGTCCACCTGAACGGCTTGCGCCACAAGATGCACCAGATCGCGTATGGATATCGCCGTGTCGGTCGCGATATGGAATATCTCTCCGGGGTCGCCGTCGCGCATCACCCGCAGGGTGGCGTCGGCCACATCGCGGATATGGATGAAAGAACGCACGGAATGGCCTCCGCCGTGCAATGCGACCACGCCTCCGGTCAAAAAACGCAGCACGGCGCGCGGCACAATGCGGTACAACCTCTGGCAGGGGCCGAACACGTTGGCCGCCCTGGTAAAAACCACGGGAAAACCGTAAGCCCGGAAAAAGCACATCAGGTTCATGTCCGCCGCCGCCTTGGACACGGCGTACGGTGTGCTGGGATCATAGCGGACGCTTTCCCGCACCCGCCCGGAGGTGGAGCCGTAAACCTCCGGCGTGGATACCTGCACGAACTTGCGCAGCCAGTCGCAACGGCGCAGCCGCTCATACAGCATAAGCGGCGAAAGGGTATTGGTGCGCAGCCATTGTTCCGGGTGCAGCCAGCTTTCGGCAACCATGCCCTGGGCCGCGAAATTGACCACGTAGGCCGGCTTGTGGCGTTCCATATCTTCCATAAGCCGATCCACATCGTGATTCAGATCGGCCTTGAGAAATCTGAACCCCGCTTTGCGCATGCCGTCGCGCACATAGGGCAGGTACACCGGATGGGCTTCGGGCGAGCGGCTGACCCCGGTTACCGTGTACCCCTCGTCCAGAAGGCGATCCACAAAGTGCGCCCCCGAAAAGGAATTGCTCCCCAGCACGCAGACATGTTCGCTCATGCCGCCTTGCCTCCCGTGAACCGCGCCAGCATGTCGCGTTGCGCCATGGCGTAACTTTCCAGGGTTCCGATGTCCCGGTGATAGTCCGCGTTGAAAAAGGTCGCCGTGCGCCCCAGGCATTGCGGGATCAAATCGAGGCTGATATCCGGCTGTTCCTTGCCGCAAGCTTCCAGAAGAGGAAAAACCTCCGGCTGCATGATGTACACCGCGCCATTCGCCATATCCCCCGGCGGCCTGGCCTGCTTTTCGTAAAAATCCGTGACCACGCCGCGCGCATCGGTGCGCACTATGCCGCAGGTGTGCGGCGCGGGCGTGCGGAACAGCATCATGGTGAGCAGGCATTCGCGCGGGCGGCTCGCGTGCGCGGCCAGAAAGCCGCCCATGGGGAAAAAGCTCAAATTGTCGGCGTGGGCAACCATGAACGCCCCGGATTCCAGCCTGCCGCGCAGGGCCAGAAGCGTGCCGCCCGTGCCCAGCAGGCGGTCTTCATGCACAAGAAGCACCCTCTCCTTCCACGGCGAACGGCGCACAAAGTCGATGACGGCGTCTTCCAGGTAATGCGTATTGACCAGTATGGGCGCACAATGTTCGCGCGCGCACAGTTCCAGCCAATAGGCCAGCAGGGGGCGGCCATGTATGGGAACCAGGCACTTGGGCATATGATCCGTAAGCGGCTTGAGGCGCGTGCCCATACCTGCGGCCAGCAGCACGGCGGGCATGGAGCCGGGGGGGAAAGATTCCTGCGCTTGCCGCATGTCAACGTCCCAAATAACGGGTTGCGCGCAAGGCCGCGTTACGGCAGGCCCAGGCAAGGGCCAGCTTTGCCTGGCGCGCCCTGCTCATCGGGGCCAGCCCCAATTCTTCGCGCGCCTTGATTTCCCAGTTTCGGACGTAGCGTTCAGGAAACAGGCCGCTCTCGCGGGTGCGCATGAGCCGCGCGGCGTGTTCCAGGGTTTCCATGAAAACGGCCGGAGTTCTGCGCGTATGCCCGCTGTATGTTGCGCTTGAGGCCCGCGCGCAAACTACCGGAGCCGTTCCCAGGTACACGGCGCCGTGGCGCGCGGCAACGCAGCGGAAGACGAATTCGTCGCTGTACGTTGCCAATTCCGGAAGCATGCCTCCCGCATCCAAAAAAAACCGCCTGTTCCATATGGTGGTGAAACCAAGGCCGAACAACGCCGGAGCGCGGTGAAACAGCTTCCAGATCATGTCGTCCGGAGCGTGAAAACCCGCGTCTATCCAACGGTCGGCGCTTTCCATCCAGCGCTCGCCGCTTGCTTCCTCCACACCGATGAAGCTGCCGCACAGCACACCCACATGCGGGCATCGTTCCGCCCAGGCCAGCGCCAGCCGGTAAAAACCGGGCAGACAGCAGTCATCGGCGGCACGCAGGACCAGCCATTCGCCTTGCGCCATGCCGGCCAGATCGTTGCCCACGGCCACCACGCCCCGGTTGCGCTCGCCGCGCACGACGCGCAGCAGGGGCCAGCGCTTTTGCAGGCCCGCAAGCACTTCAAGGCTGTTGTCCGTGGAGCAGTCATCGTACACGATCACTTCGTCCGGCAGACGATCCTGGGTCATCACCGCCGTGATGCAGCGCTCCAGGTAGTGGGCGTGGTTGTAATTGGGTATGCCGACGGACAAGGAAACTGGCATCTGTATGCTCCATCAGGGAACGGGGCAGAAGGTGGCGATCTTTCTGCTTTTCGCGTATTCTTCAATAAAATTTGATGGGTACTTAAAATCCGCCAGTGCCGCCCGGAGTTTTTTCAAGGAAAGGGCATAGGGATTGTCAAAAATCAATTCGCGCTTGATGAAAGGGAAAAAGCCGCTTTGCAGCAGAGAATCCCAGGCATAGTGGCTGGGGTTCAGGCTCGACGGCGTGAACAGAGACTGCGCGAAACGGGCGCCTCCTCGCAGGCCGTGATTGAGCAGCCAGCGGGCAAGACGCATTTCCTGGTTTACGGCCGAACCCTTTGCGGATGAAGCGGGCACTGTGTTCCAGAACATCCGGAACGCCGGGTGACGGATGGCCGTTTTTCTGAAAACCAGCCAGTAGCTTTGCAGATGCGGGGCCACCGCGTGGCTTTCCAGCACTCCCCAAAAATCGCAGGGAACATTGTCCATACTGCGCATCAGAGGCTGCAAGTCGCCTACCGGAGCGAACAGGCTGTCATTGGTGACAAGCAGTTCGTCAGCGTCATACAGCGTTGGAATCGCTGAAAAAGCCGCGCGCCAACTGGTAAAATCGTAACCGGGGCATGTACGGCATACCACTGCGTCAATATGCTGCAGCGAGTCCGGCGTCAGGTGCAATGCTCTGTCCGACGCCAGCACGGTGCGGTATCCAAGAGCCTGCAATCCGGCGGCATAATACGCAACGTAAGGCGCAATATGGGCGTTTTCGTCCCAATGGGCCAACAGCGCCGCTTTTTGCCCTGTCCAGTCATTGTGGGAGCTGTATTGCACACGGCAGGGAATATCCTGGGCCGGGGGCATGTCGCGCACATCTCCCGTTGCTTCGGCCCAGGACAGCAACACGCCTTCCGGCGGTATGGGGCGGATGAAGGGATTGTTGTTCAGCCAGGCGGCTTCCGCGAATTTTCCCACACGCGGCAAGCCGGCGCAGCTTCGCAACAGATCGGGCGAAAGCAGCCCGGACATTTCCGCCGCCACCCGGCGCAGACCGCGCTTGACTGACGGCGGCACATTCAGACGCATACCAGCAGCCCTCCGTTGCGCGCCATGCCGGGTTTTTTGAAGCCCATCTCCAGGCAGATGCGCACCCGCTTGATCCAAAAGCGCTCCGGCATGCCGGCCCAAGCCGCGCACAGCGTTCTTTTGTCGGAGGGCATGGCATGACCGCAGTGCGTCAACAGAGCGGCAGCCTGCGCCTGAGTTTTGCGTATGAGGCCGCGCCCCCGTGCCCGACCTGATGCGAACCTGGAGCACATGCTTCTGACGCCCCAGATTGCAGCCCCCATGAGGTTGGCGCCGTGTTGGCGATAGCGCACCAGCGGGGCATCGACCGCGCGCACGCCACCGAGCGCCCCGGCCACAAGCAGCAGCCACCAGTCGTGCATGAAGGCTTCGCCGGGAATGGGCAGGGCCGCTTTGGCCAGGGCGCGGTTGCCCAGCATGGTGCAGCCGGGAGCGTTGGACATGACAAGGGCGTTGCGAAAACTCTCGCTCCACGCCGGCGGCGTGCGCGTAGCCCTGAAATAGGATGGATGCGTGACCGCATTCTCGGTATTGATGAGCGCGGCATCGGAATAGACCAGCAGGGGCGCGCCGGCGGCGTGATCCGCTTCCAGGCGGCGCATGGCTTCAAACAGGGCGGAAATTTTATCTTTTTCCCAAATGTCATCCTGATCGGCGAGAAGAAAATACGGCTTTTCCAGATCCTCCAGCAAGCGGGAAACATTGCGCATGACCCCGAGCCGCGCGCCCTTGCGCAGGCTGATGCGCAGGCCGCGCTGTTGCTTCACGCGCTCTATGACCGCGGTTGTCGCGTCGCTCGATCCGTCGTCACAGATGAGTATGTCGCCATGCTCGTGCAGGCGGCAGGATGCGAGAAACGAAGCAATCCATGCCGCGCCGTTGTATGTGGGCAAAAGCACCGAGGCGGGGGGCAGCGCAGAGCCTGCTTCCAGATTCACGTCCGGCGGCAACGCGTGCGATGCCAGGCGCACAAGCGGCTTGCGTTCGGGATTTTCGCGTATGAGTTGCTTTTTAATTACAGGAAATTCAAATAATTCCAATAAATCCACGCCGTGGGCCAGGGTCGGGTTGTCTCCGGAAGCGAACGCTTGCGGCGGGATGAATGACGCCCCCCGCAGCCCGGACAAAGCCAGCGTTTGCGTGAGTGTGGATTCATAGCAGCGTATTGCCAGATTTTTACTGTGCAGCACGCCCACGCTGTTCCAGAATTTCCTGAAAGCCGCGCTGCGCAGGCAAGAGGATCGGAAACACAAAAAGTAACTCTGGATATGGGGACGACGTTCCCTTGAGGCCGTCAATCCCCAAAAATCACACGATTCTTGCTCCATGCGGCTGAAAACGCCTTCCAGCGGGTTCACGAGCCATACGCTGTCATTGGCCAGCAACAGTTCTTCCGCTTCAAAAACACACGGGAAAGCCTGCATGGCCGCTTTCCATGAGGCAAAGTCCAGACCGCCGTTAGGCCGTGTGAGCACAACGGCGCAACACTGTTTGAGCCGTTCGGCGGTTTCGTCAGGCAGACGCTCCGTGGCGGCAACAAAGAGGGTGGCATACCCGGCCCTTTTTATGGCGTCAATGTACCGGAACGTTGCAGCGTCTATACCTCCGTTGGCATTGTAATGGGCGAAAATACAGAGTTTTTTGCCCTTCGCGCTTTCCAGGTTTTTGTGCGCCACATGCGCGGGCGCAACCGGAGCGGGCCGGGACAGACGCAGAGAGCATTTGATGAGGAAGAGTTCCATGCCTGCCAGAAACCGGCCACGGGGAAAAGCATCGAGTTGCAGCGGCATTTCGGCGCGCGCGTCTTTGGAAGGCATTGCCGCGCCCGTCATGCTGTGACCACTCGCCGCCAGACCATGCGCAAGGCGGCAAACACGATGCTCAGACACACGGTGGGCAGCGCCCCGGGCATGTGCTTTGCCGCCAGCAGCGCGCGGCTTCTGGTCAGATAGTACAGTGCGCGCGCGTTGATCGTGCGGCTGGAAAATCCCGTTGCGCTGCCTTCCTTGTGCCAGACCACGGCATCCGGCGCATAGGCGAAGTCAAACCGCCCTTTGGCGCTGTATGCCCAGTCCTGTTCTTCGCTGTAGAGAAAGTAGCGCTCGTCCATAAGGCCTACAGTTTCAAGAAAAGCCCTGCTCGCCATCACGCACGCGCCGTAAATGAAGTTCAGGCTTTGCTCCACGTCCTCCGGGGCGTCACGCAGCGCCTCAGCGGTATGGTACCTGTTGCCGTCGAGATAGGACAAACTTGTCCAGGGATTCGCCTTTCCCCCGGCGCGGCATTGCAGGATATCCGTTCCCATATAGCAGACGCGCGCACCGCACAGCCCCGGCCGTTGCTTTGAAAAAAGCCTTGTCCGCATGGCTCCCAGCGCGTCCTTGTCCACCACGGTGTCGTTGTTCAGAATCCACACGGCGTCCGCGCCCCACTGCATGAGCAGGCGGATGCCCGCGTTGTTGCCCGCGGCGTAGCCCTTGTTTGCCGCGTTGCACAGCAAAACGACACTGCCTGGGGGCGGCGCTTCGCCGTTTACGATTTCCACAAGCGGCAAGGGTTTGGGGCAGCTTGCCGGCGCGCCCAGTTCCCGCAGCGCAAACTCCATAGCGCCCGAAGCCCAGTGGCGCAGCCAGCGCACAGAGCCGTCGCTGGAGGCATTGTCCACGATGATCACCCACGCCGGCGCATCCGTGCTCCCCAGCACCGATTCCACACAGGCCAGCGTATCCTGCCAACCGTTGTAGTTGAGTATGACAACGCCAATCTTCATGTCATGCGATCAGTTCAATTTGGTGGATTGTGTCTTCAGTCAGTGTGTCCTGTCTGAGTTCTATTGAACTCATATGAGTATTATAGCTCCCATTTTTTGTCAAATTCTTGTGTACCGTGTACGGATGAAAGAATACCCTTACTTGTCGCAGGCCATCGGCAACGCCATTGAAGAATTCAGGAAAGACAAGGGGATGACAAAATCGACTCTGGCTGAATTTGCCTGGCTGGAAAGGCGATATCTGAGGGAGATTGAGCAGGGAGACAAAAAACCCACGGTAAACGCCGTCTACTCACTATGCGAGGCTCTCGGCGTTGCGCCGCTTGAGTTCTTCCAGAAGGTGGAAGAAGAAAGAGCACGGCTGAAGAGGGCGGCCGGCAAAAAATAACCGCATGCGGGCGATCAGGCATTCACTGCGGCACAGCCGCCCGGAATGGACGGCCTTCGCGGCAAAGCGGGAGCCTGCCTGTCAGCGCGCCCACTTGAACACGACAAGCTGTTCCATATCCGGGTGCAGACTCGCGCGCACGGGGCAACTGCGCGCGGCGTTCTCGATGGAGATTTTTTCTTTTTCGCTGTATTCCCTGTCCGGCATGGTGATGATGACTTCAATGCGCTGGATGCGGCGCGGATCGGCGGCCATGACTCTGGACACGGTCGCTTCCATGCCGTCCACGTTGACGTTGTGGTTTTTCCCATAAATGCCGACGGTGGTCATGGTGCAGGCGGCCAGGGCCGTGGCGCACAGATCGATGGGCGCGAAAGACTCGCCCTTGCCTTGCCTGTCTGGCGGCGCATCGGTGAAGATGGTCGTGCCGCTTTGCAGATGGACGCACGCAACGCGCAGATCGCCCGGATATTTCGCGGATACGGCAATGTCCATAACAGGCTCCTTGAATTGTGGGGGTGAAGACGTAGAGGCGCGGCGGGCTGCCATGGTCCGTGCTTGCCGCGCATGCGCCGTGGGGAAGGATTTTGCCCAAAATGCCTCTCCCTGTCAAAGCCGGGCATTGACGGCTATCCTGAGTCAAGCATATAAAGAAAATAAAGAATTTCAAAAATTCTTGAGGAGGATTGATGAACCTGGCAAAAATTTCAGCCAACGGCCAAGTGACGGTTCCCATTGAAATCCGGAAAAAGCTGCAACTCAAAGAAGGCGACAAATTGCTGTTTATCGAACGCGATGGGGAAATTGTAATCAATAATGCTTCCGTCACGGCCATTGTCCGGGCACAGGCGGCTTTTGCCGGGGCGGCCAGGGACTTTGGAGCGGCAAATGATGCGGACGTGCAGAGCCTGGTCGATGCGGTGCGTTATGGAACAGGCAGACAATCATGAAGGTGATGGCCGATACGAACATCATCATTTCCGCCCTGCTCTATCCGGCGTCACTGCCGGCGCAGGTTCTGCTGCATATCGCCGGCAATCATGACCTGGTGTTGTGCGATCATATCGTAGCGGAAATTCGTGATGTGGTTTCGCACAAGCGCCCTGATCTGATGGGTGACATTGACGTGCTCTTGGCGCAACTCGCTTATGAGTTGGTTATTGCTCCCCGAGATCCGGGCAAACTCATACAAGATCCCAAAGATCAGCCTATTCTGAATGCCGCCATTATGGCCGGAGTGGATGTCATTGTGAGTGGCGACAAACATTTTTTGCAACTCGATCTTGAGCGCCCCAAGGCGATGTCGCCTGCCGAGTTTTGGCAGATGGAACAGAGTCGCTGAATTGCTGCATACCAGAAGCCATCCCAAAATCACATTTTGAGATGGCTTCTGATTGACGACAAAACCCGAAGCCGGGCTTTGTTCACACGCCCGCTCCGGGCGCAACTGCCTTATATCACTTGGAAACAGCCTCGCCCTGCACCTTCTTCCCATGCAGTTCGCCGGTAAGGGTGCGCAAAAAAGCCACAATGAGCGCACGGTCCTGATCCGGCACTTCCATCCCCGACAGGTACGTGCCCATGATCCTGACGGCGTCATCCAGGCTGGTCACCGTGCCGTCATGCAGGTACGGGGCTGTCAGTTCTATGTTGCGCAGGTTGGGAACCTTGAATTTATGCAGATCCTGGGCGTTGCCGGTAAAGGCTTTCAGCCCTTCGTCCGATCCCAGGCCTTTGCCGGGCCGATCCGCAAAATAGTCCTTTTTCAGATCCATGAATTCAAAACTCTGGCCTCCCAGCGTCTTGCCCACATGGCAGGAGGCGCAACGGTAGGCCTTGAAGCGCGCATAGCCGTCCTGTTCCTCCTTGGTGATGGCCGCGTTGTCGCCCGTGAGCCACTTGTCGAAACGGCTGTTGGGCGTGATCAGGGTCTTTTCGTATTCGGCGATGGCGTCGGTGATGTTCGCCCCGCTCAGGTCGCCCGCGCCTGCGTACACGGCCAGGAACTCGTCGCTGAACGCCTTGTCCGCGCGCAACTTGGCTATGATTTCATCCCAGTCCTTGCTGGCCATTTCGATGGGATTGAAGGGAGGCCCGCCGGCCTGCTCCTGCAGATCCGCCGCCCGGCCGTCCCAGAACTGCCTGATGTTGAATACCGCGTTCAGGGTCGTGGGAGCGTTGATATCGCCCACTTGTTTGCGCACGCCCTCGGCAAAACGCAGCCCGTCCGTCCCGGCTTTTTCCAGGGCATGACAGGAAGCGCAGGAAACGGTGTTGTCTCCGGAAAGCCGCACGTCATTGAAAAGTTTTTGCCCCAGGGCCACCTTTTGAGGATTCGTCTCCAGCTTTGCGGGCAAAGGCTGCACCGGTTCGTTGCTCTTGTCCGGGCTGGCCGTGCCTGTGGCATAATGGGCGACGCGACTGATCGCGACCCAGTCCAGAATCTGCTTTCTCTGTTGCGCGGAAACTTTGCTGTCCCAGTGGATCGCGGTGAACTTCGCCGGGGGCATGGTCTCGTTGAGCATGACCCATTCCATTTTGGCCAGCGTCACTTCATTGACCGGCTTTTTCAGGGTGGCGTGTCCGAATTCGTCGCCCAAATCCATAGCCCGCAGGCCGTCGACGTAATCCTGCTCAATGATCTGCTTGATGCCCGGTATCTTGGCATAGAAGGGCAGGTCGAAGCCCCGGGTGTGGCAGGCCATGCATTTGTCTTGCACCAGGGTACGCACCGCGTCGAACCTGGACGTGGCGGGATGATCCGCCCCGGCCGGCGGCGCAGCCCCAAAACTGTTTGCCGCACAGAGCGCGGTCAGTCCCAACACGACACACAAAACCATAAATTTTCGCCGCATGGATGATTTCTCCTCTCCTGACAAGTTAGGGAATCTGTGAGCCTCCGGACGCATTGACGGATGGTAGCAGAGTTTGTTGCCGCCGGCAAACTGTGGTTGCGCCCGCGCCGCCTATTTCTGCGTTCCCACCCAAACGCCGTCCCAGGCGGCAGGAGGCGTCTGCTTGAGGCGGCTGACCCGGTCGGCGAAGATGGCGTAGAGTTGTGTCTGCGGAAACGCTTCGCGCAAAACGGCAAGGCGCGCATCCGCCTGCGCGAAGTCGCCGGCCGCGTACTGTGTTCGCGCCTCTTCCCAGGCGAGAAGCTCATCTTCGCGCGTTTGCGCCTCTTCCCGGCGCAGGGGCAGGTAGACGGTGACGGGGTGCGTTTTCCCCTTGACCCGGATGCTGTCCAGGCACTGAAAGGCAAAGACCCCGCCGCAGGCTTCCCGCGTCTCCCCGCTGACCACAACGCCCACCCCGTAATGCGGGCACAGCCCTTCCAGGCGCGAAGCCAGGTTCACGTTGTCTCCGATCACGGTGTAGTTGACAAAATCCGCCGTGCCCATGTTGCCCACAAAGGCTTCGCCCGTATGCACGCCCACGCCGATGCGGACTTCGAGATCCAGTTCGGCCCGCAGCCGTTCGTTCAGCGCCGGGAGCGCCTCCTGCATGGCCAGGGCGGTTTCCACCGCCTCGCGCGGATGATCCGCCACGTCCAGGGGGGCGTTCCAGTATGCCATCAGGGCGTCGCCGATGAACTTGTCCAGCGTGCCGGAATGTTCCCGCACAAGCGCGGTCATGGGCGTGAAATAGCGGTTGAGCAGGGTCACGACCTCCTGGGGTTGCAGCCTTTCCGACAGGGAGGTGAAGCCCCGGATGTCGGTGAACATGATGGAAAGATGCCGTTCTTCCCCGGCCATGAGATCCCCCGCCGCCCGGGTCACGCGGCTGACCACTTCCGGGGAAACGTAGCGGGAAAAGATGCCGCGCAGGATGCGTTTTTGGCGTTCTTCCTGCCAAAAGCGCACCACGAGCAGCGACGCGCCGAGAGCCGCAACGGTCAGCACGCCGTACAGGGGCGAAAGAAAAAGACCCTGGCTGAACAAATGCCGGGCGAGCAGGACAGTGCCCCCCATGAGCGCCGTCGCCACGGGCACATACACGCGAGGCCCGGCGAAGCCGAAGGCCAGGGTGGAAAGAAGGCCGGCCAACAGGATGATCCCGGCCTGCGCCGCCGGAGTCCAGAGCGGGAGGGTGATGGCGTTGCCGGTCAACACGGCGTCGACAGCGGCGGCATGCAGCTCCACGCCGGGACAGGCCGGGTCGAAGGGCGTGGCGCGAATATCCGCCAAACCGGCCAGCGAAGTGCCCACAAAGGCCACCCGGCCCTGCAAAGCTTCGGCGGGGACGCGCCCGGCCAGCACGTCGGCGGCGCTGTAATAGGCATAGGTGCGGCGTGGGCCGATGAAGGGGATGCGCAGCGTGCCCTGCGGCGTGACCGGAACCACATGCCCCTTGCCCAGGCGCAGGGCTTCCAGCCCGTACGGCCCGGATTCCAGGGTCAGGTTGCGCAGCTTGAGGCCGAGCATCAGGGCGCGCACGGACAGGGAGGGATGGATCTCGTCCCCGATGCGTATGACCAGCGGCACTTCCCGCACGATGCCGTCCATGTCCGGCCCGGCGTTGATAAAACCCAGAGGAGCCGCCTCGCGCAGCACGGGCAGGGGAAGCACGGCGCTCCTGGCCTGCCGCACGAGCGCCCGCCAGGGGATGGCGCCGGGCTTTTCGCGCTCGATGAGACCTATGGAGGCCGGCAAAGGCGTTTGCCCGCCCTCGCCGGAAAAGGAGGCGTACGCGCCGATCACCGCCGGGTTTCTTTCCAGAGCCTGGGCCAGGATGTGATCGTAGTTGGCAAATGCCTCCGGGATGCCGGAATACGCAAAATCCAGCCCCTTGTCGCGGCGCAGGGTGTCGCGTACCCGTTCCGGGGAGGTTCTGTCCGCTTCGGCGAATAAAATGTCCAGGCCGATGACCGCCACGCCGCGCGCCGTGAGGGCGTCCAGCAGGTCCGCCACCAAATAGCGCGGCCAGGGCCACTGCCCGTATTGCGCGACGGCGGCCTCGTCCAGATCGATGATGACCGGAACAGGCGAAGGCGAAGGCGCACGCCGCAGAGGCAGCAACAGATCGTAGAGCGAAAGATCCAGGCGGGTCAGAAGAGGCGGGCGGGCGATATAGGCGGCCAGCATGGCCGCCGTGACGCAAAGCCCGACCAGAACGACCGCGAGGGCCGCTGCGCTGCGTTCACTTTTTATCCGGAAAAGCCGCATAGATGGGATGGAGGAGTTCTTCGATTCCGGCCATGCTCGCCACCAGGGCCGGGTCAAAATGCAGGCCCGCTTCCTCGTTCAGAAGGTTCAGGGCGGCGTCAAAGGTCCAGGGCTGTTTGTAGCAGCGGGGAGAAACCAGGGCGTCGAACACGTCGGCAATGGCCGTGATGCGCGCGCCCAGGGGAATGGCCTCCCCGCGCAGCTTGCCTTCCTCCCCGGAACCGGCGTAGCCTTTTCCGTTCCACTTCTGGTGATGATGCAGGGCTATGTCGCGGGCCAGGCTGGCCAGCTCGCCCGCGTCTTCGGCCAGGATGGAGGCGCCCAGAGACGTATGCCCGCGCATGATGGAAAATTCCTCGTCCGTCAGCTTGCCGGGTTTTTTCAGAACGATGTCGCTCACCCCCACCTTGCCGATGTCGTGCAGCATGGAAGCCAGCCGCAGACGGCCCTTTTCGTGGCGGATGGTGTCGAGATCGTACCCGCAGCGCACGGCCCAGGCGTGATACAATTCCGCCGCGATGGCCCCCACCCGCTCGGCGTGCGGGCCGGTTTCAACAGGATCGTGCACGGCCGCCATGCGCAAAATACCATAAATGCCGTGTTTTTCCGCAGCGTTACGCTCCAGAATGCCCGAGGCCTCCCGCGCCAGCATCCGGCAGTCCCGCTCCATCGCCACGCTGAACGGGCGCGGCGTCGCATCCGCGGGGTCCAGGCTGTTGATGAGCTGCAACACGCCGAGGACTTTGCGGTTGCGATCCAGAAAGGGCAAAGACAGCATGGATTTCGTGACAAAGCCGGTTTTCCGGTCAAAGGCTTCGTTGAAGGCGTAAGGCACGCCGGGCGGCAGGGAGCGCACGTCGGCCAAATTGAGCGCCTTGCCCGTGGCGGCCACGTAGCCGGCGATGGATCGTTCCGAAATGGGCAGGCGGATGGCGGCATAAGCGTACTTGTGGGCCTCGTCCGCAGAAAACAGGCTGTCGTTGTGGGTGTATGCGAAAACGAGGTCTTCCCCTTCGGCCAGAAAGATGGTCCCCGCATCGGCATGGGTGATCTCTCTGGCAAAAGCCAGGATGCGGTCCAGAATGGCGCTTGTGTCCTGATAGGTGGAAAGCGTTTCCAGAAAGCGGGACAAGGCGGTGCTTTCCTGCATGGCGTCGGGCGGCCCCGCCTCCTCACCCGAATCAAGTCCCTTGCCCAGGGTGAAGCGCATGCCTTCGCGTCCCACCATGGCGCGGGCTTGCCCGTTTTCCGGCACGGCGGCGCGCAGGATTTCGTCCAGTTTGCGCAAGGCCTCGTCCGGGCGGGCCGGCTCGTGGTGGCCGAAAACAAGCCGCCGCACCCCGGCCCGGGCGGCCGGCTCCATCCAGTCTTCCCAGGCGGAATGGCCGAAACCCGGCCGGTAATCCTTGCGGTTGTACTGCGCGTCCACCAGGGCCAAATCCGCGCCGCGCAGGGCGTGCACCATGGCCGCCACGGCCGTGGCGTCGGATGTCATTTCATGGTCGCCGGTGTACACGAACACGGCATTGTCCGCCGACACCCGGTAGCCCAGGCCGCCGCCCGGATGATTGACGGCAAAGGTCTCCACACTGACAGGAGAAGCGCTCTCGGGATCGAGGCGGATCGTTTCCCCGGCCTTGAGCCGGTGCCTCACCAGCGTGCCCTTGAGCTGCTCGAAAGGAACCGGAAAAAGCCCGCACTGGTAAAACCAGTCCGGCAGCGGGTCCAGCCAGTCCGGCAAGTAGAGGTGCGTGGTCCAGCCCGGAGAGTGTACGGGCTTGAAAAACCACAGGCCGACGATGTGATCCGCGTGGCCGTGGGTGACGCACACATGGGCCACGCCGCTCTCCGGCAGCCCGGCCCCGGCCTCGCGCAGGCCGGTCCCGGCATCCAGAAACAGCAACAGGCCGCTTTGTGGCCGCACTTCCACGCAGGCGGTGTTGCCGCCGTAAAAGGCCGTGTCCGGCGCGGGGGCCGCGATGCTGCCCCGCACGCCGCGCAAAACGATGTCCATTCAAAAACTCCAGGCAATGCCCGTATTGATGAAATGCTGATCGTACTTGTACAGGGCGCTGGTGGAATGGTTGTGGGTGTACTGGTATCCGGCTTCCAGCGACCAGGCCTCGTTGATGCGGTATGTCAGGCCGAGGCCGGCCCTGACCCGTTCATCCCGGCGGTCTCTCGTTTCCAGAATCGTGGCCGGTCCCTGGTAGTATTCCTGGCCGAAGGTCAGGGAGGGACTCAGCTCAAAGCCGTAGGGCAGCTTGAACAGCACGCGGGCCACGCCTTCCCACCCGTCGTAGCGGTAGTCGCGCTTGTTCGCGCCGGCCCCGAGGTAGCGGCCGCCAAGCAAGAGTTCGTGGTTGTCCGCCCCGAAAAAGACGCGGGCGTATGCGCCTGTCGATCCGGACAGGCCGTTGCGCGGGCGGTCGCGGGAATAGTCGCGCCACTCGAAGCCGCCCCTGAAAATGAGGTGCAAGGAAGGCGTGGCCGCCCACAGAAAGGTGGCTTCCGGCCCGCACGCGGCCACATGCTGATAGAATTCGTAGTCGAAAATTTCCGCCTTGAAGCGCGCTTCGGCCAGGGTGGAGGCGCTCAAGTGCCGTATGCCCACAGCCCCCCTGCCCCATTGCGATTCCTGGCTGTTTCTGTTGCCCAGCGAACTTTCGGCATGGCCGCGCCAGAAGCCGTGCGCGTCCGCCACCAGCCACCAGGGACTATCCCGGTAAGGCCGCCAGCCCAGATCGAGTTCCGCTCCCAGGTAGCCGCCGAAGCTTTCCTTGGCCTTGGCGTTGTCCAGGGTCAGCGACCACATGCCCAGTTGCACGTTGTTGGACTCCGGCCCCAGATTGGCGTTGGAATCGTACTGCACGCCCGCCCGGATTTTGCCGTGAACCTGAAAACCGCTGTAGCGGCTTTCCAGAATGTCGAGCGCCTCGTCTGTTTCCGCCGTGGTGCTCTTGCCGTCCAAAGAACGCATGACGGCCAGGCTGCGCTCCGCCGCCTCGCGGTCGCCGAGCAGCATATAGACATTGGCCAGTTCGCCGTACAGGCCGGCCTCGCCCGGATGCTTTTCCAGCAAGGTTTCGTAGGCCAGCACGGCCTGGTTCCAGCGCTTGGCCTTGGCGGCGGAACGGGCCAGGCCCAGGTTCACGTCGTCGTCGTCCGGAGCGGTGCGCAGCAGGCGCATGTAGAGTTCATAGGCTTTGGCCGCTTCGCCCCTGGCCAGCAGGGTGGCGGCCTCGGCCTTGCTTTGTTCCAGAGCGCCCACCCGGACCGGGTCGGTGCTGGAGGAACCGGCCGCGGCCGCACAGACCGGAGCGGCCTGCAACAGGGCCACAATGAGTGCGGCCGGGATGAATGCGGTATGTATGCGCATGGTCATATCCTTGATCATTTGCTGATGGTGCCGATGCCGGTGCCGGAGTCGCGATGAGGGCTGGGGGAATTGTACTCAATGTCGTACCCGACAGAGAAGGAAGTGCCGTCAGGCGCGGACAGCAAATCGACAGCGCCCTGGGTGTTATGGATCTCGCCGGACACGGCTACGGGCGCGTTGTTATAATAGCCGACCCCCGAGGCATTCATGAGAAAGCGCACGGCATCCGCCTGCCCTGTGCCGCCGCTGAGAGCGGCGCTGTACACATCGCCGCTGTACAACAGACTGTGATTGATCGTGCCGTTGCTGATCGCGCCGGTAGCTAGGTCCACGGCAAAGCTGAAGCTGCCGCTATAGAGGGTACTGCCGGTCACTGCTGTATCCGTCAGCGTGCCGGTCACACGGCCCACAGGCAGGGTGGGATTGAGCATCGCCTGCGCGATCTGGGGATCGTTCTTCAAATCGTCATTTTCGGGCACAAGGCCGCCGCCGTCGCCAAAACGCGCGGAGCGCCGCTGTCCTCTTTCCGCCCCTTCGGGCGCGGCCGCGGCCGATCCGGCGCCGCCCCGGAAGGCCAGTTCCCGGCCGATATGCCGCCTGTCTTCCGGCGCGATGCGCTCCTGCCTGCTCGCGCCGTCTTCACGAATCCACTTGTTGCCGCTGGGCACGTCGTCGCCGTTGACATGGACCCGGCGCAGGGTGTTTTCCACATAGACCGTGGTGCGCATGCGCCCCCCCTGCCCCCGCTCCACGTGCATGGTGACGATGGTGCCGCGTATGCCCACGGTGGCTTCCGGGCTGGACATGGTGAAGCCGCCCGGATTCTGATCCACAATCCTGCCGGTTATGGCCCGGACCATGCCCTGCGGCACATGAATGCCGAAGGTCGACGCGCTGCCCGCGTCCGCGTATTCGTTCATGTCCAGGGTGGTGTTCGGGCCGAGGCTGACCGAACTGTCGTCGCTGAACAGAATTTTCACCCGGCCCCCGGCATCGGTGCTGATGCTGTCGGCAAGCCGGATGCCGGCATGCAGGGCCAGGGCCTGCGTCGTGCCGTCGCGCAGCATGGTCGCGCCCGGGGTGAGGGTGATGACCGTGCCGATGGTCGCGTCCGCTGAAAAAGCGGCGCAAGGCAACGCCATGAGCAGAACGAGCAGCCCGAAGCTAAGACGGGCGAGACGGAACATGCTGTGTCGCATAGGCAACCTGACCTCGTTGGAAGAAATATGCTGGAGTATCAGGCAATACACCAGAAAAGGCAAACAAAATGATCAAGCCTGGGATCAAGTCTCCAAATTTTTATTGCAAATTTTGTTCCAGCGTGGCTAATAGTCAATACTTTGTCGTGGACACGCGCCTGCACGCAGGTTCGCCCCACGTTCGCCCAGACCCGGTTCAAAGCCGGATAAGGCTTGCGGCCTGCCTGCGGGTGATCCACAAAGCGTGTGGGCTGTAATGATCTTGAGTTGGCGCTCAATGGCGGGAACCAGCACAGGGGGAATATACTTTATAACTCGCTCTGTACAGCCAGTATCTGTTTAGGCGTGTCACTAATGTATGTAGATGCAATACGATCCACAATACTCAACCCATATTTTTCAACAATCGGATTTATTCTCTTATCCATTTGCTTATGGTATTCTTCTAATCCCACACCAGACATTTCTTCTGCCATTTTTATTCGCACATCATCAATCCAGTTATCAGGACAATCATTCATATATCACCTCACCTGGTGTACAAATTGTAGGAGTGGAATATCCTAAAATTGTATTTATCGGGCCTAACGCATTTTTGACATGTATTTTATTAATGTGTTGAAAATTTAGGCTGATTATACAGTCCATATTATGTATAGTTGATGACGCTATATGAATAGCATCAAATCGAAACTTTGGCGGAATAAGCCCTGATTTTACATAAATATCTGCCAATTCAATAATATCATCACTTTTATTAAGGATTACAACATCGTGTTTTTTAATTAACTCAAGCATCTTTTCTTTTTTCAACTGTGGAGCATTGACTATTTCATCTATGACATACACTGATGTGTATGGTAAAATAATTTGAGTTGCAACACTATGAAAGAATCGCTGAGTCTCTAAATTATATTCACGATGCTCCTCAAAATATCTGTTGAAAATAGTGGTCTCAATAAACGCTTTGATCGTTCCCATAAAGTATCACCTGTTGTGAACACGTTACAGCAGTTGCCCCGCCTCGTCAATCTCAAGAAGTGCTTAAGCTCACTGCCGCCCTTCCGTGTAGGTGGTCATATGCCTGCTGGTCACGCCGTGGTGAAAGAGCGTCCGCGCCAGCCTGTCGCCGAGATAGTCCTTGGGGTGCGGCCAGGCTTCCGTGGGGGTGATGATCACCACCTCCGACTCCCCGGCCCTGTCCGCCTCCGTGATGTCGCTCAGCCATGCCGCGACCACGGCCGTTCTGTGCGCGGCGTAGAACACCGGGCGCGGCATCCAGGGCGCGGCCAGGGCCGCTTCGGCCGCGAGCAGCGCCAGCACGGGCAACAAACCCGCCAGAGCCGGGGGAAAACGCCTGCACAGAAACAGCGCGTTCACAATCAGGATGAGGTAAAAATACAGCACCAGGCCGAAAAGAAAACGGTTATCCAGCCCCACGCTCGTGACATAAAAAATCACCACATGCAGGCTGACGAGCAACAGAAACGACAGGCCGCTCACGCCGATAAATACGCGCATGGCGTCGTCGTCCTGCAAGCCCACGCCCTTTTTCGCGTCACGCGCCAGTATCGCCACATTCACGATGATCACGACACCAAGCGTCAGCCACAGCCAGGGCGGCACGCACCCGGAAAGAGCGCGGCCGTACAGGCCGAGCAGCACGGAAAAAGACTGCGGGAAAGGGGCGAGCGAGGCGTATCTGCTCCCGCCCAAATCGTAGCAGGCAGCCACGAACCAGAATACGACCAGCACCAGGCAGAACAGGTCGAGAAAGGTGCAGCGGCGCAGGACAGAAGCACACACCGCGCCGCGCGCCTTGCGCGCATGGCGGATCAGCCGGAAGAGCACAAGACTCCCGGCGGTGATCGCGGCAATCGCGCTGGCAACCGTTATGGAAAACTGCGTGAAATACGCGATGAGCAGGCCGCAGGCCAGCGCCGGCGCATGTTTGTATGCGTTCGCCGCGGACAGGGGCGTCCCCCAGAGGGACTCGCCGGGCGCGCCCTCCAGCATGGCGCGGCACAGGGTCATGGCCAGGACGGCATTGAGGATATTCGGCAGATCGTAGGCGAAGAGTATGCTGGGCGTCGGGTCGCTGATCAGCATCGGCAGCCGGAGGGCGTTGGGCAGAAAAAAACCGGCGTTGAACAGGATCAGCCCGGCCAGGGCGGGCAGGCGCGAAACGGGCGGAATGGGCGGAATGGGCGGTCCGTATGGAGCAGGCGGAGCGGGCGAAACGGGTGCAATTGGCCCCCCTGCCACGGCCAGGAAAAAACGGTAGGCGCAAACGCTCAAGCCGAACCAGGCCGCCGCCGCAATGGCGGAACAGGTGAGCGTGAGCGCCTGGAGATAATCAAGACCGCACAGCGGCCGCACGACGTAGGCCGCGAATAGCCGCACGCGGGCATGAAAAATTCCTGAAAAATCCTGGCCGGGTTCCATCTGTCGCCGCCCGGCAGGATGGGATGAAAAAGGCCCAGATAGGTCCAGTCGTCGCAATTCCAGGGAACGCACGGGTACAGGTGGAGAAACAGCGCGGCATAGACCGCGCCGAGCGCGATGAACACCGCGAGCGTCGAGGGATGCAGGCCGGTTTTGCGGAATGACTGCGGCATGCCTACTTGACGATGGCGCCGGCGCCGTCCGCTGAAAAAGCGGCGCAAGGCAGCGCCATGAGCAGAACGATCGGAACAAGGGCCAGGCGGATGAGGCGGGGGAACAGACGGCGCATGCGGCCCTCCCTGGATAAGGATGCTGCCTTATACCACAACGCACTGAAAACGCAAGTCTGTGTAAGATTTTTGATATGCAAAATTTCCTTGATGCTTGCGGCAAGCTGCGCTTTCACCAACATGACGACATGGCATTGTTCGTCTTCTCGGGAGTTAAATTGTATTTGCCAATGCATAAAAAATTCCATATCATTGACGTTCCGGAAACGAGGAGATGCCAGGTTCCGCACCATGAAAAACGCGAACATGACAACATACTACCTTGCGGGCTTTGTGCCCTCTCCGGGCGGCGGCTACCATATCACCATGCCCGACGTGCCAAACTGCTTCACATGCGCCGATACCCTGGAAGAAGGCATGGAGATGGCAACGGACGTGCTGGCGATGATGCTGCGCGATCTGGCGGAAAGCAATCAGCCGATACCCGAACCTTCTCCCCTGCCCGCGGTTCGGGACATGGTGGCGCGGGAACTGCAATCCATCGACTCCGAAGCGGCCGGGGAAATTCTCTATCAGCTCGTCCCGGCTCCAGCCCTGGACATGGTGCCGGTCAAGCTGTCCATCTCCATGCCCAGGGCGGTACTGGCGGAAGTGGACGCGAAAGCCAAGGCGCTCGGCTACACCCGCTCGGGCTTTCTGGCGCATGCCGCCCAGGCCTATCCGCGGGAAGGACGCGTTTAGGGCAATGCCAAAGTGCAATGACTCCAAAAACCAGCACCGCCGCCCATTCGCCGGGAAACGGCCGGGCGGCGCATCATGGGCGCATGCAGCGGCTGTGCCGTTACGGCATGGTGATGGCGCCTGAGCCGGTGCCATCTTCGATCAAGTAAAAACCCTCGTCAACGCCGAATCCGACAGACACCGGGTCCCCGGAGGACATGGCGCGCAGATCATCAGTGCCGAAAATCTTGCCATGCCCAAGGGGGGTGAAAAATATCACCACCCCCCCCTGCTCCAAACCGACTGGTCCGTAGACGTGCATCAAAAAACCGGAGGGATTTGCTGATCCGATGACGCCGCTGCCGCTCAGCGTGCCTTTGATGCTATCACCTGGGTTGACACGATGGGTCACTGCCATTGCCATTCCGGTATCAAAGACCATGACGTCATCAGAGGCAGTGAATTCTGTAATGAAATTCAAATACCCGTTGGAAATGTCGCCCGTGGACAGGTTCACGTCAAACCCGAAATCGCCGCTAACGAGGGGGGTCGACGTATACATACTTGCCGGGCCCAGCATGCCGCTTACACGCCCCGTGAGCGGTCTGGACGCCAGCAGGCTGTCCCCCAGCGTCTGCGTGCCCAGGGCGATAGCCGCCAGGGGCGTATCCGGGGGAACAAGGTCGGCGGCGGCGGCGAACAGGGGCGACTCTTTCGGCCCGCCCCCGCCCTGCGCCGGTTCCGGCGCGGCGGCGGCTGCCCCGCTCCCCCCGCGCACGGCCAGTTCCCGGCCTATGGTCCGCCGATCCTCCGGCCGGATGGGTCCGGGCCGGGGGGGATCGCCGGGCAGGGTGATCTTGTTGCCGCTCGGCACATGGATGCCGTTGACATGGACCTGGCGCAGGCTGTTTTCCACATAGACCGTGGTCAGGCCATTGCCCGTACGCAGGCTGAGGATGGTGCCGCGTATGCCCACGACGGCTTCCGGGGTGCTTATTCTGAAGCCCTCGGGATTGTTCTCCGTGATCGAGCCGGTGATGGCCCGGACAAGACCCTGCGGCACATGGACGCCAAAAGCCGACGCGCTGCCCGCGTCCGCGTATTCGTTCATCTCCAGGGTGGTGTTCGGGCCGAGACTGAGCGAACTGTCGTCGCTGAACAGAATTTTCACCCGGCCCCCGGCATCGGTGCTGATGCTGTCGGAAACCCGGATGCCGGCATGCAGGGCCAGACTTTCCGTCGCGCCGCCGCGCAGCACAAAGGCGCCGGGAGTGACGGCGATGACCGTGCCGATGGCCGCCGCGCGAAGCGCTGTCGGCAACATCATGCCAAGGCAAAGGACGGCAAGGACGATACGGGCCATCGCGAAGCATATCGGGCGCATACGGACTCTCTTTGACAAATGCCTGCTTATGCCCTGCGTATAGGTGTTTCGTCAAAAAGTGTCAAGAGGGGTAGTGGCCTCTACCCGAATAGGGTTACGCATTATATCCCCAAGTCCTTGAACAGAGCCTCAGCGGCATTGAAGCGCACCCCTTTCCCTTCATCCATTTCCCTGATTGCGGCCAGGGAAACCTCATTGGGTGCCTCTGTGCCGAAAGGCAGGCGTTTTTCCAACGCGATCTTGGTCAACATCATACGGCAAGCGTCGGAAACAGTCAGGCCCAGGGCGGCAAGCACATTGGAGGCTTCGTTTTTTATCGTCGCGTCAACTCTGGCGCGGACATATTCCGTGGCTGGCATGGGATCGCTCCTTGTCTGCCCAAAATGTAGCTCATTTGGGCATAAAGTCAACCGTAAGGGAGAAGCGTATCAGCAATCTCTTTCACTCTCGTATAGCTGTACGAGTCTATAAAAAAGAAGAACGACGACAGAATGAAAACGAAATCTACCGGGCTAGTTGACTTACGCACAGAACGCGACAACTCTCTCAGCGCGAAAATAGTGTTGATAACAACTGGTTGCGTATCGTATATCAGTGGGGGCATATCCATCGCGCCCAGTAAGTCTCTAAGCTGCGCTTGTTTGTTCTGATCGGCAGGGAATGTTCTCTTCTTAATTTGATAGTTACGGATGATGTTGGCAACCAGCAGATACGCAACAGTCTCATTTACGGCGTGGGCTTCGCCATTTTTTGGCACGAGCAAAGGCCGGGAAAGCAGTACCGCTAAACAGGCAACGGCGGCAATTTTGTGAGGGTCCAATCCCCGGCGGTCATCATCCACCATTTTTTTTAGAGTTTCTGCGCGTAAGAACTCAAACTTATTGCGGAACTTCGCTTCAAAATTGGAATCAAGGCCTACCAGCCCAAACTTCCGGGACAACAATTTTCTGGCTCCATAAACGGCTTCTTTAAACTCGTAGAGCATCTGTTCGTCAAGATGCCGGGGTTTTTTATCGGTCATGCAGCAGCCGCTCCTCTCTCGCTCTCAATTACATGCGCACCATCTGCGCCAGCAACTCATCATACTGCTTTTCTTTTTCGGGGGCATAGTCCATGATTGAGCCGTAATCAAAGCCCTCGTTGTCGTATTTCAGACTGGCCAAGTATTCATCCTCGGTGAGCGGTTCTTCCAAATCCGGGATGATGCGGTCAATTTGTTCCTTCGTCAGTTCCATGCTGCCTCTCCTCGCGATTTGAGTTCTCTGCCAGAATATCAATAGAAAATTTTTCCTCCAATTATGCATGTCACCAAAGGTATCAAAAAAAACTGACTTTGGCAAAAAAATTTTTGCGACAGTACCTTTATCTCCTTTTTACAATGGCCTCTACCCGAATACTGCGGCGACCTCGCGCATCAGTTCGCTCACCGGCAGGCCCTGGGGGCATTTGGCTTCACAAAGCTGGCAGTGCGTGCAGTTGGCCGCTTTTTCCCCCGCGCCCATCTGGACGGTATAGAGAAACTTGCAGCGCGCTCTGGGTTCGTCGTGATCCATCAGGTCGTAATCGTTGTAGAAAACAAAATTTTTCGGAATGTTGACCCCCTCCGGGCACGGCAGGCAATAGCCGCACGCTGTGCAGTGCACCCGGATGCGCGCGAGAAAATGCCCGCGCGCCCTGTCCAGGGCCGCGCGCTCCTCTTCCGTGAGCGCGTGGGCGCGGGCGCTTCCGGCAATGCGCACGTTGTCGTCCACCTGCTCCTGTGTGCTCATGCCGCTCAAGACGACATGCACCGAAGGCTGGTCCCACAGCCAGCGCAAGCCCCAATCCGCCAGCGACCAGTCGGGCCGGACAGCGTGCAGCATGGCGCGCGGATCTTCGGGCATGTGGTTGATCAAAAAGCCGCCGCGCAGAGGCTCCATGACGACAATCCCCAGCCCGCGTTCCGCCGCAAGGGCCAGGCCGCGCCGGCCGGCCTGGTGATCGACGTCCAGGTAGTTGTATTGGATCTGCGCAAATTCCCAATCATAGGCGGCGACAATTTCTTCAAACAGCGGGTAGAGGTCGTGAAAAGAAAAGCCGATGTGCCGGATGCGCCCGTCGGCCCTGGCCGCTTCCAGAAAAGCGAACAGGCCGGCTTCCTGCATGGCGGGCCAAACTCCGGCGTTCAGGTTGTGGGCCAGGTAAAAATCGATGTGGTCCGTTTGCAGCCGCTCAAGTTGCGCGTCCAGAATGCGCTCCATGTCCGAACGGTTCTTCACCGCCCAGGTGGGCAGCTTGGTGGCGAGTTTGACCCTTTCCCGGTAGCCGCCCCCGAGCGCCCGCCCCACAAAGGGTTCGCTGGCCCCGCCCTCCATACGGTTGAGGCCGTGGTAGTTGAAGGCGGTATCCACATAGTTGACGCCGCCGTCAATGGCGGCGCGCAGCATGCCCGCAGCCCTTTCTTCATCAATGGCGGAAGGGTCCGCGCCGATCTGGGGCAGGCGCATGCAGCCGAAGCCGAGTAATGACACGTCTTCGCCAGTTTTACCGAAACGTCGCTTTTCCATGGTTTTCTCCGTTTTCCGGCGGACAGTTTGAGCGCGGCGCCGGGCTTTCGCGCCAGACCGAGGATGGCCGCAAGGATGCGCTCATTGCTGAAAAAATCAAGTGCCGGCATGCTTGGGTAGTTCCTCAATTTGAGCAATGCCGGGAGGGACTCAGTTTGTCGTCAGACGAGGAAGGCGAGTTTTTTGTGACGGGAGTGTACTCTTATGGTACTCGACCGGAACAAAAAACGCAGACTGACGAAGTATCACGGCAAAATGAGGCACTACCCATGCCCGGCGCGTATTGACAGCCGAATATCTTGCAGGCTAGCCTGTGATGCCCCAACAACGCATTCCAGGCATGCCGGGAGCGAACTATGCGCATAAAAACAAAAATGCTGATCATGTTCATACCGACGACGGTGCTTCTTTTGTGCGCGCTGGTAGCGTTCAATTACTACAATTCGCACCAGAACGCCCAAAGAGAAGCATGGCGGATGGGCATGCATTATGCCGAAAAATATGCCGGCATCATGACGGAAAAGCTCGAAATGGCGGAAATCATGGCCCAGAGCCTGGTCAGCGTGCTCGACCGCTACAGGCAGGAAGGCGGCGTGAGCCGCCACATGCTGCGCGAAACCATCGCCGCCTTCGCCCAGGTCACAACAAATTTTGTCGGCGTCTGGATGTTGTGGGACAAGAACGCCTATGACAATGCGGACAAGGACTTCGTGAACGACGAGACGCTCGGCAATACGCAAGGACGCGCCAACGCCTACTGGCTGTATGAGGGCGGCAAACTGGTCTACAACGTTTCAGAAGACTACGATGCGCAGGACTACTATACCCTGCCGAAAAAACTGGGGCGCATGGTCATTCTTCCTCCCTATGTCGACGAGGATACCAAGGAAAAAACCCTCATGACCTCCGTGGCCGCGCCGCTCACGGATGCCGGCGGCAAAGCCCTCGGCGTTGCGGGCATAGACATCAGCCTCGCCTATCTCAACGAAGTCATCGCCGCGTTCAAACCCTACGGCAGCGGCTACGCCGCGCTGTTGAGCGACGCCGGGGTCATTGTCGCTTCCCCGAAAGCCGGGACCGCCGGCAACAATCTCGAAGCAATCCTCCCCGGCTTTGCAAGCGACTTCGCAGCGCGCTCCAAAAAGGGCGAGCCGTTCTCCCGCGAAACGCTTTCCCATTTGAGCGGGGAAAGGGTCATGGAAGTGTATGCGCCCGTCACGCTCAATGCGTTCACCGCTCCCTGGTATGTCATGGTCGCCCTGCCGCTCGACGCGGTCATGGACGAAACCACGGAACATATACAGTACGCGGTTGTCATAAGCTTTCTGGTCATTGCGGCGCTGATTCTTCTGGTCTTCATCGCGGCCGCCGCCGTGGCCCGGCCCATCGGCGCAATCGGCCACTATGCGAAACAGGTGGCCATCGGCGTATACGACGCGCCGCTTGACAAAAAAGGCTTTTCCCGCGAACTGCACGAACTCGCGCAGGCGCTGGCCAGCATGGTGAGCATTCTGCTGGCCCACATGTATGAAGCGGACGAAAAACACGAACAGGCCACCCAGGAAACAAAACGCGTGCAACAGGCTGTGGCCGAGGCGGAAAAGGCCCGCCAGCACAGCGAAGCCAGCCGCAGTGCGGCCATCGCCATGGCGGAAAGCATGCACGCCGTGGCCCTGCGGCTTTACGAAGCCAGCCTCGTCCTGAACAAAAACATGCAGTCCACCGGCCAACATGTGCGGCGCCAGGAAAACTTCGTGCACGAAACGGTCGACATGCTCAAGCGCAGCGCCCAGACGGCTGACCGCATGGCCTCGGGCGCGGAAGAAGCCGCCTCCTCCGCCCAGAACGCCCGCGCGCAAGCCACATCCGGGGCCACGGTCATTTACGGCGCCATCGACGGCTTCAACGTCATCTTCAAAGAAACCGAGGCCATCGGCGCGCAGATGGGCGAATTGCAGATCCGCACGCAAAACATCGGCGGCATACTCGGCATCATCAACGACATAGCGGATCAGACCAACCTTCTGGCCTTGAACGCCGCCATTGAGGCCGCGCGCGCCGGCGAGGCCGGCCGGGGCTTCGCGGTTGTGGCCGACGAAGTCCGCAAGCTGGCGGAAAAAACCATGCAGGCCACAACGGAAGTGCGCAACGCGATCGGCAATGTGCGCGACAGCATGGACAACTGCGCGCGCAGCGTGGCGCGCGCCTCCGACACCGCCCAAAAGACCGTGGAACTCGGCAACGCCGCCGGAGCGTCGCTTGAACAAATGGTGGATCTCGTACGCACCACAAGCGAGCAGACCCAGGCCATCGCCGCCCTCAGCCGCGAACAATCCAGCAGCGCGGAGCACATATCGACTTCCGTCGCCAACCTGAACGAACTGAGCGCCATGGTGCACAAGGATGTGGACGACAGTTCCGCCGTCACCGCGCGCCTTGAGCCGGATGTTGCGGAGTTGGCGAACCTGGTGGAAAAGCTCGCCGCAATCAAATAAAGCCCGTTTCCGGTCCGGTTTCGGCTTCCAGACGCTCGCCGACCGTGATCACGGTGCAGGGCATGCCGTCGGCCGCGCAGTCGCGGGCCGCCTTCATGATATCGGCATACGGCCCGTCGAGATCGCCGTCGTCCATAGCCAGATAATGACCCGGCCCGGCCGCGGCGAAACGGCCGCGCACGATGGACAAAAGAGCGCGCAGGCGGGCGTTGTCGCGCTCGGCCTGCGCCAGACGCTGGGGCAATGGCTGCATGGCGTCCTCCAAAAATCACACGAAAAGCGGGATGCGGCAGGCTTCCCGAATGTGATAAAAAAATTTATCACATTAAGTGACTTTTGGCAAGCAAAACTTCTCTCATAGAGATTTTGAGGAAGAAAAATTATGGCGAATTCGCCATAATTAAAGGCCAAGCGGGTCTGAACAGCTATAAAATCAGCGTCAAGGAATGGGTTGCCAAAACCAACGCACTCTTGGCAACTGCACAAAGGAGTGGTTTTACCCGGCACGCCGGTTGTCATGTTCGGAAAAAGATAAAAAGCAACCTTGGCAGAATGCTGCCAAGACTGCTTACGTAACAGTAAGTATATAGAGTTTAAGAGAGAGAGAGAGAGAGAGAGAGAGAGAGAGAGAGCAAAAAACGGGCCGGAATCGGAGGCCGCGGCCCTGGTCAGGACGTTACGGGTAAGGGTATTGCTCGAAATCATCTCTTTTCTGCTCTCGCTGTAACACATGCAACATTGCAATCAGGCTTTCTTTATCCGAAAACAGAAAAAAGGCAAGATTTTCACGTTACGGGAAGGGGGTATTTCAACCCACAGGGCTTGCCCCCCTTTTGTTAGTCCTTCGGTATTCCATCCAGTCGCCCAAAGCAGCCCCACAACGTTTTTTCCAATCCTGATTTTTTGCGGGTATTTTAGCAGGTATCGAAATAAATAATAGATATTATATTTAATAATTACATACTACTATCAGCAAAACAGAAAGCCCGGATGTGGATCAGTGCCGAGTTCAAGGTTTATCTCATTCGTAGCCATTGCACAGATGAAATCTTTGATTGGAAGTAGGCATATACAAACAGTTACGGCGATCGGTACGAAATAGACAGTAACCATGTGAAGTGGGCTGCCGGCAGGGCAGGCGCCACGGCCTCAATACTCCCGGCAACTCCAGACCATTCTTCCGAAAATCTCGACTTCGCCCTCCGTTTGCGCCTTGTTCACAGGGATGTCCTGGTACGAGGCGTTGTCTGAGCGGATAAGCAGCATGTTGCCCGGCCGGTTTTCCAGGCGCTTGACCATGAGTTCGTCGCCAAGGCGCAGCAGGTACACCATGCCGGTCTGCACATGCCGCGCGGCCTCGCCGGTATTCACCATGATCATGTCCCCGGAAAACAGCGTCGGCTCCATGCTGTCTCCGGCGACGCAGAACAGGCGCATGCTTGCCGCCGTGCCCTGCTTGCGCAAAAGAAAGCTCGCGTGGAAAGAATACAGCCCCACGTGATCGCCGTCTGTTTCCAGCCCTCCCGTGCCGGCTCTCGGCACGGCCTTGACCAGCGGCACAAACTCAATCTCCGGCAACGAATCGTCCCGGCGGGAGAAAAACTCCGGCAGGCTCAGCCCGAGCGCCTCGGCGATTCTTTCCAGCAATTCCACCGAAGGGTACCGATGCCCGTTCACAATTTGCGAAATCGTGTTCGGGGCCACATCCAGCTTTTCCGCCAATTCTTTCTGGTTCAGATGTTTTTGGGCCAACCAGAAAGACAGGGCGTCGGCGGTAATTTTTTCTGCTTTCATGCGCATACCTATTCACCCTGAGTGACAAAATGTAAAGTCACTTATACTTGACACATATTCTCTCTGTGTGATATATGATTCACGTCACGCCGCATCCCGGCATCACCCCCGTCTGGAGGCCTCATGCCCTTAAAAAAACCCTCGCCCAAGCGCCCGCCGTGCGCGCGCCGCAAACGCCCATCCCGCGTAAAGAGCCGGATCGCGCCCTGCCGTGTGGCGACAGACCCGGAACACGACGAACTGTTGCGCGCAAGCGGCCGCGCATGCCACGACTGCGGCCGCCTGACATATGATCACCGCTGTCCGGACTGCCTGGTCCGGTGGCGGATCAGGCACCATGTGGCGGAAGACGAACTCGGCGAACAGGAATGGTGGGCGCTGTAAACGGCAAGCTCAAGCGAAAAATACTCCAGCCTGCACACATCAAGGGAGAACGCATGAAAACGCAAGCCAGGGGCATCCGCCTCAACAATCCCGGCAACATCGAACACGGCGACACATGGCGCGGCATGGCGGCTGCGCAGGACGACCCCCGCTTTATCGCCTTCACCGAACCGGTTTACGGCCTGCGCGCCCTGGCCCGCCTGCTGCTCAACTACCAGCGCAAGCACGGCATCCGCACCATAGACGGTCTGATCAAGCGCTACGCCCCGCCTTGTGAAAACAACACCAAGGCCTATGCCGACGCCGTGGCCAAAGCCTGCGGCGTCGCTCCCACAGACCCCATCGACGTGGCCGCCCGCCTGCCGGACATCATACCGGCCATCGTGCGCCACGAAAACGGCTCACAGCCCTACGATCAGGCCGTCATCCGGCTCGCCGTCGTCATGGCTCAGGCGGGGTGAGTCATGGCGCGCGCGGGCATTCTTTCCCTACTTGCCGTGCTGGCGTTGACGGCGCTTGCTTCTTGGCGGCAGCACGGCGTCATCCGGGACCAGGAACGGCAACTCGGCGAGTTGACAGTCGCCCATGCCGCCCTGGCCCGAAACCTCGACAGCCTGCGCGCGGCCCGTGCGGCCGACGACAGGATCGTATCCGAAACCGCCTCCAGAGCGGAAGCCATGACAAACAAGGCTCGCGTTCTGGAGCGCAAACTGCGGGAGGCCGCGCGCCATGAAGCCGATTTTGATCGCCGCCTGTCTCGGCATGTCACTGATGCTCTGTGCCTGCGCTGGCTATCCGCGTCCGGTGCACACGGAGGCGATTTTCGTGACGCCGCCGGAAACGCTCATGCGGAAACGCACGATCCCGCTGCCGCCGGGTGTGATTCCTGGGCCGGCATGACCGTGCGCGACGCTGTGGAGTGGTCCGGACTGCTTCTGGATCACGCGGGCCTGGAGCGCCTGGACAAAGAGGCGCTCCGGCAGTGGCTGCAAGCAAACAGGTAAGGGAGAAAACCCATGGATTCACGGCAAGCTCTTGACGCCTTTCTGTCCTGGCTGTTGCTCCCGCCGACGCTCTACGGCGCGGGAGGGGCCATGCTGCGCGCGGCCCGCACCGGCCGGAACTGGAAGCAAATCGGCCTTGAAACGCTGGGGGGCATCATCGTGGCCAACATGGTCGGCCCGCTTCTCGCCGTGCACGCCCCCGGGCATTGGCACGGCACCCTGTATTTTCTGGCCGGCTGGGGCGGCCTTGATCTGATCAATGCGGGGGCTTTCAATCCGGAGGTGCTGGAACATGACGGCTTTGATCGGGCTGTCATGATGATTCAGGAGCTTGGAGAGAAAGTCGATCGCTCCCTCAAAGTCTCGCTTTCCTCCGGGCAGACCGGAGATGCCCTGATGGACGCAATACACGCGGCCGGCGCAGAGGCCAGGGCGTCGGCGGATGAGGCCGCCTCATCCGCCCAGGATGCGGCTGACAGCGCCAATCTTGCAAACGAAGCCAGGGCTGGCGCGGAACAGGCGGCCATAGGAGCCGGTAAAGCGCGGGACGTTGCTATCCGGCAGACGGAAGCGGTCAACCTGCTGATGGAAACGGAACTGGGCAAGATCAACACCATTGTCGCCGTCAACCAGGACGATCAGCAGGCGGCCGTGGAGATGGCCCGCAAATGGGCCGAGGCGGACGGTCCGGTGCAACAGGATGCGGACGGGACCACACACCGATCCGCCAAACATTGGGCCGGGCTTGCACAAGAAGCTGCCGGAGGCCTCGCCATCCCCGCAGTTGGCGCCGATCCGGCCACGGGTGTGCCGGGCCTGGTTTATCCGGACGGGGAAAGCATCGTCATAACGGAAGAGGGCATGCTCACGGCCACGAATGCCTGGACCGTGGAGTTGGCGCAACTTGCCAAGGCCATGACAGATAAACTGGATACGAGTACGTTTAACCAGTGGGTATCGGATACGGCACCGATGCGGGTGAAGGCGTGGGCGCGTGTTCTTTCTAGCAGTACGCTCGGCGGAAGTAAAAATGTGGTTTCTGCTACAAGAATAGCTGCCGGTCAATGTAGACTGACACTCCCTACAGGTCTTTTTCCTAACTCAAATGGTATATGTGCGGTATCAAATATCCACGCCCCAGGTGCTCAGTATACCGGAAGGCCTATGATAGAGAGCGCAACATCAATTTTAGTATATACAGACGGTGGCGCCAACAATGTCGATGCGGACTTTAGCATAATCATAATGGGGGTTTAACATGTTCATCGCATATACAGACACGCAATCTGGCAGAACCCTTGTTGCCAACCTTGCCTCCGGCGTCAACCCGGAACAGGCGGCAGCCGTCATGAACCTCACACCCGGCACATGGCGCATGGTCACGCCTGAAGAAGCGGCACAACTGCAAGCGCCCACACCGGAAGAACTCGCCGGGCAGCGCATTGCTGCAATCCACAGTCGCTTTGACGAACTTGACCGCAAATCGGCACGGCCTTTCCGCACGGCGCTGAGAGCTTTGTTGGAAGGCGAACAGGCAAACGAAAAAGACATACAGCGGCTACTCGAAATCGACGCCGAGGCGGAAGCGTTGCGCACGGAACTGGCCGGGCTGATGCCCGCGCAGCGCCCGTCATCTCCAGAATATCCAAACGCATAGGGCTAACGTTGACGCGGCAAGAGCAGCGACAAAAATAGGATTGACGAGCCGTCCTCCATAGCGGGATTTCATTTCACCATAGAGCCACGAAAAAAAGTAGGCGGCGGCGATTCCAATAATAATTTCAAAAAAATCAGGTTGTTCCATTGCAACACCTCGCGTACATTCTATTTCGAAACTGAACCGCTCTGCCGCGTCAAAGCCTGGCAACGCAAAGCGCGCAGGCGCACACCCGCTTCCACGCCCTTGCCGCGCCAGTCTTTTGGCAGGCGTACCGCAAGAATGCGGCGCAAATCTTCGTCCGCACGCGGCTGTAACTTCTGCCCGCTGTCCGCTTCCGCCAAACGCCAGAACGCATCGTGCGCACGCGCCGCATGCACGGAGCACAAAAGGTCGCAACGCGTGCCCGGCCGCAGGCCGGCATACTTTCCACCCTGCATGTGCAGTCTGGCGGCCAGCATGCCGATCTCACGCCAGCGCCGGGGCATGCCCAGGCGGCGGGACAAAGCCTCGGCAGCCGCAACGCCGCGCTGCTCGTGCCCGTAATGATGCGGCAGGATGTCCGCCTCCGTGCCCGTTTTGCCGAGATCGTGGCACAGGGCCATCCAGACCGCCAAAGGATCGCCGGCCAGGCGGTTCATCACCTCCACCGTATGCCCCAGCACCGAATGGCGATGATAGGCAAGCGGCCCGGCCGGGATGGCGTCAGCCCCTTCCAGTTCGGCAAACCAGGGCGACAGGGCCGCACAGATTTGCAGCACTTCGAGAAAGCGTCCCGGTTTCGGGGTGTGCAGGGCTTTGAACAGTTCACGGCAAACCCGTTCAGCGGGCAGGCGGGCCGCACGCTCCGTGGCTGCCGCTTTTTGCGCCAGAAAGAGGGTGTCCGGGTCGAGAGTCCAGTCCGGCAGCATGGCCGCGAAACGGGCCAGGCGAAAAACCCGGGCCGGGTCGTCCTCCATGGCGTGATCCGAAGCGGCGCGCAGCACGCAATCGCGCAGATCGGCCAAAGCCAGCGGATGCAGATGCAGGCGGCCGGATGCTTCGAGGGCCAGGGCATTGACGGTCAGATCGCGCCACAGCAGATCCTCGGCCACTCCGGCGCCGCGCAGGGGCATGAACTCCTGCCCGCCCAGCAAAAATACCTGCACGCTCCGCCCGACCTTGCGCGCTTTGGGATTCGCCTGTACAAACCGCAAGACGTCCCCGCTGAAAGCATAATCACATTCGCGCGGCGGGCGGCCGAGAAGCAGATCGCGCACCGCGCCACCCACAAGATAATACTGCACGGCGGTTTCGGGCATGAGCGCAGTCATCCTGTTCCATGAAGGCCTTGTTTACGACGGCGAACATCTGGCCGCTCCATGCGATCCGGTCGATTCCGGCGACGGTCGCCGCAAGCGCACGGCGGAGCGCATGGCAGACGCAAACTGTCTCTGCCGGATGGAATCCGGACTTTCCCATAACGTTTATGTATGTGGGCTGTGCGCGTCAAGCCTGGATGTGGCGCACGCGCTCGTTGCCCGCCGCGCGCTGTGGGACTGGGAGAGCGTGCTGGCGATCGGCCAGACGGCCGGGCGCGGCCAACTCGGCCGCAGTTGGCAGTCAGAGACCGGCAACCTGTTCGCGAGTCTGCGGCTGCCCCAGTCTCCCCCCTTTACCGGATCGGAAGCGGCCCCGGCTCTCGGCGCGCTGCTCGTCGCCGCCTTGCGCGAATGCGGCTACCCGGCGCTGCTGAAATGGCCGAACGACCTTGTCGTTCCCATTCCCGGCGGTGAACCGGACGGCAGTCTGCACAAAGCCGGGGGCATCTTGCTGGAGGAGCGCGGCGACTGCCTTGTGGCCGGCATCGGCCTCAATCTGGTCGTTGCGCCGCCGCCGCAAAGCTTGCGCCAGAGCCATGCCCTGCCGGCCGGGCGTCTTACCCGGCCGGGTCCAGACCCCACGCCGCTGGCGCTGTGGCTGCACCTTGTGACCCGGATGAAATTCTGGTACGACCAAAGCCCCCTGGACGATCCCGGCGATTTCGCCGCGCGTTGGCGCGGCCTGGCCGAGCGCTTTCTCGCCTGGCGCGGCCAACAGGCCGGCATCACGGACGGCCCGAACGATGCCATCCGCCTGCGGGGCGTTATTTCAGGCCTCGCGCCTGACGGCGGCCTGCGCCTGCGGGAAGGCGCGCTCACCCATACCGCGCATTCCGGAAGCCTCGTCCGCTTGTGAGGAATCCCATGAAGTCATTTGAAGACGTACAGCAAGAACTCAAGGGCCACCGTATCCTGGTCGCCAACCGGGGCATTCCGGCCCGGCGCATCTGCCGCGCCATTCGGGAACGCTTTGACGCCATTGCGGTCATGACCGCGACGGACGTCGACAAGGCCGCTCCCTCGGCCTCTTCCGCACAGGAACTCCTGCTTTTGGGAGCCGATCCCCGGTCCTACCTGGATATCGATCGCATCATCAGCAAGGCCAGGGAACGCGACGTGGTGGGCATCCACCCCGGCTGGGGTTTCGCCTCGGAGGATGAACGCTTTCCGGCCCAATGCCTGAAGGCGGGCATCACCTTCATCGGCTCCACGGCCCAGGCCATGAAGCTGCTCGGCAACAAGGTGCAGGTGCGCAACCTGGCCAAGCGGCTGGGCATTCCGGTTGTTCCCGGCTCCGAGGGAGCCGTGGACATTCCCGAAGCCCGCCGGCTGATCCGGGAAATCGGCCTGCCCGTCTTGCTCAAGGCCGAAGGCGGCGGCGGCGGCCGGGGTATTTTCTTCATCCACGAAGAAGCCGAACTGGAAGACGCCTTCTTCAAGGCCTCGACCATGGCCCAGGCCTCGTTCGGCAACCCCCGCGTATTCGTGGAAAAGTACCTTGCCTCCGTGCGGCACATCGAAATCCAGGTCATCGCGGACATGCACGGCAATGTGTTCGCCTTTGACGAACGCGACTGTTCCATCCAGCGCAACCACCAGAAATTGATCGAAATCACGCCTTCGCCCTGGGCCGGGATCACGCCGGAACTGCGCACCGGACTCAAGGAATACGCCTGCCGCCTGGTGCGTGAAGTGGGCTACCATTCGCTGGCCACGGTCGAATTTTTGGTGGACGCCGCGGGCGAACCCTACCTGATCGAGGTCAATACCCGCCTTCAGGTGGAACACGGCATCACGGAATGCCGCTACGGCATAGATCTCGTGGAGGAACAAATTGCCGTGGCCTTCGGCTCGCGCCTGCGCTTTACGGAAGAAAACACCCGGCCCCTGCACATGGCCATGCAAGTGCGCATCAACTGCGAAGACCCGCAGAACGACTTTCTGCCCAATGCCGGAATCATCACCCGCTATGTGTCGCCCGGCGGCCCCGGCGTGCGCATCGACTCCAACCTGTCGGCGGGCTATGACTTTCCGCCCAACTACGATTCAGCGGGCGCTTTGCTCATCACCTACGCCCAGGACTGGAACAAGGTGCTCGGCATCATGGAGCGCGCGCTTGGCGAATACTTTGTGGGCGGACTCAAGACCACCATCCCCTTCTTCCGGCAGGTGGTGCGGCATCCGGACTTTCGGACTGGCAACTTCAACACCACTTTCGCAGCCGAGCGCAAGGAACTGCTGATCTACACCGACATGGGCCGGGAAAGCGAACGCCTCGCGCGCCTTGTCGTGGAAATTTCGGCCAGGGGACACAATCCCCATGTGCAGCTCGGCGAATACCGCACAGCGGACACGCCGCGCCTGCCCGCTTTCAGCCCCGTGCTGCCGCCCATCAGCGAAAAGACGCGGCGCGCGCCCTCGGCCTATCCGCGCGGCGATCGGCCGGCCCTGCTCGACATGCTGCGTGACGCGCGGCAGGTGCATATCACCGACACCACCTGCCGCGACATCACCCAGTCATGCAGCGGCAACCGCTTCCGCCTGGCCGAAGACGCCCTGATCGGGCCGTATCTCGACAACTGCGGCTTCTTTTCCCTGGAAACCGGCGGCGGCGCGCATTTTCATGTGGCCATGATGGCCAACATGACCTATCCCTTCACCGAAGCCATGGCCTGGAACCGCTTTGCCCCGAAAACGCTCAAGCAGATCCTCGTCCGCTCCACCAATGTGCTCGGCTACACGCCCCAGCCCAAAAACGTCATGGAGCTGACCGGCGAACTCATCTGCGAAAATTTCCAGATCGTGCGTTGCTTCGACTTTCTCAATCATGCCGACAACATGCTTCCCTTTGCCTCGGTCGTCATAAACCGCAAGGACGTGGTCTTCGAACCCGCGCTCTCCTTGTCCTTTGCCGAGGGCTTTGACGTGCCCCACTACCTGGAAGCGGCAGATCACATCCTGCGCATGACGGCCAAGGCAGCCGGCGTGAGCAAGCAGCAAGCCGCCCGGCTGATCATTCTCGGCCTCAAGGACATGGCCGGCGTCTGCCCGCCGCGTTTCATGGCCGCGCTCATCAAGGAACTGCGCAAGCGCTGGCCGGATCTCATCCTGCACTGCCACCGCCACTGCACGGACGGCCTGTTCACGCCGGCCATGGGCGCGGCGGCCAAGGCCGGGGCGCACATCATCGACACGGCTCTGGGCGCCGGCGTGCGGGCCTACGGCCAGGGCGACGTGCTGTCCACCGCCGCCTATCTTGAAGACGAACTCGGTCTCGCCGTGCGTTGCGACAAGGACGCAACGCGCGAGGCCAACTTTGTGCTCAAGCAGATCATGCCCTACTACGACCGCTACTGCGCGCCCTACTTTCAGGGCATCGATCACGACGTGGTGCGCCACGGCATGCCCGGCGGCGCCACTTCATCCTCGCAGGAAGGCGCTCTCAAGCAGGGCTGCATCCACCTTTTGCCGGACATGCTCAAATTCCTGGCCGGCGCCCGCCGGATCGTGCGCTACCACGACGTGACGCCGGGCGCGCAGATCACCTGGAACACGGCCTTTCTGGCCGTGACCGGCGCCTACAAGCGCGGCGGCGAAGCCGAGGTGCGCTTTCTGCTCGGCGTGCTCGACCGGGTCAACACCGTGCCGGAAGAAAAACTCAGCGAAGGCACCCGCAAGTCGCGCCTGATGATCTACCAGGATTGCAACGACGCCTTCCGCAACCTCCTGCTCGGCAAGTTCGGCAAGCTGCCGCTCGGCTTTCCGCCGGACTGGGTCTACCAGAGCGCCTTCGGCGCAAGCTGGAGGCAGGCTCTGGCCGAACGCACGCAACAATCCCCGCTTGAAGCGCTCAAGGACGTGGACATCGCCTGCGAAGAACGCGCCTGCCGCGCAATCATCCAGCGCCAGCCCACGCACGAGGAACTGCTCATGTACCTCAACCATCCGGGCGATGCGGTCAAAACCATCCAGTTCCGGGCAAAATATGGCGATCCCAACCATTTGCCCCTGCCGGTCTGGTTCGAGGGTCTGCGCCCCGGCGAGGAACTGCACTTCACCGACAGCCAGGGCAAGCCGCACGCCATGAGCCTGTTCAGCATCCCGCCGGTCAACGATGCCGGGGTCAGCGCGGTGCGTTATGTGCTGGACTCGGAAATTATGAACCACCCGGTTCAGATCAGCTCGCCCAAAACCCCGGCCGCCAAAGGCGTGATCATGGCCGACCCGGCCAACCCCATGCACATTGCGGCGCCCAGCAGCGGCGATTTGTGGGTCATGTATGTGCACCCCGGCGACATCGTGGAAAAGGGCGAGGAACTTTTCAACATATCCATCATGAAGCAGGAGAAGGCCGTGCTCGCTCCGGAACGGGCCATGGTCAAACGCGTGCTCAAAACCGCGGACTACAAGGAAACCCGCAGGATGGTCTCGGTGAGCGAAGGCGAACTCATCGTCGAACTCGGCCCCGTGCCCACAATCTGCGCCAACGAAGCCTGCGGCCGCCCCCTGCCCCTTGAGGGCATCGCGTTCTGCCCTTTCTGCGGGGAACCTGTATAGCGCTGCGCGATTTGCCCAAAATTCCCGCTACGGCTGTTGCCGTTGGTGTCGGCTGATCGCACAAAAGGCTCAACATGCTATCCGGTGTTTTCAGTAGCGTTTCTGGTAGCGTTTCTGGTAGCGTTTTTACCAAAAGAAGCCTACGGAACACAAAGCACGCGGCGGGTGTACCCCTGGTAGCTGTAGTCGACGTTGACGCCGCCGCCGTAGTCGCCGCTGGGCAGGCCACTGGGCCAAGGAGCGCCCACAGCGCCAAAACCTTCTATGGGAGTACCTGTGGGTGCTTCACGGAGACTGTTGCTGCCGCCAATAAGGGGCAATCTTCCGCCCCTTTGCTGGCAAAAGGATGCATAGCTACGACTCCTGAAGGTAGTCAAAAATTTTTCGCCGTGTTATTTCGGAAATAGAAACATCAATGTCAGCACTATGTTGCATTTAATCCGCCTATTCCTTGATGCCCGGCGGCAATCCACTTTCACTGCTGATGATTTGACGGCCAGTTTTTTCTTCCAACTCCTTCCTGGCATGCCGGGCAATGCCGCCGCCCCGTTTTCCGGCGACAGAGTTTTCTTCAAGGCCGCTTGCACTCATGCTCTCGGCGATCTGCCGGGTGGAAAGTTCGGCAAGCGCGGTAAAAATGAGTTCCGCCTCTGTCATATGATCGCGCAAATTTTGTGTTTTCAGCCCCTTCAAAGCCTTATGCTGCTTCACACTAAGGTCAGCCCATTCCTGATGGATGATGTTCGTTAAAATGGCGTATTCCTGGCCCTCTTTGATGTCATGCTCTTTCCAGTAGTCCGTCAACTTGTTCCGTGTTTCCTGGCCGAGCATGCGCTGCTCAATCCATTTTTCAGAGCGGCCATGCTTTTGCCACAATTCACGGGAGCGATTCAGGGCGATTTCCGGATCGGCCATTTCCTGGATACGTTCATACCCCACCTTGGCGAGCCATAGCTTTATCGGCTCCGCCTTCGGGCTTGGAACAGACTGAATCAAGCGCAAGAGCGTTTCGGCGTCAGCCGCATCGGTCAGGCGTTGTTTGCCGTCTTCGGCAGTCATTTTCAACTGGTTACAGTTTGTAACCACTTCGCTGCCTTCTTTTTTCAAACGGTTTTTCAATACCTTCCAGTAATTCCGAGCAAGAGCGCTCGTAGGCTGGTCGGTCAAAACCCTGATGATATCCACCACGGAGAAAAACCAAGTTTCTGCCTCTTCGTCATATAGGCGTCTGATTTTCGCTTCTTCAAAGACGGCAATATCACTTTTCATACAATACCTACTTGCTTGGCTCCGCAGGGTTTTCATCAGACGGCCACAGAAATCCCAATGTTTCCAATGCCTGCAAAATCTCCTGCACCCTGACACGAGGGGCGCGGGTGAAGCGATCTGCAACGGCATCCGGCGTTATAGTAACGCCGTTTTCCCGCAAGGCGTCCATCACGCCGCGCACGGCCTGGGTCTGTTCCAGCAGATCGGAGGGCCAAGCCTGTTTGGTCTCGGTTTTTGTCTTGGCAGGCTTGCCCTTTTTGCCCTTGGCAGCCGGTTCAGCGGGCAGCGTAATATCCAGGCTGGCCTGCGCAGCCCGGCGTTCGGCCTTGGATTGGGCCTGATATTCCGGGCGCAACCAACGGATTGTGCCCTGCTTTTCTTCCGTAATGCGCTCGGCGTTCAAGGCCACAAGACGGGAAAGGATTTCCTCGTCCGGCAGGTCAGCGGGCCAGCCATACGCCTCGGCAACGGTAGCGTCCAAATCGTCGTGCATTTCACGCATTACGGTCACAAGGCCCTGTTCGTGGACGGCTTTTTCTTTGGCTGTGAGTTCCCGGCCCTGGCGTAGGGCTTCCAGCACGTTATACATGCCGGTTAGGGTCAAATCGGGATGCAGGGTTTGTCGGACCCTGCGGTGGCTGTCCAATTTTTCGCCCAAGTCACTAATGCGAGCCTGCTGACCTGATGTGGCGACAGGGAAAGGGAATGGATCGAAGCAGAGGGTTTTGTTGTAGGTAGGATCATTACCGACCCCAATGTAAGCACAAACGGTCAAAGACCATAATGTATGAATTCGACTGGACAAAACTCCAAAATGATAGGCATTGGAGCTGGCAAATGCGACAAGTTTTTGATCCGGCAAAATATTAATATCGAGAAAAGTGAAAATTCTGTGCGTGGCAACCATCGGAGTGACAATATACCGCTTGAGTCCTGCGAGAGCTGGGCGGAAAGTGCTGATGGGTTCTCCAAATATCCACCAATTACTTTTGCGAGAACTACGGCGATTTTGATCTCGTTCCGGTTTCACTCGTGTATAGACCCATTGATAAACATCCGGGTATTTATCCCGTACTTCCTCCACAGTAAGCCCAAACAGATCAATCACCATAGTGCCACGTGGAGTGTTGGTAATATCCTTTCCATTGAGCAAAGGACGAATATGTTTTTCTAGTCCATGAATACGGCCAAGACCCAAAGTGATTGCTTCCTGTGAGGTAACACGGAAACCTCGCGCATGCAGCGCTATGCCGACACAGCTTATATCTTCGTTAGCTTTAAGTGTTATTGCGTTTAAAACATTTACACCTTGGCGCAAATCCGCATAAATTTTGCCTATGCATTCTTGCAGGGTTAGCAAGCGATCGTTCGCGTTCGTTTTTTCTTCGCCAATCACGTGAGCCAAGATCCCGTCTGCTGAACCTTTTTCTCCCACAGTCATAGCAATGCGCACCGCCGCACCATCAGAAGCGTCCACCCACGGATGATCCGGCACAGCAAAGGCCAGATGCAGCGGTTTTTTATCTTTCAAGTGCAGGGCAAGAACGCGGCGATTAAAGACTTGATTGATGCTGTTGGTGGTGATGAAGCCAAAGCGTTTCACCTGGCCCGTCCGCGTAAGTTCCGCAGCCTTGTGCCACCAGTACATGACAAAATCACAGGATTCGGGAAGCTGCGTATAGGTTGTCCGCACAGCTCCAGCATACCCATCGCCCAAAACAA
>Ga0082212_10000664_pt1 | contig 50050 bp, 40 predicted proteins | sample TergutNt197P3_FD_71548 | JGI IMG/M metagenome (GOLD analysis project Ga0082212, IMG submission 71548) | Neocapritermes taracua P3 segment gut microbial communities from Petit-Saut dam, French Guiana - Nt197 P3 | ecosystem: Host-associated > Arthropoda: Insects > Digestive system > Gut ...
GCCGGTAACGGTAACAATAGCGCAAACAGAAAAGATTTTAACCACAGACACAAAATTTTCACAACTGGCATTTTCCATGCTGGTTACACGCATGAAAACGCTCTATGCCAAATACCATACAAAGGAAACCCTGCAAACTTTTGCAGAGGAAATTACCGGGTTTATTGAAAAGTCAAAAGTGCTTATGGCAGCAGACTATGAAACTATCGGACACTTATAAGGAGAAGAAAAGATGTTAATATCTTATGAAAAAGCAGCACAAATGATTGAGGAAGGAAGGATTCTGCATATCGCGGGCACAGAGGCTCTTCTTAAAAAACTTCCTAAAGGGAAATGGATCGGCGGTTCCACCGAGTATTTTATGGCAGAAGAAGGCGGAAAAGTTTCCAGTGATTTATTGTTTGTAACGGATTTTTCTAAAACGAAGTCAGTCTATGAGAGATTTAAAATTCAATCTTATGACAAAAAGAATATTTGCAAAGTGTCAGCTGACGCTTATGAAAACGGTTTTTCAATCCTTATTGTTCCTTTTGATAGTACGGTTCATAAGGAATACGCGCATAACGCATCAGGGTATGAAAATATGTTTTTACGCCACATTGTCGGTTGGATCGCCGGACTTAACCTTGAGAAAGAAGGACAAACGCCTATTGCGGTTAACGGGTTTACCGGGGAAGTATTTTCTGACAAAGCGGTTGCGCTTCATTTGCAAACCAAAGAAGACAAGACCATATCCGTCAACATAATCAATATTTTTGAACAAGACACTTCATCCCCTGTAATAGAATTTTCCGAAGAAGGGTTTCATGTTAAAAAATGCCTCGTAAACGGAAAAGAGGTTGTTTTTGCCGACTATATAGCTAAAAATAAAATAGATACAAAACTCCCGATTGTCGGTGATTATTCAGGAAGCGGCGTCAACATTTCATTCAAGTCAATTGAGAATGACATTGTTAATTTTTACGCGCCTGTATTTCAGGGAATAAAGTACAGAATCGCCAAACCCGTATCTGACTATGTGGAGTTGTTTAATAAGCATATATTGGAACATTCCGATGATTCATCTGCGTTTTCCTGTAACTGTATTTTAAATTTCCTCTATGGCGATCTTGAGCATAAAAAAATTGAATCGTTTGCCGGACCAATTACATTCGGCGAGATTGCCTATCAGCTTGTGAACCAAACCCTGGTGTATGTGACTGTTATGTGATAGAGAGAAAATATATTGTTAATGAGGCTCCCCGAGGCAAGCCTCGGGTTATCCTGTATGCCTTTCATTATCTGCCAGGGAGCCTCGTTCGAGAGGAAATTTATTATATCGTCTGGTTTAATACCTAACACTCTCATATTCTGATTCCTTTCAGCCGCTGCAAGCAGCGGGGTATTAAACCAGACTTTCGAATAAAATAATGCATTATATTTAAAAATGGCACAGCACATAACAGTACTGTAAACGTACGCCGCCTATTCGGCGGTTAAGCTCCAAAAAATCCCAGTTGGTGCAAGCGCCTTTGTGGAATTTTTCTCCGCCACAATTTGGACAGGGGTCAATGCTGCGCAACGCCCTATCACCTGCCCCAAACCATCATTTACAGCCAGCACGTTGGGCTAAATTGGTAGAAAAATATTTTATAAAAATTATTAAGTAAGAAATATTAAAAAATGATCAAAAATGTTCATTTTAAAAACGATCTATCCGTATAATATTTTATAATTATTATGGAGGATAAATGTAATGGATAATAAAATTCTAATAAAAACAAAAAAACTTATAATAAGAAATTTTAAGGAAAATGATTATAAAGACCTTTTTGAGTATTTATCGGATAAAGAAACATATAAATATGAACCAGGTGAACCAATAACAATAGAAACAGCAAAAAGTCTCTGTAAAAAAAGATCCAAAAATAATGACTTTTTGGCAGTTCAATTAAAAAATAAAATTATTGGACATATATATTTAGGGCAAATAGAACCAAAGTCAATTAAAACATGGGAAACAGGATTTATCTTCAATAAAAAATATCAAGGTAAAGGATATGCTACAGAAGCATTAAAAGCTGTAATTGAATATGGATTCAAAAAAACTGATATACATAAAATAATAGCACATTGTAACCCTAAAAACATTTCATCATGGAAATTATTGGAAAGAATAAAAATGAAACGAGAAGGAAAATTAAGGGAAAATATATATTTTAATGTAGATAATAAAGGAAATCCATTATGGAATGATACATATGAATATGGAATATTAAAAAAGGACTTATGAAATATAGGAATTAAAAAATAGCGATTTTGGAACAGTAAATCGAAAAAGTAAATGTATAATAAATGACAGAAGAAAGACAATATTTTGTAAGCTAAATAAATATTTACAATATATAAAATATTTCTTTAAAATAATCTTTTTGGAGGATAAATTATGAAATTTACAGGCGTGTTGAGAAAATTTGACTGTTCCAATAATAAGCAGTTTAATGATATTGGAGAATTTTGGGATTTCATGTCAAAAATAATTGATAAAAATAAATTAAAAGGTTTGGGATTTAATTGGGAAAATAATTATTTTGATTATATTATTGGGGACTTAAAAGAAGAAATTGATTTCTCTATGGACTTAATTTTAAATACTTACCCAGACTCAAAAATAGTTACTGTGGATCTACCTGACAATGGTTGGAAAATATATAAAGGAAAGATAAAAGAGATTAAAAACATTTATGAAAAAATATATAGAGACGGACCATTAGATTATGAAATTGAAGAAATTGATGCAAAAGGAAATTTTAAAGTATCAATAATAAGATTAAAAGAAAAACCAGTAATTATAAAAAAAGCAACAAAATCTGCACATAACAGAGATGTAAAAACGTCGCATACAACCGGGACGTTATGTGCTATTTGCTCTAGCTGGGTTGAACAGGTTGCTTTTTTATTGAGCGATAGTTCATCACCCAATGTTGTTGTTAGCCCATCTGCTCAGACACCTCCTCAAGCAACTACGAACCCTCCAGTAACAACGTCTCCGACAGCAACACCCATTACATTTTTAGAGATAGCTCCGTCATATGATAGAAGCGGAGCATCTGTAGGAGATGCTACATTAACAGGCATTCAATATAGGAATGCTTTGGTATTAACAACTACTAGCGGTGGTTATTCTTTGCATAATCTTAATAGGCGGTATGCAAGGTTTAAAGGCAGTATTGGAAGAGTTGACGGAACAAACTCTAGAGATTCAACAATTAGTTTTCACGGAGATGGTAGATTACTACGAACATTTAATTTAAAGGCTAATGATTTACCTACAGATTTTGATTTAGAGGTAGAAGGAATTCGACAATTGAGCATTGAGTTTGGTGGCTCTGGTTCTCAATATAGTTATAATACAAGGTATGCTTTAATCAATACGGTTTTGCTTCCGTAAAATAATATTTTATTGCTAATATATTTGTAATAAATAAAATTTAAAAAAGCAAACAACAAATAACAAACAATTAGCGCTTCGCCGCCTTTCGGTGGCTCGGGTTCCGCGTAGAACGTTAGGCGAAATAACATTTAACTTTATTGAAACTACAAAATAATTAATATTGACATGAACATAAAAATGGTAGGCTAAATCAATGGAGCAATCCCATTTTTTCCATCACTAGAACCGCTGCTGCTGTGCATGCAGTTTCTGTGCGGAGAGCCCGCTTTCCCAGCGAAAGCCGGATAAAGCCTGCGCTTTCCAGCTGCTCCCGTTCCCTGTCACTCCAGCCTCGTTCTGAACCAACTGCCAGAACCGCTTCTGCGTCTTTTAGAAACGGCTTCAGTTCAGAAAAACTACTCTGGGGCCTAACGTTATCCGCTGCCAACAAAACAACATTTGGCGCCATTTTCGGCAGCTTATTCTCAAAATACCTCTCACAGAGACACAGAGGCACGGAGGGTTGGACATAATTTAAGAATTCAGCGTTTCTCTCCGTGTCTTTGCGTCTTTGCGAGAGGTTTATCTGCAACCATTCAGCAAGGCTTGAACACACCGACAATTCGGGAAGCCGTGTATCACGGGCCTGGATTGCTCCTTCGACAAGGGCAGAGCGGGCGCCGCCGTCATCCAGCAGTTTTGTTTCTCTATAACTTTTTTCACCCAACTCCGTTGCTATCAAGTCTACAGCGGTTAAGCCCAGGCTGGCACAGTCTCGCAACAAACGCCGAAGCTGGATTGGTCTGGGGAATCCTACGCCAAGGCGCAAAGGTGTTCTGGCTGGAGGATCGGTATTCAGATTAAGAGCGGCACATAATCCCGCAGCGGTAATTTCGTTTATTACCCCACTTCCGATTTTTCCGTCAAGAACACCGGCATCAAAACTACTGCCAACCGTTTTATGCAGTACTTTGAGCAGATGTACTGCCCGCTCATCTTGACGAGGCAGAAAAACAGCAACTTCTGCACACCCGGCTTTTGCTGCGTATTCTTCAATGCGAAGTTCCGAATCGTTAAAGAGAATCAGGTTCACGTTATTGATCTGTGAATTTACCACAAGGGAAATAAGATGTATAGTAAGACAATGCAAAAGATCTATTCCTTCTTTTTTTTGATTTTTCCTTCTCTGTTCTCTGCAATATTTATTTTGGTAATACTGCTGCTTTTTTCCGGCTGTTATACCCTTAAGCAGGGGACAACCATGCTGGGATATCTGGGTAAAGCTGTACCACTCGAAGAACTGGAAAAAACAAAAGGCGAAGAAAGTGAGGAAGCGAATTTTGTAAAATTGGTTATGGATATTCGCCGTTTTGCCATGGAAGAGCTTGGTTTAAAGGCAAGTAAAAACTATACCCGCTATGTTGAATTAGATCGCAATTACCTGGCGGCGGTTGTTTCCGCTTGTGCCGCAGACTCATTTACCCGCCATGAATGGACTTTTCCCGTAGTAGGAACCGTACCATACAAGGGATTTTTTAATCCAAAAGATGCGCAGAAAGAAGCGGCAAAACTAAAAACCGCAGGACTGGACGTGTGGATTAGGCCGGTAGATGCTTTTAGCACATTGGGCTGGTTCAAAGATCCGCTCTATTCGTACATGAAAAATTATTCCGTTTATCAACTTGCCGACCTTATCATCCATGAACTGTTTCATGCCACTGTTTTTGTTAAAGGCAGGGTAGAGTTTAACGAACAACTGGCCGAATTTGCCGGCACTCACGGCGCCCGGCTTTATATTATTAACCGTTTTGGAATCGATTCACCTGAATACTTATCAATAAGCGATGGAGAGGATGATTACAGGATTTTTCGGGAATTCCTTTTTGAACTGGGCACAGAATTGCAAAATCTTTATTCAAGAAATGATATAAAAAGAGATGAAAAGCTAATACAAAAAGAGTTAATCAATAAAACTGTCCAGGAACGATTTGAAGCAGAATACGAAAGCCGTTTTCAGAGCGACCGGTATCGGGATTTTGCAAAAATGCCGATTAATAACGCATATCTGGATTTATTCCGTCTTTATCATGAAGAAGATAACTTTTTTTCTGATCTGTTTGAAAATATTCCTGTCGAGGACGACATGCAAAAACTGCAGGTTCTGATAACTGCAGCGGCAGCTCTTAATAAATCGCGGGAAGCCAGGAGAGATCCCCGCACTGCATTGCAAAAACAGCTCCAGCTCCATTTTCAATTAATGTAAGTTGAGCTTGTTCCAAAATATCAGATTTTGGAACAGCCTCAGTTATTGATTTTTTTCAATACATATAGTATAGCTTATATGTGAACAAAATTCTTTATGAAAAAATAATGGAGGCATTCTCTTCTGTTCTTCCCATTACCATAATTGTTCTGGTAGCCAGTGTTGTTCTTACGCCTATGCCATCGGGGACAATTCTGATGTTCCTGTTCGGCGCATTCCTTCTTATTCTTGGAATGGGTTTTTTTACCATGGGAGCGGATATGGCCATGATGCCCATGGGCGAAGGCATTGGCATACAGCTTACCAAAAGTTCAAAAGTACTTATTATCATTGTTGTTAGTTTTGTGATGGGTATAGTAATTACCATCGCTGAACCGGATTTACAGGTGTTGGCATTGCAGGTTCCCTCTATTCCATCCAAAGTTCTGATTCTTACTGTTGCAACAGGAGTAGGATTCTTCCTGGTAATCGCTGTTTTACGATCCCTGCTTAAAATCCGGTTGTCATATTTGCTGGTGTTTTTTTATATCATAACTTTCGGGCTGGCTTTTTTTGCCCTGGATACATTTATTCCCGTAGCTTTTGATTCGGGCGGCGTTACTACAGGCCCAATTGCCGTTCCTTTTATTCTGGCAATGGGCGCGGGTATTGCATCGATAAGGAGTGATAAAGACTCCAAAGACGATAGTTTTGGCATGGTTGCCCTGTGCAGTGTTGGACCCATTATGGCTGTACTCCTTCTGGGCATTTTTTACAAACCCCAATCGGCAGAAGTGGAAACTCATCACATTGTTGAAGCAGCAACCTCCCGTGATGTGTTTACGCATTTTGCCGTTGAACTGCCGGTTTTTCTTAAAGAAGTATCTGTTGCTTTGGCAGTTATTGTATTTTTCTTTATTATACTTCAGCTGGTTTCCCGGCGCTTTAAAAAACATCAGCTTGGCCGTATTGCAGTAGGTTTTTCTTACACACTGGTTGGTCTGGTAATTTTTTTAACCGGAGTTAACGTTGGTTTTATTCCTGTAGGACATCTTTTGGGTTTACAGCTTGCAGCTTCTTCGTTCAAGTGGATTTTGGTTCCCCTGGGAACATTGGTTGGCTATTTTATTGTAGCGGCAGAACCGGCGGTTCATGTACTTAATAAACAGGTTGAAGAAATCTCTTCCGGCACTATTACCCAGAAAATTATGAACAGGGGATTAGCCATTGGAATGGCATCGGCGCTGACAATTACCATGATTCGGATACTGCTGAGTATACCCATAATGTATATTTTAATCCCCGGCTATATTATCGCTATAACATTAACCTTTTTTGTGCCCCGGATTTTTACCGGTATCGCCTTTGACTCCGGCGGTGTATGTTCCGGTCCCATGAGTACCACATTTCTGTTGCCTCTTGCAATGGGAACTTCCGAAGGAGCAGGCAGAGATTTAATGATCGATGCATTCGGCATTGTGGCCATGGTTGCCATGACGCCTCTTATTGTTATTCAGCTAATGGGACTGATATATCAAAAGAAACAAAAGAGTTCTGAAGAAATTTCCAGAGATGAACTGTTGGCCATGGTTCATAAGGATACCAAGGTGATTGTTGTTTACGATTATGAGGAAAGAGCATGAGGGCCTTCAGCCTGCGGCTTGCGTCCCTCGAGCGCAAAGAAATTATTATAGTTCGCTGCCAGGGGGCAGCGTGTGCATGAAAAAAGAAGCTCCTCAGCCAAAAAAAGAAAAAACCAGTACCTACAAAAAAATCCTGTTGGCGCTAAAGAAAAAAAAGAAAGAGAATCCTGAACAGGAAAAAGACGACGAAACCGGCGGAATACCTGCTACTCCGGATATGCCGGTTCTTGATTGTATATTTTTTATTTTGGACAGATCAAAATCAAAACATATTTCAGAAATTATGGACGACTCACATGTCCGTTTTCATTTTGTCTGTCAGGGCAGAGGTACTGCCAGTTCGGAAGTACTCGATCTTTTGGGAATAGGGTTCAGCGAGAAAGCTGTTGTTATTTGCCTGGAACAGAACCTTATGGTACCAATACTCATTAAGCGGATAAGTAAAAGTCTGGGACTCAACAATCCCGGAGCGGGGATCGCCTTTACCGTACCGCTTTCGGGGATCAATAAGCCTATACTTCAGGTGTTTAAAGACAGCATCCATAAAAATATCAGCGATGAAGAAAAGAAAGAAACCAGGGATGGAAAGGATACCAATATGAACAAGAAGAGTCATGATCTTATCGTAATTGTAACAAACCAGGGATATAGCGACGAATTAATGGCCTGTGCCAAAGAAGCCGGCGCTTCCGGCGGTACAGTTATTAACGCCAGAGGGATGATCCACCAGGGGCCGGTTAAGGTTTTTGGAATTACTGTTCAGGAAGAGAAAGAAATTATTTTGATCCTTACAAACCGGAATAAAAAGGTACCTATTATGCAGGCGGTAAGCCAAAATTTCGGCCTGGCAACTGAAGCCCGCAGCATTGTATTCAGCCTTCCGGCAGATAATATAACCGGTTTAGACCTGGATTAGTCTTGTAGAAAAGAGGACTTTTTAGAAAAACCAGCCCTGTATAAATCAATATAATAAAAAAAAGTGCCATATTTATCAAAAGTGCTTGTATTTTTACCAATAGTCCATCATAGTTACTAATGGAGGAACAATAATGAAAAAAAATGTCGTTTTTGGATTGCTCATTATTGCCCTTAGCATCCTGGTATTTACCGGCTGTGGAGGAGGGCCAGCTCCAAAGCCTGAACCTGCTCCGGTAACCACTACCGCTACCACTACACAAACATCAACAGCTCAAAACCCCGGAAGCCTGGTCCTTGATGGTGCGACAAATTACACGGTTGCTAATGGTGATACTCTTTCTGAAATTGCTGCAAAAAGGTATGGTGGGTCGAATATGTATTTCTTCCCCCTTATCAGGCTTGCCAATGAGCAAGTTGTTCCAAATCCCGATGAGATTAGTGTGGGAACTGTTCTTGTTATCCCCGATCTTCAGCGGAATCTGGACAATGCCGGTGCCAATGCATCAATTCGGGCAGATGTGCTTAAAGCTGCAGATCATTATGATAGGCTAGGCGATCATGGTGCTGCTCAAGAACTAAGAAACCTGGCTGCCAGGCTTTCACGGTAATTAAAAGCTGCTACTTCTGCAGACCAACCCCCTCTGTAATGCTGCGAAGCGGCTCTTTACAGAGGGGATTTTTTTATTTATTATTTAATCGAAGAGGTATATATGGAAAACCGTCATTATTTTTTTACGTCAGAATCAGTCGGAGAAGGTCACCCGGATAAACTATGCGATCAAATATCAGATGCAATACTGGATACCTGTCTTAAAAATGATCCGGAAAGCCGGGTAGCCTGCGAAACATTTGCATCCACATCACTGGTACTTATTGGCGGAGAAATTACTACCAAAACTTTTGTAGACTTTCAGGAAACTGTCAGAAAAGTAGCGGAAGAAATAGGTTATACCGATCCGGCTTTCGGACTGGATTTCCATTCTATGGCAGTACTGGATATGATCCACAGTCAATCACCGGACATTAGTCAGGGCGTTTCCGGTAAAGGCTTAAAAAAATATAAAGGACTGCAGGGCGCCGGGGATCAGGGGATGATGTTTGGCTTTGCCTGTAACGAAACAAAAGAATTAATGCCCCTGCCAATTACCCTGGCACATAAGATACTCATTGCTGCAACAAAGCTGCGGAAAAACAAGACAATCAAGTGGCTTCGGCCCGATGCAAAAAGCCAGGTAACCATAGAATACGAAGGGTACAAACCAATACGTATTGATGCCGTGGTTGTCTCGCATCAGCATGATCCGGATATCACTTATAAAGACATAGAAAAAGAAATAATAGAAAAAATAATTAAACCGGTTCTTGAACCGACAGGATTACTTGATTCCAAAACCAAGTACTATATAAACCCAACCGGACGTTTTGTTGTGGGAGGTCCATTCGGCGATACGGGTCTTACCGGGCGAAAAATTATTGTGGATACTTACGGCGGCATGGGCCGTCACGGAGGCGGCGCATTCTCCGGCAAGGATCCCACTAAAGTAGACCGTTCCGCCGCATATGCCGCCCGTTATGTAGCAAAGAATGTCGTAGCTGCAAAATTGGCAGACCGCTGTGAAGTAGAGCTGGCTTATGCCATAGGTGTTCCCTTTCCCGTTTCAATAATGGTAGACACCTTTGGCACTTCTTCTGTACCGGAAAAAAAGATTGAAGCAGCAATAACAAAAACTTTCGACCTCAGCCCTGCAGGAATTATAAAAACCCTGGATCTGCGTAAGCCTATCTACCAGAAAACCGCATCTTACGGACATTTTGGACGCAGTGAATTCTCCTGGGAAAAAACAGACAAAGTCGAAGAACTGAAAAAAGTTATAAAATAATCTTTGCCGTGAAGTAAATATCATTTGCCAGTGCCTTGACATCAGAGAATCCTGATGTTAAAGTAAATTCTCGTAAAATGAGGTTGTAGCTCAGCTGGATAGAGCAGCAGATTGCGGATCTGCAGGTCGCACGTTCAAATCGTGTCAGCCTCAAAAAGCAAACAACATATAGGATGTTTTTCTTGCACATGGTATATTAAAAAAGGAGCAGAGATAATGGATACCGGCAAGAAAAATACACTGCTTATTGTAGATGATGATAAATCGAATTTAATGATGCTGTCGCACATATTGCAAACAGAATATAATGTCCGTGTAGCTTCGGATGGGAAGTCTGCCCTTACAATAGCCGAAAAATATTTACCTGATCTTATTTTACTGGATATTATAATGCCCGATATGGATGGATACCAGGTTTATTCAGCATTGCAAAATTCAGATAAAACCGCACATATTCCCGTTATTTTTATTACAGGACTTAATAATAGCAATGACGAAAAAAAAGGGCTGGAATTAGGCGCCGTTGACTACATAAACAAACCCTTTAACGATACGATCGTTAAATTAAGAGTTCACAATCAAATTCAGATTATTAATCAACTGCGTACCATAGAACATTTAAGTATGATGGATCAACTAACAGAAATACCCAACAGGCGTAATTTTGACAATCGGTTACATCTTGAATGGGGAAGAGCAATAAGAGAAAATGTTTCTATAAGTCTGTTAATGATAGATATAGATCATTTTAAAAAATATAACGACACATACGGACATCAGCAAGGCGATAAGGCACTTAATATGGTTGCTCGAACTTTGATCCAAACACTAAAACGCACTTCAGATTTTGCCGCCCGCTGGGGAGGCGAAGAATTTGTCGTATTAATGCCAAATTCGGATTCTATCGGCGGGTTGGAGATAGGCGAACAGATACGCAAAAATGTTGAGGCGGTGGATCTTCCCTGCACCAACGGAGAATTAACAAAAATAACTGTCAGTATCGGCGTAAATGCACACAAGCCAACGTTATCCTGTTCCATTGAAGATTTTATTTTAAAAGCCGACAGAGCGTTATACAACGCAAAAAACGAAGGCAGGAACAGAGTAAAACTTTATGACGAATAAACCTGTTTTTGAAGGTGAAATTCTGCTCTGCGAAGATAACAGTATGAACCAGGAGCTTATATGCGCACGTCTGGCAAAACTGGGACTTAATGTTACAACGGCAGAAAACGGTAAAGAGGGCATCGAAAAGGTGGAATACCGCATACAAAACGGTATAAAACCCTTCGCCTTGATTTTAATGGATATACATATGCCGGTCATGGACGGACTTGAAGCTGCACGAAAAATTCGTACCTTGAAATTTCCAAAAGAAACTCCAAAACAATCAGCGGAACAATCAGAGGGAGTACCGATAATTGCCCTGACAGCCAACAGTACCCCCGTTGACAGGGAACAATATACAGCACACGGAATGCCTGATTGTCTGAACAAACCTTTCACTCCACAGGAGTTAATGGATTGTCTGAAAAAATATTTAATTCCTGTAAACAGAGACATCGAATATCATTCGGAATCCTCTGCTGAATCTGATCACTTACGGGTTGCCGGACGAGATCCTCCACTCGATACGCAGGATTCAGACCTTTGGTCCGAAAAAAATCTAAAAACTAAACTTGTTCATAATTTTATCAGAAAAAATAAAAACCTGTATAATGAGATTACTAAAGCCATAGACGACGGGGATATCAAACTGGCTCATCGACTGGTACACACATTAAAAAGCAACGCGGGTTTACTTGATAAAACACGTTTACAGAAAGCGGCCGAAGACATTGAAAGCCTTTTGATAAACGGGGAAAATCACATTAATAAATCTGCAATGAACACTCTTAAAACCGAATTAGACATCGTGCTTGAAGAATTCGCACTGATTGTAAACAAGTTTGCCGCTGAGGAAGTATCTGATTGTTATAAGCAGTCAGGCGCCGAAACAAATACAGGTATTGCTGCCTTTGAAAATAAAAAAGTATATGCCTTGTTTGATGAATTGGAAACCTTACTCGATGGCGGCGATTTATACTGTTTAGAACTAATTAACCGGAGCTCTGGCCCGAATCTTCGCTCAATTCCGGGAACAGACGAGCTTATACAACAGATGGAGTATTTTGAATTTGACACAGCGAAGGAATCGCTCGTCCAGCTTAAAAATAATATGAGTATAAAACATGGAGGATGATATGCCAGGGAGCTTTAATTCGATTAATATACCAGGGCTTGATTTTGAACGAGGGCTTGAAGTTTTTGAAGGAGACATGGATGATTATATGTCTGCCCTACATTCATTTATAAAAAACGCTCCTGATATTATAGATAAACTTCGCGGTGTTACAGAAGGAGATTTACCGGAATATGCCATAAACATTCATGGCCTTAAATCCATCAGCGCATGGATCTGCATGGAAAGTATACGGAAAGGTGCCGCAGAACTGGAAGCTCTGGCCAAAGCCGGTGATTTACCTGCGGTAACCGCACAAAACGATAGATTTCTGAACGATGTAGATGCTTTTTTAAAAAACCTTGAAGCTTTACTGAAAAAAAATTCGGAGAGTTAAAGGTGAAGATGCGAAGAAACAAAAAAATTAACATAATATTCGTTATTATATTTATATTGGCGGCAGTTACGTGCTGTAAGATAGACACCGGTAAACCTGCTGAAACAAACAACACGATTTCTCCATTCGCTTCGTTTCGGGATATTCCCGGAATAACAAACGAAGAAATTAAAGCTATTGAAGCGCTGCAAAAGCAAAACAGAACATTTATTTTCGGGAAGGCTCTGTCTACGGAAGGTTTTTACAAAAATGACGGTGAAATTGGCGGATATGTCACTTTGTTTTGCGACTGGCTATCCGGATTGTTTGATATACAAATAAAAATCGTGGGATGTACCTGGGGAGAATTAATTCCAAAATTAAATTCCGGTGAAATTGATTTTACGGACGATTTAAGAGCTACGGAGGAACGCCTTAAAATTTTTCACATGACTCCCACTATTGTTGTACACCCGGTAAAAGCCATGAGAATAAGAAACAGTCCGCCTCTCGCACAGATTGCCGAATCGCGTCCAGTACGTTATGCGTTTGAAGGAGGCGCCGCCGTAGGCCGAGATGTTATGGCAGCGCTTGAGGATGGAACGTATGAAGCATTATTCTCCAATGATTATGATGCCATCTACCGTATGTTAAAGGACGGAGAAGCCGATGCCTATATTTGCGTCAGCGTATCGGAATCAGTCTTTGACCAATACCTCGATGTTGTTGCCGAAGACTTTTTTCCGTTAATTTTCAATAAGGTTTCGCTTGCGGCGGCGAACTCTGACTTTGCTCCAATTATATCGGTGGTAACCAAGGCGCAGCAAAACGGTATTACACCCTATCTGAACCATTTATATATCCGGGGCTACCATGATTACATGAAACATAAATTGTTCACCTATCTTACCGATGAAGAGAGAGCATACATTAGCACACATTCTGTTATACCAGTGGCGGCGAACTTTGACAATTATCCTGTCTGTTTCTACAATTCGCGCGAGAATGAATGGCAGGGGATCTTTTTTGACCTGCTTGATGAAATAACATCGCTTACCAACTTGTCCTTTACTATTGTTAACGATGAAAAAGCTGACTGGCCGGTTGTACAGGAAAAACTTATTAGAGGAGAAGCGGCATTTGTTGCGGCCTTAATCCGGACGAAAGAGCGGGAAGGTCATTTTATCTGGCCGGATACAGCCATGCAGCCCGATTATTACGCGCTTATATCCAAACTGGAACATCGCGCTATCATGATGCATGAAATTTTGAATGTAAAGGTAGGTCTGGCCCGGGATACAGCCTATGCAGCCATTTTTAAGCAGTGGTTTCCAAACCACCCGGGCGCCATTGAGTATGAGAGCATGGAGGAGGCGATCAACGCTTTACAACGCGGGGAAGTAGACATGGTAATGGCTACCCAGAGAAGGCTTTTGCTGCTGACCCATTACCAGGAGCTTGCCGGCTACAAGGCAAACATCGTATTTGATCAGCCCATAGAAACCATATTCGGATTCAACAAGAATGAAACCATTCTGTGTTCCATAATTGATAAAGCACTTAAGATAATTGACACAAAGGGAATCACGGATCAATGGATGCGAAAAACGTACGATTACCGCGCAAAGGTAGCGGAAGCACAGCGTCCCTTGCTGCTGGGCGCTACCGCTATGTCTTTGTTTATTCTTGCCTTGATATCGATAATATTTTTCCGAAACCGAAAAATGGAAAAAGCGTTGATAAGCGCGGACCTCACGCAGATTTTATTGGACTCCATACCTTTAAGCTGTGTAATGCTTGACAAGGATCGTAATGTTTTAACTATGAATAACGAGGCGGTAAGATATTTCGGGCTGTCAGGAAAAGACGATATGCTGGATATATTTAAGAATCATTCCCCCGAGTATCAGCCATGTGGCAGATTGTCCGAAGAAATGGCCATGGAAGATATCGGGAAGGCGCTTCAGGAAGGCCGTAACCAGTTTGAATGGACTCACCAAAACAAGAATGGAGAATCAATGCCCGCCGAGGTTGACCTGGTAAGAGTTGACTACAGGGGCGAATTCGCAGTAGCGGGGTATACGAAGGATGTAAGAGCGCAGAAAGCATATCTGGCTGAAATAGAAAAACGCGACAGCCTTTTGGATGCGGGCAGCCGCATGGCCTCTGTACTTCTTGCCGCAATCAATGAGGATGATTTTGAAGACACACTTTTGGACGGCATGTCGTACATAGGCGTTTGTTTGGATGTAGACCGCGTGCAAATCTGGCGAAATGAGATTATCAACGGCGAACTCAGTTTTGTTATGCGATATGAATGGCTGAGTGAATTTGGCCGGCAAAAGACGTGTGTACCTGTTGGTTTAAGCTTTCCGTATTCCAAAAAACCTGATTGGGAAGAATTGTTCAGACGGGGGGAATACATAAACGCGCCTGTTTCCTCACTGCCGCAAGATGACCAGGATTTACTAATCCAATATGAAATGAAGTCCATCGCAAACATACCATTGTATATAGACAATGATTTTTACGGCTTTTTCAGCATTGACGACTGCCGGCGCGAACGCACTTTTACCAAGAGTGAAATTGATATCATGCAGTCCGGCGGCTTGATGATTGCAAACGCCCTGTTGCAAAACAATATGATTAAAAACATCCGCAGCGCTTCCATGGCAAAGAGCCGCTTTATCGCCAACATGAGCCACGAAATGCGCACGCCCATGAATGTAATTGTAGGGCTAACCGATCTGATGCTGGAAGAAAGTGATATTCCCGGCAAGGTAAAAGAGGACCTGAGAAAAATAAACACTGCAGGCAATACCTTAATGGAACTTATCAACGATGTGCTGGATATTTCCAAGATTGAGGCGGACAAGCTGGAATTGATGCCGGTACAATACGATGTGGCAAGCAATATAAACGATGTAATCACACTCAATATGATACGCCTTGAAGATAAACCAATTATATTTGAACTGGACATTAATGAGAACCTGCCATGCAGCCTTTTCGGCGACGATCTGCGCATAAAACAGATACTGAATAATCTATTAAGTAACGCATTTAAATATACACAGAAGGGAACTATCACATGGGGTATTGATTTCCAGCGCGATATCCCGCTTCCATCAGGAAGCGGTGACGTATGGATTGATTTTTATATCAAGGATACCGGCATCGGCATACGCGAGGAAGATCTGGCAAAACTCTTTAACGACTACAATCAGGTAGATACCCGCGCCAACCGTATAATTGAGGGAACCGGTTTGGGCTTAAGTATTACCAAAAAGTTAATAGAATTAATGGATGGCAGAATAACCGTGGAAAGCGAATACGGCAAGGGGACTACCTTCCGTGTGCATATTCGTCAGGGATTTGTCACTGATACGCCTATAGGCAAAGCAACTGTAGAGAACCTGCGCAGCTTCCATTATTCGGACAAAAAGAAATTGATACACGAAAAACTGGTGCGCCCAAATCTCAACTATGCCAAAGTGCTGTTGGTAGACGACCTGCCTACCAACCTGGATGTGGCGGCAGGAATGCTGCGTAAATACAAGATGCAGGTAGACTGCGTTACAAGCGGACAGGACGCTATTGACCGCATCTCCGCCGGTGATCCGGTTTACGATGCAATTTTTATGGATCACATGATGCCGGTGATGGACGGCGTGGAAGCGACGACATTAATCCGCGCCCTGAGTACGAAATATGCGGAAAACATACCGGTTATTGCCCTGACCGCCAACGCCGTTGCCGGAAATGAGCAGATGTTTTTGGACAAAGGTTTTAATGCGTTTTTACCCAAACCTTTTAACGTGAAGAGTTTGGATTCCATTATCCAACGATGGGTACGTGATAAGTCGAAAGAGGAAAAGCCGGACTAAGGTAGGAAGTACATCGGATGAAAAGAATAATAAACGTAGCGTTCACGGTCATCATAATAGCGATGGCGTTTTCGGCATGCGAGAAAGGCGCAGATACTGTGGTATCATCTAACGGTAAGGTTTCTCCGTTTGCTTCGTTTCGGGATATTCCGGAAGTAACGGACGAAGAGATAACGGCTATAGAAGCGCTGCAAAAAGATAACAGAATTTTTGAATACGGTGTACTGCCGACTCTCGAGTTTTTTACAAAGGAAAACGGCGAAGACGGCGGATATACCGCATTACTCTGCCAATGGCTAACAGAGCTTTTTGGCATCCGGTTCCAGCCGCGGATATACCAATTGAATGAATTGCTTGAAAAACTCGGTAGCCATGAGGTTGATTTTGCAGGCAGCCTGAGTTCCGCCGGGGGCCTTAAAAATACATACATGACAGACCCCATCGCCACCCGAAAAGGTGTAATGGTGCGAATTAAAGGAAGCCCCAGTATTACACAAATATCCCAGACACGTCTTCCCCGGTACACTTTCCTGCGGGGGATGGCGGCACAGCGTTATACCACCGAGGCATTTGAGCCCGGTTCATATGAAGCCGCGTCTGTTGAAAATCATTTAGAGGCATATAAAGCCATCAAGAATGGGGATGCCGATGCTTATATCGCACAAAATGTAACTGAGGAATTTTTTTCATCGTACGACGATGTGAGTATCGAAGATTTTTTTCCGCTGGTCTTTACGCCGGTTCACATCATAACGGCCAATTCTGAACTTAAACCCGTAATCTCAATAATAACGAAGGCCCTGCAAAACGGCGCCGATCCATATCTGAACGATTTGTACAACCGGGGTTACGAAGAATATAAGAAAAGCAAGGTTTTTCAGATGCTTAATGAGGAAGAGCGCGCTTATCTGCAAAACCCCTCCCCTGTACTGCTGGCGGTGCAGTATTATAATTACCCCATATCCTTTTACAACAGGTATGAGAAGAAATGGGAAGGCGGCGCTTTTGACATATTAAGCGAGATCGAAAAGCTTACCGGGCTGACCTTTCAGGTTGTCAACGATGAGTTTACAAATTTAACCGATTTATTGGAAATGTTGCAAAACGGTAGCGCGCATATAATGCCCGACCTGATTTTTTCCAAAGAACGGGAAGGCAGTTATATTTGGACGGAAAATGAGATTACAACGGATCAATATGCACTGTTATCAAAAACATCGTATCCCAACGTGAGCGTCAACGAAATAGCTTCCGAGCGTGTCGGTCTTATCAAAAGCACCGTACACGCGGAATTGTTTCGCGCATGGTTCCCGAATGCCGTTAATTCAACGGAGTACAATACAGCTGACGCTGCCTTTCATGCACTGGATAAAAACGAAGTGGATTTGGTCATGGCAAACAAAAGCCATCTGCTTTCCGTCCTTAACTATTATGAATTTTCGGACTATAAAGCAAACTATCTGTTCAACCATAGCTACAATTCCACGTTCGGTTTCAACAAAGACCAGACTATACTTTGTTCAATTGTTGACAAGGCACTTCCGTTTGTTGATACCTATATGATCACAGAGCAATGGATGACTAAAACATATAACTACCGCGGAAAGGTGGCAGAAGCGCAGCGGCCGTGGTTGATTGGTGCAACCGTTTTGATTTCAGTCATACTTGCCCTGATACTGTTTATGTTTTACAGAAGCCGCGGTGAGGAAAAACGGCTGGAGAAATTAGTAGCAAAAGAAACATCCACCCTTACATCGATTATAAATGCCACTCAGGATATTATATTTTGTAAGGACTTAGACTCGCGTTACATACGATGCAATAAAAGCATGCAAAACCACTTCAACCTCGCCGACTCCGATATTATTGGGAAAAACGATTTGGATGCTTTGGGTGTACCGCCTGAAATGGCAGCGAGGTTTGTTGCCGAAGATCAAAGTGTTATTAATGAAGGGAAAACGGTCATTCTTGAAGAAATGATCCCGTCAGCCGATGGGAGACTTCTGTTATTTGAGACAATTAAAACGCCCATTATACAGGACGGCAAAGCAACAGGGCTTGTAGGCATGTCACGGGATATCACCCGGCGCAAAGCGATGGAGGAAGAAGCCAGAAGCGCAAACGCAGCCAAGAGCCGTTTTATCGCCAACATGAGCCACGAAATGCGTACGCCCATGAATGTAATTGTAGGGCTAACCGATTTAATGCTGGAAGAAAGCGACATTCCCGGCAAGATAAAAGAGGATCTGAGAAAAGTAAACACGGCGGGTAATACCTTAATGGAACTTATCAACGATGTGCTGGATATCTCCAAGATTGAGGCAGATAAACTGGAGTTAATGCCGGTGCAATACGATGTTGCAAGCAATATAAACGATATCATTACGCTCAATATGATACGCATTGAGGAAAAACCCATCACATTCGAGCTGAACATTAATGAGTACCTGCCATGCAGCCTTTTCGGTGACGATCTGCGCGTAAAACAGATAATGAATAATCTGTTAAGTAACGCATTTAAATATACACAGAAGGGAACTATCACCTGGGGTATTGATTCTCACCGTGAGAACTTGCTTCCACAGGGAAGCTCGCCTCTATCAGGAAACGATAACGTATGGATTGATTTTTATATCAAGGATACCGGTATCGGCATACGCGAAGAAGATCTGGAAAAACTCTTTTCCGAATATAATCAGGTAGATACCCACGCAAACCGCGTAATTGAGGGAACCGGTCTGGGCTTAAGTATTACCAAAAAGCTGGTGGAGCTGATGGATGGCGAAATAACCGTGGAAAGCGAGTATGGCAAGGGAACTACCTTCCATGTGCGTATTCGTCAGGGATTTGTCACTGATACGACTATAGGCAAAGCAACCGTGGAAAATCTATGCAGCTTCCGCTATTCGGACAAAAAGAAATTGATACACGAAAAACTGGTGCGCCCAAATCTCAGCTATGCCAAAGTGTTGCTTGTCGATGACCTCCCTACCAACCTGGATGTGGCGGCAGGAATGCTGCGCAAATACAAGATGCAGGTAGACTGCGTTACAAGCGGACAGGACGCCGTAGACCGTATCTCCGCTGGTGATCCGGTTTACGATGCAATTTTTATGGATCACATGATGCCGGGGATGGACGGCGTGGAAGCAACGATGCTAATCCGCGCCCTGGGCACGAAATATGCTGAAAGCATACCGGTTATCGCCCTGACCGCCAACGCCGTTGCCGGAAATGAGCAGATGTTCTTGAGCAAAGGCTTTAACGCATTTTTACCCAAACCTTTTAATGTGAAGAGTCTGGATTCCATTATCCAGAAATGGGTACGGGATAAGTCGAAAGAGGAAAAGCCGGACTAAGGTAGGAAGTACATCGGATGAAAAAAACAATGCGCGCAGTGCCTGCTATCATCATTATTATGACAGCGTTTTTTGGTTGTGCGAAAGACGTACAGCCTTTTGTATCATCCAGCGGCGCGGTGTCCCCGTTTGCTTCCTTTAGGGACATACCTGGGGTGACAGATGAAGAGATAAAGGCTATAGAAGCGCTGCAAAAAGAGTATAAGGCTTTTTCTCTGGGTGCATCTCTGACGACAGAGGCGTTTATAAATGAAAATGGTGAAATCGGCGGATACACTGCCTTGCTGTGCGAATGGTTGAGCGATCTTTTCGGTATCCCGTTTGAGCTTGGAATCTATACATCAGGCGAAACACTCGAAAAGGTGACCGCACAGGAAATTGATTTTGTGAGCAATTTACGCATCACTGAGAAACGCACGGAAACCTTTTATATGACTGAGTCCATTTCCGACCGGTGGTATGTATCAGTACGGCTCGCGGGGAGCCGCAGCACCGCTCAAATCCTACAGGAACGCCCACTGAAGTACGCTTTTATGGAAGGATTTACGGTACAAGATACCATTGACTTAATATTGACCACTGTTAATTTCGAGGTACTGTGGGTACATAGCTATGCCGAAGCGTATGCGATGCTTGAAAGCGGAAACGCGGACGCTTTTATAGGAGTAAATGTGTCAGAGGCGTCCTTTGACTACTTAGGCGAAGTGTATATAGAAAATGTGTATCCGTTAATGTTCAGCTCACAAGCAATGGCGACAGCAAACCCCAAACTTGAGCCCATCATTACAGTGCTGGAAAAAGCACTGCGAAACGGTGGTTCAAGCTATATGAACCATTTACACAGTGCGGGGAACCGGGAATACAGACGACATAAATTCAATATGTCACTCAGCGATGAGGAACGGGCGTATATCAGCAGCCATCCGGATGTACCGGTCGCAGCGAATCTCGACAATTATCCGATCATGTTTTTTAACGCGCACGAGAAAGAATGGCAGGGGATCTTTTTTGATCTGTTGAAAGAAATAACAGCGCTTACGGGTGTGTCCTTCAACGTCGTAAACGGCAATGATGCGGACTGGCCGGTTGTATACGATATGGTTTTGAACGGCGAAGCGGCTTTTACCGGGAATTTGCACAAAATGCAGGAGCGGGAAGGCCTTTTTCTCTGGCCGGATACGTCGCTGATACCCGATTATTACGCGCTTGTTTCCAAAACGGAAACCAGCGACATAGCGTTGGATGAAGTTCTGTACATGAAGGTAGGCCTTCCAAAGGATACATCCTATGCCACAAAGTTCAGAGAATGGTTTCCCAGTCACACGGGTACAGTTGAGTATGAAACTATGGAATTGGCCATGAACGCCATGCAGCGCGGGGAAATCGACATGGTAATGGCGTCACAGTTAAGGCTTATGCTCCTAACCCATCATCAGGAGCTTCCCGATTTCAAGTCAAATGTTGTGTTTGACCATCCCATTGAATCCACATTCGGCTTTAATAAAGACGAGGCTATCCTGTGCTCTATTGTTGACAAAGCATTAAAGGCTATCGACATAAAGGGCATCTGCGAACGATGGATGAGGAGAACCAGTGATTACCGGGCCAAGATAGCCGAGGCGCGGCTCCCGTGGCTAATTGGCGCAATCGTTCTGGCTTCAGTCATACTTGCCTTGATACTGGTTATGTTTTACAGAAGCCGCAATGAAAGAAAACGGCTTGGAAAACTGGTAAAGGAAAAGACCTCAACCCTTACAGCAATACTTGACGCCACAAATGATATCATCTTTTGTAAAGATTTGGACTCGCGCTATATACTATACAATAAAAGCATGGAAACCCACTTCAATCTCGGCAACGCCGACATTGTTGGTAAAAACGATATGGAAGCTTTGGGTGTACCGGTCGAAATGGCGGAGCAATTTATTGCCATGGATAAAAAAGTTATCAAAGAAATGAAACCTGTTATCTCTGAGGAATTGACACCATCCGCCGATGGGAAACAGCTGATGTTCGAGACAATAAAGACGCCCATCATACAGGACGGTAAGGTAACAGGGCTTGTAGGCATGTCACGGGATATAACCCGGCGCAAAGCGATGGAAGAAGAAGCCAGGAGCGCTTCTGAAGCAAAGAGCCGCTTTATTGCCAACATGAGTCATGAAATGCGGACACCGATGAATGTGGTAGTGGGGCTTACCGATTTGATGCTCGAAGAAGATGATCCTGTCAATATAAGAGAGAATTTGAAAAAAATAAACTCGGCAGGCAATACCCTGATGGGGCTAATTAACGATGTGCTGGACATCTCCAAGATCGAAGCGGGCAAACTGGAATTAATGCCCACTCAACATGATATAGCAAGCAATCTGAATGATGTTATCACACTCAACCTAATCCGTATTGAAGATAAGCCGGTCACATTCAAGCTGGATATTCATGAAAACCTGCCATGCACCCTTTACGGCGATGAGCTGCGAATACGACAGATAATGAACAATCTTTTAAACAACGCTTTCAAATACACACGCAAAGGAACCGTCACCTTGGGCATTGACAGCCAACGCGAAGGCGACAATGTGTGGATGTCCATATATGTAAGCGACACGGGTATTGGTATAAAACAGGAGGATATGGTTAAACTTTTTACCGATTACAATCAGGTAGATACCCACGCCAACCGAACAATCGAAGGGACCGGTTTGGGGCTTAGCATTACAAAGAAACTCGTAGAACTTATGGACGGAGAAATATCGGTAGAAAGCGAGTACGGCAAAGGGACTACGTTCCGTGTGCGTATTCGTGTTGGCTTTGTAAACGACGCAACCATAGGCAAAGAAACCGTGGAAAATCTGTGTAATTTCCGTTATTCGGACAAACGAAAACGTTCAAAGCTGGTACGGTCTGATTTAAGTTACGCCAGAGTATTACTTGTTGACGATTTTCCGACTAACCTGGATGTAGCGGCGGGGATGCTGCGCAAGTACAAGATGCACGTAGATTGTATGGACAATGGCCAGTCCGCCGTTGACCTGGTAGCTGAGGGGGAGCCGGTTTACGACGCTGTTTTTATGGATCACATGATGCCAGGGATGGACGGCGTGGAAGCGACGGCGCTGATTCGCGCCATAGGTACAAAATACGCACAAAATGTACCAATTATCGCTCTGACAGCCAATGCCGTCGCCGGGAACGAGCAGATGTTTCTCGACAGCGGTTTCAGCGCATATTTATCCAAGCCAATCAATGTGATGGTGCTGGATTCCATTGTCCAGCGTTGGGTCAGGGATAAATCAAGGGAGTAAAGCTGAGTCTGTCTCAAGCGCGGAGTATTCCGGCGGTGGTTGATCGATCACGGTAACACGGCAAGCCCTGTAACGGAGTTCTCCTTCACGTTTGGAACGTTCTGTATCTTCTTCCAGCTGGTACTTTACCGTTATACCTGCCTGAAGCTCTGAAAAGTCTTTATTGGTAAGAGTACTGTAATGAAAAAAAATGTTATTCTGGCTCTCATCCTTAATAAAACCAAAACCATTGGCATTAAGGCTAATTATTACAGAAGTACCTTCAATCAATTGTTTTTGGGAAGAAAAAAAAGACGGAATACTATAACCATCCGTTATTTCAGACCCGGGAACTTCATTGTCAAGTTTAAGATTTAACTGATGACCAAAATTCCGTTCATAGCCCTTATCAGGGACAAAGAGATTTTTTACATAATCATTGCCACTTTGATCCATCCGCTGGTGCATGGGCACAGAAAAGAACACCTCGTCCTGTAATTGCCTGGAAGCTCTTGTCTCTACAATATCGCCGCTTTCATTGTGATAGGAAAAATCCCAGCTTATCAGCATTACCTGGGTTCCCAGGGTGTGAAGTTTCCGAACCAGCGGAACATAATCTCCATCTCCCGCTACCAGGACAAGAATATCAAAATGCTTGTATATTGCCAGTTCATATGCTTCCAGGGCAAGCCAGACATCTATGCCTTTTTCCTGGGCAACATTATTGTCATTGAAACGCAGGGGAAGGTAATGGGTAACGATGTTTTCACGCATCAGGATATCTTCAAAAACCCGTTCGCTTTGAACCTTTTCACCCATTTCTCTTGCAGAAGAACGCCCTTTAAAGTAATGAGCATCTATTATTTGGCACTGTCTGATATCCAGTCCTACTAACTGTGCAACTTCAAATTTAATAAAATCATGCAGTCCTGAAATGCTTATTCTGGCTTTTTTTTCATGCTCATATTTATAAAAATTACTTACTTTGTAAAAATAATAGCCATCATAAAAAATACCTATTCGCAGTACTTCCAATAAATTGTTATTCACACTTTAAGTAAAATAGATTAAACTTATTAAGTCAAGGGGGTGCTGTCTTAAGCAATAGGAAATGTTAAGTGTACGAATATGGGGCGACCGGGGATCCATACCCTGTCCAGGAAAAAACACTGTTATTTATGGCGGAAACACTTCCTGCCTGGAAATCCGCGCGGATGAAAAACTCGTGATCGTCGATCTGGGCACAGGAATAAAACCGCTTGGAGACTTTCTTATGACCAATGATTTTAAAAAAAAAGGTTCTGTCGACGTAGATATTTTTATTTCCCACACTCACTGGGATCATATAATGGGTTTTCCTATGTTCACTCCGATTTTCATGCCAACCACCCGTATGCGTATACGAGGGCCTGCTTCCTACGAGGACGAAACCCTGGAACAAATAATAGGCGCCCAGCTTACATACCGTTATTGGCCTGTTCGTATCAGTGAGCTTTCTGCCCATATTGAATATGCACAGATAAAAGAAACATCCATAGACTTGGGGGATGGACTTCAGGTTACCACAAAATATTTAAATCACCCAATACTTTGTCTTGGTTACCGTTTTGAATACAAGGGAAAATCAATAATTACCGCTTACGACAATGAACCGTTTCGCAACCTCTTTCCTACAGATCCGGAGGATCCCGGTTACGATGAAGATGCCGCCAGGGAAGGGGAGGAAGCCGCCAAAGAAGAAAACGAAAAACTACTTCATTTTTTTCAAAATGCAGATATACTAATCCATGATACCCAATATACCGCCGCAGAATACAAAAAGCACTTGGGCTGGGGACATTCATCTTACGAACATGCCATCAATACTGCAAATAAAGCAAAAGTTAAAAAATTGGTCTTGTTTCACCATGATCCCAACCGTACTGATGAACAACTGAGAAATCTTGAATATTATTACCAAAAACGTATCACCGGAAAAACAAACATGCAGATAATGATGGCCCGTGAAGGACTTACCGTCGAAGCATAAAAGCAAAACTTTAAAAAACATACACCGATTCTGTGTTATGGGTGTCTATAAAGATTAATTTCATTCCGTCTTTCATTTGCATTTCCGTTATTTTTCTGACTGGGGTGTGACCAACAATTTGACTGTAACCGGGAAGTGGATCACTTTCCAGCGATCCCGGCCTGACCCATATAGGACTTTGAGTAATATCATCACCATAAATATTATAACCATTAAATTTCAGAACATTCCTGTCATTATTAAATACATTGTTTATATCTTCCGGCTTAACTCCCCCAATTGATCGAAGAAACCAGGAAGTAACTCCAGCATGGGAAATAATAAATTTATCTTCAGTTACATAAATAATTTGCAAAAGATCAATATTATCTTCCATTACAGCACTGATTTTTTTTCTATTATGATCCTGATACCCTGAATAGGATTGATTATAAACTCCATGTAAATAATGATAATCGTGATTTCCCAAACACATCCTGATACGGGTATCTGCTCTTGCTTCTTTACAAATCTCTAAAAAATTGTCGTACTGTTTTGAAAAGGGAATGTCATAACTATCAAAATAATCGCCGGTAAAATAAAATTCCTTAAAATCGTTTTTTATGAAAGATTTCCAGTAAAGCCTGCCATGTATATCTCCAATAGCATAACGCGGAAGACCCGAATATTGTAACGAAGCCTCTTTTCCTATCGCTTTATTGGCAGCATCCATTATACAATTATACCATCAGACTATTTGGTCGTCCATTGCAAGAAAATTATTCTTTCAAAGTAACTGCTACCACAGCAATTTTTAAGAACCAGGAGGCGGTATGTTCATTGGCAGAACCATTGTTTCTTTGTCAACAAATGTTTCTATGAACGCAGTCTTTCCTTTAGCAGTTTCCATTAAAGCATTATCCAGGGCGGCATTATATTCGCGGCCCGAAGAAGCCCTTAAAGCAAGAATTCCATAAGCCTTAGCCAAAACACAAAAATCCGGGCTTTCTGATAATTCTGTTTCGGAAAATCGATCGGCACAAAATACATGTTGCCATTGACGAACCATACCCAGTGATTTATTATTAATAAGGATAATTAAAATTGGAACAGAGTAACGATTAAGAGTTGCCAATTCCCCGTTATTCATCCTGAACGAACCATCACCGGTAAAAAGCAGAACCGGTCGATCCGGATTTGCCAGTTTTGCTCCAAGCGCCGCACCAAGACCAAAACCCATGGCTCCGAGCCCTCCGGAACTGATAAATGATCGGGGGTTTGTAACCGGATAATATTGAGCCGCCCAAATTTGATGCTGCCCCACATCGGTAACTACTATGGTTTTGCTACTCATCCGTTTAGCCGTTGTTTCCATTATAAACCCGGGATGCAAAAAGGGTTCGGGTTTTTTCTTATGGTTACTCTTAAGTTTGTCTTCTGCAATTAATTTTTCAATTTCTCCGTTCCATTGATTTTCCAGAGATTTTGGAAGCTTTTTTATGATCGCATTAAGAATTACCTTTACATTTCCAATAACAGAAAAATCGGAAAACCGGTTTTTGTTTATCTCTGCCGGATCCACATCAATATGAAGAATCTGTGCATTCCGGGCAAAATGATCCGGTTTATTTGTTACACGATCGGAAAAACGGGCTCCAACAACAATGAGCAGATCCGTTTTTTGAACTGCCTTGTTTGATGCTGCAGTTCCGTGCATACCAATAAGTCCCGTACAAAGAGGAAATGAAGGAGAAATTGCTCCGATCCCCATAAGGCTTAACGCTATCGGGGCTTTTAGTCTGTTTGAAAGAATGGTTACTTCACGGGAAGCATCTGCAAGGTTAACTCCCCCTCCGGCGTAGATCATGGGCCGTGTTGCATGTTTTATCATTTCCGCAGCTTTCTTAATATCCGCATCACTGAAGGTAATGCTTACATTACGCTCGGAAAGACGCTTTGCCCGTGAGCCTACAACATCACCTTCTTCCCACTTTACATTTAAATTGTCTGTCCACCCGGTTTTGGCAGCACTAACATCAGCAGGAATATCTATTAATACCGGTCCTGGCCTTCCTCCGCGGGCTACAATAAACGCTTCCCGGACAACTTCAGAAAGTTCCCGAACATCTTTTACAATCCAATTGTGCTTAACAACAGGCATGGTAATTCCGGCAATATCTGTTTCCTGAAAACTGTCTTTGCCAAGAAGATGAAGCGGCACATTTCCCGTTACTGCTACCAGGGGAATTGAATCCATATAAGCTGCCGCAATTCCCGTTACAAGATTTGTGGCTCCCGGCCCCGATGTGGCAATACATACCCCGGTCTTGCCGGAAGCTCTGGCATAGCCATCTGCCGCATGTGCTGCATGCTGTTCATGACTTACAAGAATATGCCGTATCCTGTCCCTGTTTTTATAAAGTTCGTCATAGATGTGCAATACATAGCCTCCGGGAATACCGAAGATCGTATCTACTCCTTCCCTGATTAGAGACTCAACTAAAATGCGTGCACCGGAAAGAACCATTGTCCAATAATAACATGTTAAACAGCAAAAAGTCGCCGGGTTTTTCCAAAAAACTACAGTTTAAAACGTTCCGAGAATTCTTTTAAATGACTCCCAATAAAAAGGGCGCCATAACCTGTAATTACAATGCCGGTTATTATCCCCAAAGGAAGGAGAAATGAAGAGCCTTCATCCAGAGCGATACTGGTAAAATCCTGACCAAAAAAAACTGTAGCCAGGGAAAGAAGCAAAACAATCCCTGCAATTACCCAGCCTTTGACAGAAAACCCGCCCACGCCGAAAAAATGTTCTTCTGCTTCTTCACCAAAAGCCGATATATCAGCTTCGGCTTCCTGGTATATGGAGTTCATTATTGAATCGCTGAAATCCGGGGAAGAAGGAAAAAAATCAGTCCTCAGTAAAAAACGGGCTCTTTCGTAGTTTTCCAGATGAGCCGAACATTGTCCGCAGGTAATAATATGAAACGCCAATAAAAGCCTTTTTCCAAATGGAAGAGGAACTTCAGCTTTGTAGGCCGTATCAAGGGCATCATTACATTTCATTTTTCCTCCATAAAAAAATCACTAAAGACTATCGTCCAGCTTTTCCCTAAGCAGCTTCTTCGCCCTAAACACATGGGACTTTACGGTGTTTTCCGGAAAGCCCGTGATTACCTCAATCTCCTTGATTGAACAATCATAAAAAAAATACAAATCAACACAAACCCGGTATTTTTCGGGTAATTCCGCAACTGCGGAACGAACTGCCTCGGAAGCGGCAAACCGTAAAAGCTGCTGTTCCGGACCTTCTTCTGTTAACGGCTCCTCCGCCAGGCTGTGGTATTCTTTGCGGCGGTTAATATTGTTTACCGCCGTATTGTAGGCAATGCGGTACAGCCAGGTAGAAAACCGCGAATGCCCGCGAAACGAAGCAAGGCTCCTGTAACAGCGGATAAATACATCCTGGGTATAATCCGCCGCATCCTCCGCATTATGAAAAAAACCCATGCCCATTGCATGAACCTTCTGCTGGTACTGCTGTATCAACAGACGGAATAATTCCTTTTCTCCTGAAAGGATCTGCTCCACCAGCAGGCTTTCTTCACCCGAAAGCACTGGCGATTCTCCGCTCATGAACTGCGGTCGCTGCGTTTAATTAAATAATATGCAAGAAGCCCTACCCCCATAGCCAGGGGGATAATACCCCCTAGAAGTCCATAACCGGCATTTTCCATAATAGCCAAAAAAACTGTCAGGCTAATCCCAACACTTAAGAGGAGCAGGCCGGTTAAAAGACTAAAAGAAAGCAGATCAAAATCTGACTTTTTGTCCTGCCCGGCTTTGATCAAAAGAATTTTTCGGCGGTGGTGCCACAACAGATAAAAAAACACCACTATAGAACCCATAACTATACCTACAATGGGAATAATAGCGATGATTACCTGTGCAGCCGATGATTTGATCACCTTGTTCCTCCTGAACTACTAAGCTAGCGTTCAGTTTTACTTTAACCCGAAAATACCCTTCAGTCTATATTAGACCCCAAAAAGCTAATAATGTTGCGCTATGACAGTTTTCCCGCTATTACTCTGTTATATCCGGCAAGATCTTTATACAATGCCGGTTCAGAAAAACCATTGTCTTTCATAAGCACGGCAATTATTTCCATTTGGAAAGGATCCGCCTCCAGCACAAGATATCCGCCTTTTTCCAGAAATAAAGGTGCTTCTTTGATGATGCGCCGGATTATTTCCAAACCGTCAAAACCTCCATCCAGTGCAAGCCGTGGTTCATTCTTTACTTCAGGCATCAACAAGTCGATTTCACCGGACGGAATATATGGAGCATTGGCAGTAACAAGAAAAAAACGTGATTGTTTGTCTAAAGCATTAAATAGATCACCTTGTAAAAAAGTAATCGTACAACCCAGTGTTTCCGCATTTTTTCGGGCAATAACCAAAGCTTTATTCGACACATCAGCCGCACGGACTTCCAAATTGGGACATTCATGTTTAAGTGCTATGGCAACTGCCCCGCTCCCTGTACATAAATCAAGAACAGAACGGCCGATATCTGTACCCGAAGCATTGCAGGTATTTTTCGGCGATGTATCACAACGAAGTATAGCCAATGCTGTTTCTACAAGAATTTCGGTCTCCGGCCTGGGAACCAATACAGCAGGAGTAACAGTAAAATTCAACCCCCAAAATTCTTTTCGCTCCAAAATATATGCTATGCATTCTCCTCTGTATCTTCTTTCCAATAATTCAAAGTAACGCTTGCTTTTGGTTTCGCTTAATTCAGAATTATAATGGGTAATAAGCTTTTCACGGGAAAAACCCGACACTTCCGCAAGAAGCAGGACTGCATCAAGGTTGTGCGAAGCGATGTTTTTGGAAGACAAGAGGCGCTTTCCCCTGGTTAATAAATCTTCTATACAATTAGATTTGATATTCTGACGCACGATCGATACAGTCAATATAAGCTGTTTCCATATCATTCATGGCATTGGCAACAGCTTCTTTTTTGTTCTTTTTATATTCCGGAAGCCGTTCAGTCAGGTTAATGGAAGCGCCAATTTGAATAAGCAAACGTTTGGGATGAACGTTCAGAACCCGGTTTGAATAGGCTCCGCCCATAGTCCGGTTGGCAAAATCCCAGAGGTTTTGAGCATACTCTATCTTTACATAAAGAGGAGCATCTTCGGCAGGTACTGGCACTCTAAAATACCAGACAAAATCCACCAGTTCCATGTGACGGCTGGCATGCCATGCTTCACCCGCATTAAGATCCAAAAGAGCCCGTTCCAATAATGTCAGATGATCCAGACTGGTAACACCGGGAATTACCATCCTGTCCCAGCTAATTTGCCTTATCGAATACATTCGATCAAAAATTCCATTACTTCTGGGTTTTATTCCAAGGATATTTTCGGCTCTGCTCAGAGCAGCTTCCATAATTACATTCACACGTTCGTCAAAGCTTTGATCCTGAAGAACAGTAATTTTGTATCGCTTTTCATTTTGTTCCAGAATAGAATTCCTTGCGCGCGTAAGCCGTTCAGTAAAGCCTTCACTGTTCGTTTTAATTCCGGTATATTTTTCGATCTTTCTGATTAGTTTGTTTAAAGACCAACGTCCCATACTTCCATAACGAAAATGAATTGAAATGGGAAGTACTTCCACAGGACAATCAATCCCTTTTTTTTCAATCCGTTCTGCACACTGGAATCCTATACGAACCGTACCTTGCTCAAGACGAGGCACCGATTCAGTGGTATAGCTTACCTGACCTTCCGGAGCAATCGCCAGCGGGTAAGGCCCCTCGGTTACAGCCTTAAAAATTCTTTTCATTCCGGCAGTATCTATCTTGGAATGGTGAACCGGCATGGCTCCCAATCCAGGCATAATCCAGCGGGCAATACCTCCGCCCCAGCGGGCTACTTCATAACCATATACAAATGCCACATAGGGTTTTTTGGAGAATTTTATCCCTTCTATCCAGGCCTTGCGGCGGAGAATAAAAAGTATAAACCACATTAAAATTTGTGCTTCCCCTCCGTTTGGGTGGCGAAAGGCAAGAATGCACCGGCTTTTTCCTGCCAAAGCTCTTTTATATGCTTCATAAAAAGGACGTCCATTTCGTATGACTATCCGTACAATACCCAAGCCAAAGAAAAGATAAAATCGACCCAACAAAAAACAGACAACGAGAATAAATTTGGACATATGAGGTTCCGGCAGCTTACGATTGGGTAATGCGGAAGTAACCGGTTTTATGTAAGGTTTATACATTAAGAACATTACTCCCGTTTGACAGTGAGGATTAGGCAGGTTTTTTCACTGGCTCTGTCTTTCCCAATAGTAACATTTGGCCGCCGGTAACTTTGCAATTCATGATTTGCACCCTCATTTTCATTTGCTTCAACATTCCATTTGGTACTGTCTATTCTTGAGCCGTGAAAATCATCATAAAAAATTAAATTACCTTCTTCGTTAAGGACACGCACAAAATCAACATACATGGCAGCTTGAAAGTTGTTCTTTTCGTTCAAGGCATTGATTTCACTTATCTTGTCCCGGCCAATGATCCCCGTATACTCTCCGCCTGCCGCCAGGTTAATAACAATGGAAAAAGGCTGGCAAAAGTACTTTTCCAGTTCCGGAGTAATTTCCATTTCAAAATACGGTTTTACCTGTCCCCGGTATTCCGCAGGCAATTTATCCAAATCCAGGTACATTCTAATCCATTTCTGGTTCCAGATCATGGTAATTAAATGAAAATCGCCGTACTGTAATCTATACATATTGGTTTTGAAAATAGTATGGCTCGGATGACCTTTATCCTGCTGTAAAGACCCCCAGTGAGCGGCAGCGCTGATTAACCTGTCCTGGGTTCCCGATGTAATACCCGAAAAGTGACCCATTTCAAAAAGGCCTATTTCACCGCAATCCGGCCAGGGGGTTTTACCGTAATCGGCGCCTACTAGCCGTACAGCAGGCCACAAACCATTGGCAGTGTGGGGAAGCTTTACACTAATATCAAGACGGCCGTACTGAAAGCTGAATTTCCCCAGGGTGTTTACCCTGCCGGAAGTAATGGTCTGGGGTGATGTACGAGGTGATTGACCGTAAACCGCCGCTGTTATTACAAAAATTGCACAGAAAATGGCAATCTGCCTTATGAAAGCTTTTATAGAAATCATCCCCTTTATAATAAACAAAAATGCAAAAAGAATCGAGTCGCCGAAAAGGCAGTACCTTGTCGTACAGCAATACATGCGCTACATTTGGAATATACCGATAATACGAAAAACCAGCGTTTTCAGGAATATGGATAAAAAAGCTGAAAGACGCCATTGCCAAAGCCCACATTGACCGCCGGATAGACCGCCTTTCACGTGGAAACCCCGGCGATGTGAAGCCTATCGGCGATGGTTGTTCGGAAATGCATATTGACTACGGTCCTGGTTATCGTATCTATTACAAAGATACCTTTACGGCAATTGAAATAAAGCCAATTTGGCGGTATTTTTTCTACATGAAGATACTTTCCGGTATAGCTGCTGTACCAGGCATTGCAATTGGCAAGGCTTTTCTGTACTCAGAAGATCTAGAAACTCCTCGCTATATTATCCCCCAGGAACAAAGCACGGAAGAGATGAAGCGCTTTATAAGGGCAGTGGAGGAAGTATCGGCAGAACTGCGTATTCTGCGGGAAAAAGCCAAAACCAGGGAACAAGATGGTATTTTTGCCGCTCATCAGTTAATGGTAGAAGACCAGGACTTCCATTACAAAGTTAAGGCCCGGTTTGAAACAAATTACGAAAACATCGAATGGGTTGTTTCCGAAGTAGCCCGGGAGCTTTCTCGCAAACTCATAGAGTCTCCAAATGAATACCTTAGGGAACGAACCGCTGATGTGGTTGATGTTTCCAGACGCATAATAAGAAATCTTTTGGGAATTAAACGTTTTTCCCTTGCCGATTTACAGGAAGAAGTAATTCTTGTTGCCAGGGATCTTCTTCCTTCGGAGGTTCTTGCATTTAACAAGGACAAGGTAAAAGCACTTCTGCTGGATGCCGGTTCCCGGACAAATCATGCAGCGATACTCCTCCGTTCCTTCGGCATCCCGGGAGTATTTGGCCTTTCTTCGGTAACCCGGGAAATTACAAACGGCAGCCTGATTATTGTTGATGGCGGAACAGGACAGGTATTTATAGAACCCGACAACGAAACAACCAGACGGTATAAAGAACAACTCGCTAACCAGGAGCAGTCGGCTGTAAACCTTTCTGTCCTTAAAGATTTTCCCGCAGCAACCACCGACAGCCGCCGTGTGAGTCTTGTGGCCAATATTGAACTTCCGGAAGAAGCTGAAGAAATTGCACGTTACGGCGCCGAAGGAATAGGCCTTTATCGTTCGGAATTTTTGTTTCTTCAAAACGGACGTAATTCGGAAGAAGAACAACTGGAAGCCTATAGCAGAGTTGTCAAAGCGATGAACGGAAAACCTGTTACAATTCGTACCGTAGACCTTGGGGGAGAAAAGGCATTGCCGGCCATAGCAAATGAAAACGAAAAGAATCCTCTTATGGGCTGGAGGGCTATACGGTTTTCCCTGTCTTTGCCGGATCTGTTTAAAACGCAATTACGTGCAATATTGCGTGCCAGTATTCATGGAAAAGTGCAGATAATGTTTCCCATGATCTCAAATATCGAAGAACTGGAGCAGGCGCTTTTTTTACTGGAAGAAGCACGAATGGAATGCCGTAAAAAAAATCAGGGTTTTGCAGATGATATAAAAATTGGAACGATGATCGAAATTCCTTCGGCAGTAATGACCGCTGATATTCTGGCTAAAAAATCAGACTTTTTTTCTATTGGTACAAACGACTTGATTCAATACACCCTGGCGGTAGATCAGGAGAATGAAAGAGTACGACATCTGGCAAAGGGAACTCAAATTGCCGTTCTTAGGCTTATCAAACAAACCATCGACGCTGCCCACGCTGCAGGGATACATGCGGCGATGTGCGGAGAAATGGCAGGAGATCCCGCAGCAGCTGCGTTACTGCTTGGTCTCGGATTGGATGAATTCAGTATGAACGCTTCCGCTATTCCTCAGGTAAAACATATTATACGCAATGTCAGTATTGAATCCTGCAAGGCTCTGGCAGAATCAGCGCTGACCAGCACTTCGCATAAGCAGGTACAGGAACTGATACGGGATTGGTACAGCAAACATCTACCAAGTCTTACCCTTGCTTCTGATATGATTTTGGAAACACAGGCTCAAACATGAATTTAGAAGAAAAAGAAAAAGCATCTATAGTGTATGATCCCCAGCTTCAGTATCGCAATCTCCCTGCCGTTGCTTTGGTAGGCAGACCCAATGTAGGCAAGTCAACGCTTTTTAACAGACTGCTTCACCGACGCAGGGCAATCACTGATCCTACACCCGGTGTAACCCGGGACCCAATAGAAGAAAAAGCTTTTATTGCCGGAAAACCCCTGCGGCTTATTGATACCGGCGGCTTTAAAATTGACAGAGCAATTCCGGAAGACGATAAAAACGGACTAAATTCTGTTTTGGATAAACTGGTAGTCGAACGGACACTGGAAATTATTAAAAGTGCAGACTTAATAGTTTTACTTCTGGAAGCCGGTGAACTTACCGCAGAAGACGAAGAATTTATTGCTCTTCTTCGTCCCCATTGGTCAAAACTAATTGCCGTTGTAAATAAAACCGAAGGCGGCCGCCGTGAAGCAGAAGCCTGGAATACAGCACAGTACGGTTTTGAAGAATTGTTGTTTATTTCTGCTGAACATGGGGATCGTATTAATGAACTGGAAGCGGCGATTGTTGTTCGTATTGATTTTTCTGCAGTAACACTGGACGAGGGAGAAGCCGATACCATTGCCCTGGCCATTTTAGGAAAACCCAATACGGGAAAATCTACCCTTTCCAACCGCCTGACTGCGTCGGCGGCTTCTATTGTAAGTACCGTACCGGGTACCACACGGGATGTGGTAGAAGGGGAATTCCGTTACAAAAATAAAAACTTCCGTGTTCTTGATACTGCGGGGATACGGCGTAAATCGAAAGTAACGGAAAACATTGAGTACTATTCGGTAAACCGTGCGGTTAAAACCCTGGACAAAGCCAACATCGTGTTTTTGTTAATTGACGCCCAGGAAGGTTTAACCGAACAGGACAAGAAAATTGCCGCCCTTGCCTGCGATAAAGGCCGGGGGATTATTTTTGCGTTAAACAAATGGGACACCATGCCCAAAGTAAAAAATGCCCTGACTGCGGTAAAAGACAAGATTCACTTTTTTTTCGGCCAAATGGAGTATGCCCCCATCGTTCCGGTTTGTGCAACCGAAGGATCGGGAGTGGACGAGTTACTGGAAACAGCAATCCGCATGAATGCCCAACTTCACCGTCATACCGAAACTTCCGTTCTAAACCAGGCTCTTGCACGATGGCTGGAAGAAAACCCGCCACCTCAGGGTCCCAAAACCCGCTTTAAAATAAAGTACGCCGTTCAGATTTCTTCCAATCCGGTAAAATTTGCTTTTTTCGTAAGCCGTTCCGGAGCAGTAAGCGAAGCGTACAAATCATACCTTTGCAATAAAATCCGTAAAGATCTTGGCTATCGCAATATCCCGATAGAAGTGGAAATTCGCCCTTCTCAAAAAGAAAGAGAAAGGTAATGGCTTCTTTTACCAGTCCGGAAGCCGAACATATTCTTGGAATAAAAAATTCCGTGCTTCGTTACTGGGTCGATGAAATGCCCCTGATTCAGCCAAAAAAAGATCTTTCCGGACGCCGGATTTTTTCCGGCAGAGATATGCGCCTGCTTCTTCGCCTTAAACACCTGCTCTACGAACGCCATCTTTCTATAGACGGTGCAAGAAAACAACTGGAAACAGATCTTTCCAGCAAAAACCAGGACTTACGGGCAGAATTGGATGCAGTGCGATCGGAGCTTTTGGATTTACTGGTGCAGGTAAAAAATTAATGCGATAGTAAATCCGCTAAAACGTTATTCCAAATTCAGGGATTTTGCGGTTTTTGGCGAAAGCATACGATTTTAGCCGCAGATATAAAAATGTAAAAAAACATTGACTTGATTCAAAAGACACCTCTATAATATATCAAAGCAGCCTGGTGCTTAAATGAAAAACATAATAGGAGGAAAGCTTCAAAACCAGGATAATGTAAGCTGAAACGAATATGGGTTTTATTGAGTTTTTTATCAGCATCCTGTCAACACCCGCAGTTCTGGTCGGTGTTTTTGCAATGCTGGGACTTATCCTGCAGGGAAAACAGATTGAAGAAGTAATTAAAGGGACATTTAAAACAATTGTCGGTTTTATGGTTCTTTCCGCCGGTGCGGGTTACCTGGTAGGAGGATCGCTTAACAGCTTTGGTGTCGTCTTTAATGCTGCTTTCGGTGTAACCGGAAGCACGCCTAACAACGAAGCTGTCGTAGCCATAGCGCTTAAAGATGTGGCATCCACTACTGCCTACATCATGGTGGTTGGAATGATTGCAAATCTTGTTCTGGCACGTTTTTCCAAAGCAAAATTCATCTTTCTTACGGGACATCACACCCTGTTTATGGCCTGTCTTTTGGCTGTAGTTCTGAATTTTGCAGGTCTCGAAATGTGGCAAACCGTTGTCGGCGGCGGTCTGATTCTCGGCCTGGTAATGGTTCTTATGCCAGCACTTGCCGAATCAACAATGAAAAAAGTAACGGATGGCGCCGACATCAGTCTTGGGCATTTTGGAACTCTGGGTTACTGGATTTCTGCACAGACCGCAAAAATCGTAAAAGGAAAAACAAAAACCGAAGACATCACTTTTCCTCAACGGCTTACCTTCCTTCGGGATACCATCGTTGCCATTAGTATTACCATGGTATTCTTCTTTCTTATTATTTCGATTGTTGCCGCAACTAAAGGGGAATTTTCTCCAAACGGCGGGCTTTACTATCTTCTGGCCGGAGAAGGCGGGCTTCACTCTTCATGGATAGTCTGGGCAATCGTTCAGGGTCTTTCTTTCGCCGCTGGTGTTTCAGTTATTTTAACCGGTATCCGGCTTATCCTTGGTGAAATTGTCCCTGCCTTTAAAGGAATTGCGGAAAAACTCGTTCCCAATGCAAAGCCTGCTCTTGACTGCCCCATTGTATTCCCCTATGCACCCAATGCAGTACTTATTGGATTCCTTTCATCTTTTATAGGCGGTGTAGTTGGGTTGGGAATTATTACCGGTATTAACGCCGGCATAACCACCGGTTTTGCCCTGGCAATAATTCTTCCCGGTGTTATCCCTCACTTCTTCTGCGGCGCAACTGCCGGTGTTTTCGGTAATGCGGAAGGCGGACTAAGAGGCTGTATCGTTGGAGCGTTTATCCACGGGCTGGTTATCACTTTCCTTCCAGCTCTGCTGTATATGGTACTTGGTCAAATTGTCGGTCAGGGAACAACCTTCGGGGATTCAGACTTTAGTCTTGTCGGACTTACCCTGGGCAGCCTTTCTCTGGTAATTAAAGAATGGGGTCTTTTTATTATCTGTGTGATTCTATACTTGCTTCCGATAATCATTTCCCCGTTTATAAAAGGAAAAAAAGCATAAGCCGTTGAGCTTGTTCCAAAAAATGAAGTTTTGGAACAGCCTCCGTTTATTCAAAGGTTGATGTCCGGATGCTTATCAGCAACCGGACATTAGTCTTTATTTTTCCGGTTTTTTTTATATCACATTAAGGTGGATAACATGGCAATCAGGAATATAGTATGCTGCTGCGGTATGGGAATGGGAACCAGCTTGTTGGCAAAAATGAATGTTGAAAAAGCATTAGGCAATATCGGCGTAAAAGGTGTTGATGTAGAACATTCTACACTGTCAGAAGCAAAGGGCAGTAAATACGATCTCTATGTAGTCAGTAAAGATCTGGCAGAAGCGGCAAAGACTCTTTCCAGTGTATTAATCATCGATAACCTTATGGATATCAAGGAATTAGAGAAAAAGCTGAAAGAAGCTTTTGGTCTTTAACAAAAAAACCGATTTACAATAATTTGTGGAAGCCATAGAAAAACTTCTTCCCCTAATCGAAAAAAACTTTCCTATTCCCGGCCGTTTTCGGGAAAAGCTGCCATTTGACATAGCAGATCTTTCACGGCTTCTTACCAGTGCCCGCGGTGAACGAGATGGCGGATACCTCAACCGTCCCAATATGCTTTCCGCTTATCTTCGTTATTTTTTGCCGTGGAATGTGTTCCGCCTTTGTAAGCTTTTTTCATTAAAAGCCGGCGTTCAGGCCGAACAAAATAACAAAAACATTTTATCTGCTCTGTCAGACGGTGATATAGTAACCGATCTTGGTTCAGGCCCTTTAACATTGCCCATTGCCCTATGGATTGCTTTTCCGGAACTTCGCAATGTAAAACTTGAATTCCGCTGCGTTGATAAAAGCGCCGCAATCCTTGACGCCGGGTACAAATTGTTCAAAGCACTTTGTGCAATTTCCAGTAGTAACACCTCCGGTAATGTTCCGGGATGGAAGATAAAAACCATTCATGATTCGATTGGAGCACCGATTCGCGGTAAACCGGCAAAGTTTGTAACGGCTGTTAATGTATTTAACGAAGTTTATACAGAAATGCAGCGCAGCAGTATTGAACGAAGCGCAGAAAAAACTGCCGCTCTTCTTTGCAGACTCTGCGCAGGTAACGGATCTATTCTTGCGGTTGAACCGGGGAATCCCCAGGGCGGCGCTTTTATTTCCGCTCTACGCGCTGCTCTACTTGAAAAAGGGAAATATCCAGCCGCACCTTGTACTCACACCGAAGTATGTCCGCTCCCGGGCATCAATACATTATCGGGAAATACGCCACATCAGGCTCACAGTACAAAAAACAAATGGTGCCATTTTGCTTTTAATACAGATACTGCACCGTACGCGCTTCACGAACTTTCACTTAAAGCCAGAATACCAAAAGAACGAGCCACACTGAGTTTTTTACTGGCAGGGCCGAAGTACACAACAAAAGGTAAACCGGATTTAAAATTACTGCCAATCAGAATCGTTTCCGATACCTTCCCGGTTACCTCCCAAAAAAACAACATAGGCTGTTACGGTTGTTCAGAACAAGGAATGGTTTTAGTAACCGGAAACAGAACACAATTTAATGCTATTTTACATGGCTCACTTTTGACTCTTTCCCTTCCGGAAAAAGAACAACGGGATGCCAAAACCGGAGCTTTGATCATCCCGCTATAAAATATTTTTCTTTTTCTGTTACTTATTTTGCGGAATGTCCGGCACTGACGCAAAACCTTTTGCCAAATCATCATCGCTGGGGATCTTGTCGGTAAGTGTTTTTGCGTTGTACTGCATATAAGCCGAAAGATCAAAATAGCCGGTACCGCTAAGACCGAACAGAATAACTTTTTTCTCACCGGTCTTTTTGCATTCCAGCGCTTCATCAATGGCTGCCTTGATCGCATGGGACGATTCCGGTGCAGGGAGTATTCCTTCTGTTTTCATAAAGCGGATTGCCGCATCAAAAACATCGGTCTGGACTTCCGAGCGGGCTTCGATATAACCGTCGTGGTAAAGTTTACTCAGTATCGGACTCATGCCATGGTAACGCAGCCCGCCGGCATGATTGGCAGACGGAATAAACCCGTTCCCCAATGTATACATACGCAGAAGCGGCGTTGTTTTGGCAGTATCACCGAAATCGTACACATAACGGCCGCGTGTTAAAGACGGACAGGAAGCGGGCTCCACGGCAATAAACCGCGCATTGGATTTACCTGCAAGCTTTTCTCCCATAAAAGGAGCAATAAGCCCGCCAAGGTTCGAACCGCCCCCCGCACAGCCTATGATGATATCAGGCTTAATCCCAAACTTGTCCATAGCAGCTTTTGTCTCAAGCCCTATTACCGATTGATGGAGCAGTACATGATCAAGAACACTGCCCAGCACATAACGGCACTTGTCGGTCTTTATCGCCATTTCCACCGCTTCGGAAATGGCGCAGCCAAGGGAGCCTCCGGTGTCCGGATCGATTTCGAGAATTTTCTTTCCCGAATCCGTAGTATCCGATGGCGAAGGAACGACCTTTGCACCGTAAGTTTCCATTACTGCTTTGCGGTAAGGCTTCTGTTCGGAACTTACCTTTACCATATATACAGTAAGATCAAGACCATAAAAACCACATGCCATTGCCATGGCTGTCCCCCACTGGCCCGCGCCGGTTTCGGTTGTGAGTGTCTCCAGACCTTCTTCCTTTGCATAGTACGCTTGGGGTCCTGCCGAGTTCAGCTTGTGGCTGCCTGAAGTATTTGTCCCTTCAAACTTATAATAAATCTCCGCCGGTGTTCCCAGCTCTTTTTCCAGGTAATATGCCCGGATAAGCGCCGATGGCCGGAATGCCCGGTAAAAGTCCAAAAGCCTTTCCGGTATAGGAACCATTTTTGTACTGTCATCCAGTTCCTGCCTTACAAGTTCTTTACAGAAAATTGCCTCCATATCCGACGCAGTAACCGGCTGCAAAGTTCCCGGATGCAGAATAGGATCGTGTTTTTCCTTCATATCGGCCCGCAGGTTGTACCAAAACTTGGGCATCTCTTCTTCGTTCAGGTAAATACGGGTTGGAATTGTGTTGGCCATTTTTTGCCTCCTCCTAAAAGTTTTTTGGGCAAATCCTTGAATATCCAAAGAAATAGTCTTAATGCCCTGTTAAAAGTATCGTTTCTGTCTATAGAAACGTTTCTCTATAGAGAAACATACTTGGAAATGAATATTTTGTCAAGAGAAATACAAGAAAAATTCAAAAAATATTATAATCTCGTATTCTTCAAATATCTTTTTTTCCTTATGAATAGATTTATACATCCAATATGCATAATCCATACAAACACCGTAAAATAAATCTGTTTTTGTTGTATCGTCTCATATTAACTCTTTTTTAGTTCGCTTTTGCCCATTGCTTTCCAAAAACTATTGTGTATCATCTTCTTCAATCATTGGTATTTCCTGCAATGAAGTACCTGCAATACCTTTAATTGAACCTAAAAAACCATTTGTGTTTAGTATTATTTTTTCAAGCTGCTTTTCACGGGTTTTCCATATTCTTTCCATTTTACTTCGTTCATCAAGATACCCTTTCTGTAAATCACTAAAGCTTTCAAGTATCACGCCGATTTGTGCTAAAAATTCTTTACCTGAGAGATAATCATAGAGCATTTGCATTTTTTCACCCTTATTAGTTTGAGACGCATGAGCTTCATTAACCCTGATAATACTGTCACGCAGTACAAGTGCAAGTCCCTTAAATTCAGTAAATGTGCAAATCCATACCCCTTCTTTTTGCCCGATTCGTTCAATATCATCAGGAAGCGCATCGGTAACCAGCACGCAAATATCGGCCCTTACACGGCTGCCATCTTCTTTTAGTTTTCCTATCCAGTCCCTTCCATATGCTTTTGTTCGTTTGCTTTCATAAACGATAATTCCAATTTCGTTTCCGACGTTGTTACGAACCTTTTGAATAACATCAGCCCCACTTTTGCCTTTGGGAACAGGTTCTATTATATCAAAACGAAATGTGTCTTTGAGTATGTCTTCAATGGCCAATTCCTGAACTTCACCCTGTAATTGCATCGATCCTTGCTCGGCTTTTCGTTTCATTTCTTCTGCAAGAGCGGTTTGATCATCAAGTTTCTTCTGCAATTCATCAATTTTTAAAACATTTTCCTCCACTACTTCTTTTTTAATCCGTTCCAGTTCAGATGCAAGATGTGTCTTATGAGAATCACGTTCATCTTTCAGTTTTTTGAAAAATTCTGCATCTTTCTCTGCTGTTATTTTGGATTCAATTTCTTCTTTTTCGAGTTTTATTTTCTCCAACTCGGATTTTGTCTTATTCAACTCAATTACTTGTTCAGTTTTTTCCTTGAGTGATTTTTGAAGAGACTCAATAGCTTCTTCATTTTCTTTTGCAAATTCTTTGCTTCGCTTATCTAATTCATCATTTAACCGTTGTTTATACTCTTTTTCCTTTTCTTTTGTTATTGTCGCTTCAATTTCAGTTTTTTCGTTTTGGAGTTTTTCTATCTCAGCAAGTTGTTTACTACTTTTAGCGGAAAACTCGATTTTGAGGCGTTCTTCAATCTCTTGACTTAAAGCCATATTTACATCAATTTCTGTTCCACAGTTTGGACACTTAATTTTTTTAACCGTATTCATACCCTCTCTCCTTACATTATACTTGGCCAATACCCTATTAGATAATCACCATCATTTTTCACAATAACAATATCCTGGTTTTCATGCGGTTCACATATTTTTAATTTCTGAATTCCTAATTTATTAGTCATGAATATCTATATTTTAGCCATTTCCATGAGCACTAACAAGTATGTACACATTTCAAATATGGTTAGGGACAACAGAGACAATTTATATAACATTTATCCAACAAAACAACGTATTCTTTTATAACTTCTTCAACGGCTTTATCGTTTTCAAGCCCCAATCATAATGACTTGATGTCGCAGAGATTAAATACGATCCCAGCGATGTTGTTCCGGTCCACTGGTATTTTTTCTTGGTAAATAACTCATCGTCAGAATGTTTTTCGATTAAAGCTATCATATCTTTATAGCTTTTCTTCAACAAAGCTATGGCCTTTTTCAGATCCGTCCCTTTATATTTTTCCCATATTACACGATTCAACGCAGGCAGCGTTTGAAAGGTATAGCCTTCTGCTGGAATCGCAGGCTTTTTGCCCGACATTCCGGTTTTGTACCAGGATGCCATCATCAAATGCCATTCGTGTAAATGGCATATAACATCACTTACCGTTTTATCACGATCATTCAATTCATCATGTTTGAATGTCTTGTTTTTTATTTCGTTCGGCAGTTCATCAATCAATCCGAAAAGTTTATTTAAATTGATTTCTGCTGATTGCAGCAATTCCTTTTTATTTATTGGTCTTGACATTTTTTACCTCCGGCTGTGTTTTTTTCGCTACAATGATATATAATTACCATTATGAGTAATTCTGACAAGAGCGTTACAAAGACATTTGGCATTCTTACCGCCGGCGGAGACTGTCCGGGACTGAATGCCGCTATACGAGGTGTATGCCGGGCCGCTTACGACCGGTATCATATGAATATACTGGGAATAGCCGGAGGTTACCGGGGGCTTATCAACGGAGATATCCGGCCCTTGCATCCGGGGGATTTTTGGGGGATTCTGACACGAGGCGGAACTATTCTGGGAACCAGCCGTGAAAAACCCTTTAAATCAAACGAGATAGGCGAAGACAAGGTAAAAGAAATCAAAGATAATTACCGCAAACATAAACTTGATGCCCTGGTAGTACTGGGGGGGAACGGAACCAACACAACCGGGTATCTTTTGGCTCAGGAAGGACTCAACGTTCTGGGGCTTCCCAAAACTATCGACAACGACATAGAAGGCTGTGAACGGAGTTTTGGGTTTCATTCTGCTATGGCAGTTTGTACCGATGCTATCGACAAGCTTCATTCCACCGCCGAAAGTCACAACCGTGTAATGGTGATCGAAACCATGGGCCGCAAGGCCGGCTGGCTGGGTTTGTATTCGGGCATAGCCGGCGGCGGAGATGTGATCATTATTCCGGAAATCCCTTACGATATAAAAGCAATAGGACGGCACCTTAAAGAAAGAGCAAAGAATGGAAGAACTTTTTCCATTGTAGTAGTCGCCGAAGGAGCCCTTTCGGCAGAAGAAGCAAACATGGAAAAAAAAGAGCGAAAAAAAATTCGCAACGAAATGGCTTATCCTTCCATCGCCTACCGGGTGGCCGCAGAAATCGAAACTGAAACAGGAATGGAAACCAGGGCTACAGTTCTTGGTTATGTACAGCGCGGCGGTATACCCAGTGCGTCCGACCGTGTTCTGGCCACCCGTTTCGGCACATTCGCAGCAGATATGCTGGCCAGGGGCGAATACGGCAAAATGGTCGCTCAAATAGCAAATGAAGTTGGTTCCGTAGACCTTTCCGTTCCTGCGGGAAAAACAAAAAAAGTTCCCACCGACGATCCTATCCTGGATACCGCAGTGGCCGTAGGAACCTGCCTGGGGGTATAAGCCCAATCTTCAATGTAAGGAAATGGCATGCTGACTGAAACCCTATCCATCGGCGGCATGACATGTGCAGCCTGTTCTGCAAGAGTAGAAAAGGCAATCCGCAAACTGGAAGGTATAAAAAGCGCCACGGTAAATCTTGCAACAGAAAAGGCAACGGTTATCTATGATCCCGCCACCCTGCGGCTTTTGGCAATAAAAGAAGTTGTTACAAAAGCAGGCTATACAGTATTGGAAGTTTCAAAAGAAAAAGCAGACGAAGACAAGACCCGCAAAGAACGGGAAATTAAAATCCTTAAAACAAAATTGATTATTGCCGTTTCATTTGCTGCTCCCCTGCTCTATATCGCAATGGCTCCCATGATTACCGTGTTCAGTCTTCCCTTTCCAAAAGCCCTGGCGCCGATGGAAAACTCCCTTGTCTATGCTCTCTTTCAATTGCTGCTGACAATTCCCATCGTCATTGCTGGTTACCGGTTTTATACCGTAGGTTTTAAAAATCTCCTGCATCGCAGTCCCAACATGGATTCCCTTATTGCCGTTGGAACAACATCGGCGGTTGTTTTTAGCCTTTACAATGTATGGCAAATTATCAGGGGAGATCACATGGCGGTAGAATCTCTGTACTTTGAAAGCGCCGGGGTAATAATCGCCCTGATCCTTTTAGGGAAGACCCTTGAGGCAATATCCAAAGGCCGCACAAGTGAGGCAATAAAAAAACTTATGAGTCTTGCGCCGAAAACGGCAATCATCATCAAGAACGGCGAAGAAAAAGAAATTCCCGCCGACAATGTAATCCCCGGTGATATTATCGTAGTAAAGCCCGGCGCAAAGATTCCGGTTGATGGTATGGTTACCGAGGGACAAAGCGCAATAGACGAATCGATGCTGACCGGGGAGAGTATGCCGGTTGACAAGAAGCCGGGCGACCAGGTTTACGGAGCCACCATTAACGCCAACGGCGTTATTCGCTTTAAGGCGGAAAAAGTCGGCGAAGATACAACATTGGCGCAAATCATCAAACTGGTGGAAGACGCTCAGAGTACCAAAGCGCCGATTGCCCAACTGGCCGATATTGTTTCCGGCTATTTTGTCCCTATTGTATGTATAATCGCCCTTACCGCCGGAATTGCATGGTTTACTGCGGCTTCATTTAACATCATTAGCCTGCCTCACGGAAAATCTGCGCTGGAATTTTCCCTTACAATTTTTATTTCCGTGCTGGTTATCGCCTGCCCTTGCGCTCTCGGCCTTGCCACACCCACGGCAATTATGGTGGGAACCGGCAAAGGCGCAGAAAACGGCATCTTAATTAAAGGCGGCGAAGCGCTGGAAACCGCCCACAAAATTCAAACGATTGTGTTTGATAAAACCGGAACAATTACCGAAGGCAAAAGCGAAGTAACCGATGTGGTGCCTGTTGCAGGAATAGAAAAAGAACATCTGTTGCAGATAACAGCTTCCGCCGAAAAGGGAAGTGAACATCCGCTGGGTCAGGCAATTGTACGGGAAGCGGAAAAGCATAACATTGCACTGTTTGCCGTTACCAATTTTAAAGCCATTCCCGGTAAAGGGATTGAAGCCATTATTAACAACATTGCTATGGAAGGATACCGTATTTCTGTAGGCAACAAAAAACTTATGGACGAGCTCGGTATTACCCTGACAGACCTTGATGCTGTTTCCGACCGGCTGGCATCGGAAGGAAAAACACCGATGTACGCTGCCCTTGACGGAAAAATCGCAGGGATTGTAGCAGTGGCAGACGTAACAAAAAAGAGCAGCAAAGAGGCTATTGAGCGGCTTCATAAATTGGGTATTGAAGTTGCCATGATCACCGGGGATAATAAAAAAACCGCTGCGGCCATTGCAAAACAGGTGGGGATTGACCGGGTGCTTTCCGAGGTGCTGCCTCAGGATAAATCCGCCGAAGTTAAAAAGCTGCAGGACAAAGGCCGCAAGGTAGCTATGGTAGGAGACGGCATTAACGATGCCCCGGCGCTGGCACAGGCGGACATAGGCATTGCAATAGGAAGCGGAACAGATGTGGCAATGGAATCGGCGGACATTGTGCTAATGAGGAACGATCTGATTGATGTTTCCACAGCGATCAATTTAAGCAAGCGGACAATTCGTACGATTAAGCAAAACCTGTTCTGGGCATTTGGATACAATGTACTTGGAATCCCCATTGCCGCAGGGCTGCTGTACCTTTTCGGCGGACCGCTTCTTAACCCGATGTTTGCCGCCGCCGCCATGAGCATGAGTTCCGTGTCGGTGTTAACCAATGCACTAAGACTGAAAAGATTTAAAGCGTAAGGAGTTTTTATGTCAGGCAAAAATTACCGGTTCGAGACCATTCAGGTTCACGCAGGACAGGAACAACCGGATCCTGCTACGGGCTCACGAGCGGTTCCGATTTACCAAACAACATCGTATGTATTCCCCAGTTCCAAATCGGCGGCAGATCGTTTTGCCCTGACCGAGGCAGGCAATATTTACACACGCATTATGAACCCCACATGGGACGTGTTTGAACAGCGTATGGCCGCGCTCGAAAAAGGCGCCGCCGCTCTTGCAGTTGCTTCCGGTCAGGCCGCCACCACCTGCACGATTCAAAACATCGCCCGGACAGGCGATCATATTATTTCGGACAAACAGATCTACGGCGGCACTCATAACCTTTTTGCAAACACCTTTAAAGATGTGGGCATAGAAACAACTTTTGTTGACGGCAGCAATCCGGCCAATTTTGAAAAGGCAATAAAGCCCAACACAAAAGCACTATTCTTTGAAACTCTGGGCAACCCCAATTGCAGTATTATAGACATTGAAGCCGTCGCAGCCATTGCACACAATAACGGTATTCCATTAATTGCGGATAATACCTTTGCCACACCCTATCTTCTAAACCCAATCGAATACGGCGCAGACATTGTAGTACAATCGGCAACAAAATTTATCGGCGGACATGGAACAAGTATTGGCGGCGTAATCGTAGACAGCGGAAAATTCGACTGGGCGCACAACGACAAATTCCCCGGCCTTTCAAAACCTAACCCCAGTTATCACGGCATTGTCTTTACCGATGCGGCAAAAAACCTCGCCTTTATCGTTAAGGCCAGGACTACCCTGTTACGCGATACTGGAGCCGCTTTATCACCTTTCAACGCCTTCCTCTTTTTGCAGGGACTGGAAACGCTTTCCCTTCGCGTAGAACGCCATGTCTTTAATGCGCTAAAAGTAGTTGATTTTTTAAAAAATCATCCGTTAGTTGAACAAGTGAATCATCCTGTTTTAACGGAACACCGCGATCATAACCTTTACAATCGTTATTTTCCGCGGGGAGCAGGTTCTATCTTTACGTTCGAGATTAAGGGTGATTCGGAAAAGGCACAGCAATTTACCGAAAAACTCAACCTCTTTTCGCTGCTGGCAAACGTTGCGGACGTTAAGTCGCTGGTAATACACCCGGCTTCCACCACCCATTCCCAGATGAACGAACAGGAACTGCTTGAAGGCGGAATTAAACCCAATACAATCCGGCTCTCTGTCGGCACCGAACACATTGATGATATTATTGATGATTTAGCGCAGGGATTCGAAGCAGTGCGGTAAGGAACTCTTATTAAACCACAGATTACACGGATGTTAGCTGAAAATCATCATGATCCCATTTGCAACATGACGGATTTTTATTTCACTATCTACAGTAAAATTTCTGTTGGTAATTGGGCTATACCAAACATCATGATCGCCCTTGCCATGCCGCACGAAATGACAGTCATATTCTCGTAGGATCTGGCGTACCTTTTTTTCATATTCTGCCATTTACATTAAAACTGCCTCAGATTCCATTTTGAATATCAAATGAATTCCTGTATGCGGCATATTGTTAAGTTCCAGTAATTCCGGCGCAGCGAGTTTCACACGATTAATAAGAGTATCAATGGAATAATCTTCAAGTAATATAGGAATTTCATCATTTTCGGCATACCATTTTTGCGCCTCATCATCAAACGCTATAATTATTGTATACTCATTCATAATTGTAACTATAATAGTAAACAAGGGAAAGGGCAAGCAGATAATATAAACGCAACCGTACCTAATTCACCTGTTAAGCGTATGCGTTCTTATTCGAAAGTCTGGTTTAATACCCCGCGGCTGAAAGGAATTAAAGCACGAGAGTGTATGGTATTAAACCAGACGGTATAATAAATTTCCTATCGAACGAGGCTCCCCGGGAGATTATGTAAGGTTTACAGATACCCCGATTTCTAATGCTGCAAAGCAGCTACCTTGCCTCGGGGAGCCTCATTCTCCCAGGACCCTTACGAGAACCCTCCGGGTTCGAGGGCCGTCATACTCACAAAACCAAATCCCCTGCCACGTTCCCAATAGCAGCCTGCCGCCGGAAACGATAAGTGTTATCGAAGGTCCAACCAGGCTGGTTTTGGTATGGGCTGCGGAATTTCCTTCGCCATGGCGGAATTCCCTGCGATCCGGCGAAATAGCGGAAAGTGCCAGGTTCATGTCATAGGCTACATCAGGATCGGCATTTTCATTAACGGTTACCGCAGCAGTGGTATGGGGAATTAGCACAACGCACATTCCTTCCTTAACACCGGAAGCGGTTATGGCTTTTTGAACTTCGGGGCTTATTTTTATCATTTGATTCTGCTGTGTTGTACGAAGTGAAAACTCTGCAAGGTGCGTCATGCGGAATTTCCTACTGAACTGGTTGTTTTTAACAATTCTTCACGCGCAGATAATTTTAAGGCATCGAACAGTTCCCCGACATCGCCCTGCATAACCATATCAAGTTTATAGAGTGTCAGGTTGATTCTGTGGTCGGTCAGGCGGTTTTGCGGAAAATTATATGTCCTGATCCGTTCGGAACGATCTCCGCTTCCTACCTGGTTTTTACGCGCTTCTGCCCGTTCACTGGCAGCACGGGCTTCTTCCATTTCGTAAACTCTTGCCCGTAGTATCCTCATGGCCTTGGCCTTGTTTTTAATCTGGCTTTTCTCGTCCTGACAGTGAACGCTAAGCCCTGTCGGAAGATGAGTAATCCGTACCGCCGAATCAGTCGTGTTTACACACTGGCCTCCGGGCCCGCCTGCACGCATTACATCAATACGCAAATCTTCTGTCTTTATGTCGATTTCCGTTTCGTCTGCTTCCGGAAGTACCGCTACAGTTACTGCCGAAGTGTGGATTCTCCCGGAGGCTTCCGTAGCGGGAACCCGTTGAACCCGGTGGACACCGGACTCATAGCGGAGGTTTTCGTAAACATTACTGCCCGATATGGAAAAGATTATTTCCTTAAAACCGCCCAGTTCTGTTTCGTTGGAACTCATTATTTCAAATTTCCAGCCTTTGGTTTCGGCAAAACGGGAATGCATACGGTACAAATCCGCAGCAAAAAGGGCAGCCTCATCTCCTCCGGTACCTGCCCGGATTTCCATTATAATGTTTTTTTCGTCCAGCGGATCGCGCGGAATTAAAAGAAATTTAAGCCTGTCACCGGATTCTACAAGTTTGGTTTCCAGTTCCTTTAATTCTTCCCTGGCAAGTTCTTTCATTTCCGGATCTTTTTCGTCCTGTACCATGGTCTTTGCAGCATCAAGCTGTCCGGTCAGGGTATCCAGT